>Ga0364894_10049_pt2 | contig 62516 bp, 57 predicted proteins | sample ExccelJu500001D4_FD_206942 | JGI IMG/M metagenome (GOLD analysis project Ga0364894, IMG submission 206942) | Enriched cells from Trout Bog Lake Hypolimnion, Wisconsin, USA - BchlTB.July16.5000.01.D4 | ecosystem: Environmental > Aquatic > Freshwater > Lake > Hypolimnion/Profundal zone | place: USA...
CGCGCCACTTGTCGGACACGGTTTTGAGCTTGAGCCAGTCGGAGGCGTACACCGACTTCATCGGTTCGGTGGGGGCTATGTCGCCGTAATCGAACTCATCGAGCCTGGCGAGCAGGTAGCCGTTGAGTCCGGCGAAGGTTGTTGGTGAGGGAGGTCCGTAGAACCTTCGGTCGTGCGTCACCGTTCCCGAAATGGCCGCTATTTTGTCGTCGAACGCTTTTGCCGCCTTTGCTATCTCGGGCGCGGGATTCAAACCAAGAAGCGACGCGATGGAGGCTCTAAGCTCTGAAACCTGCCGATATCCTTTCCAAGCTACCACGATTCCAGAGTAGTAATCCATCCGAAATGGATGCTCAAGTTGGATGTCCCTCTCGCTGGACGGGGATCTGGGATCGTTCTTGACTGTGAAAGTCTGCGAAGACGATTTGCCGTCAACTGTTAGGCGGGCAGTGTATTCGCCTGGTAAAGCGAGTGGACCTTCAACGGCGGCTGGGGTATCCCCGGCGATGGCGCCCATGACGTCGCTGACGTCGTGATTGAATGCGGGAGGAGTGTCGTAACGAACGTTCCAATTGATTCGGTTGAGACCGACTCCGGTTGGAAGTGGTTTTCGCACTTCAGTCCAGAAGTTCGGGACCAACGGCTGTGGATCGTCATATTGCTCGACCGGCGCACTTGAGAAATGCCTGATAACGTTGCCGTGCTTGTCGAGGATTTCAAGCCGGATCTCGCCTTTGGGCTTATCCTTCAAGGAGTAGTAGATCACCGCACCCAAAGGTGGGTTTTCGGCGTGCGGGACCTCGGGAGGTAGCGGGGTGTCTCCGTTCAGATTACGCCGCAGGCGATAGGCCAGGCCCGGTTTATACAGGTAAGCGGAATTCGAAGTGGTTGTCGCCGAGATCTCACGCAAAGGCGAATAGTCGTCCAGGATCCAGATTCCGCGCCCGAATGTTCCTAGCACGAGGTCGTTATCGTGAACGGTCAGGTCCGAAAGCGATGTCGTTGGCAAATTCAGGTTCAAAGATTGCCAGTGATCGCCGTCGTCGAACGAGACTAGAACCGTGCGATTCGTTATCCCAAACAGAAGCCCTGCACGCTTGGCATCTGCTCGAACCACCGAGACACGTCCGCCTCCCGATTCAGGACTCGGAAGTCCCTTCCCAATATAAGTCCATGTGTGGCCAAAGTCGTGAGTCCGGTAAAGAGGCGCTTTTGACTCTCCATCGGAAGTCGCGCCGCCACAAACGTATGCGGAACCTGGGTCGATCCGAGAAGCCTCAATATAGGTGACCGGGGTTCGCTTTCCACCAGAGCCTTTTGGAAGGCTGACGTCTTCCCAACTCTTCCCATGATCGCGCGTGAGCTTGATCAGGCCGTTCGAAGTGCCTGCCCAGATCTCGCCGGTAGCCACGTACGAGGCGCAGAAATTGAGAATCGAAGCGTCCTTGGACTGGTCCTTTTCTACCTTTGTCTTTGCGGCCAGGTCTTCGGTCAGGTTTGGGCTGATTGCCTTCCAATTGGCGCCACCGTCTGTTGTCGCGACCAGCTTCTGAAAGCCCATGATCAACTCGTGGGGATTGGTCGGGTTGAACGCCATCTGCCCGACCCCTCCTCGAAGGTCGGAAGTCGGGCTCAGATTTGGCTCAACCTGAACCCACTGGCTGCTCGGATAGGTGACTCGGATGATTCCACCGACCGGTCCGACTGCATAGCTGACCTTTGGATTGAGTGGATCGGCAACGATGAATCCCCCTTCGTTTCCGGGATGGGCGAGCCAATCGAACGGTGTGATTGCGCCCAGGTTGCCTCGGCTGCTCGTGGCGATGCTGCCGCTATCCTGCTGAGTGGCATAAACCCAATAAGGAAACTGAGTGTCGGTCGAGATGTGATAAACCTGCCCGGTCGGCTGGTTGTACCAAGTGCCCCATGTCTTTCCGGCGTCGAGGCTGACCGCTGCCCCTTGGTCGCCTCCGAGGAGGATATGGTTTGCATTGGTTGGGTCGATCCAAAGATGATGGGGGTCATCTCCGCCGGGGGCTCCTTTGAAACCCTCGAACGTCTTTCCACCATCGATCGAACGATAGACGCACGTAGCGAGGGTGTAGACGACATCGGGGTTTTGCGTGCTCACATAGACGCCGGATGAATACCAACCTTGCCCGTTGGCAATCCTCGAGTCGTTTTCCGCCATCTTCCGCCAGTTCGCGCCACCGTCGTCGGAGCGATAGAGGCCGAACGTTCCGATCAGGAAGAGGCGCTGCGACTGCGTGCCTTGAGCTACCGCGAGCGTAATTCTTCCGGTGATGTCATGAAGCCCAGCGGATGCGACTTTCTTCCAGGTGACGCCTTCGTCGGTTGATTTATAGACTTCAGGGTTGGGCGACGACTTCGCTTGCGGATCTCGATATCTGGGCCAACTCATCGCGAACACCGTGCTCGGGTTGTCGTATGCCCAAGTTAGGTGCTGGACGCCGGTTCCGTTGTCGATATAGAGAGGCTTTGTCCAGGTTTTGCCGCCATCTGTACTTCGAAACACCCCGCGTTTTTCGCTGGGAGAGTTGTTCGGACCCATCGCCGCCGCGAGAACGAGGTTCGGGTTGTGTGGATCGACGAGCAGGGAAGGGATGACTTTGGTGTCTCGCAGACCCATAAGCGACCATGTATTTCCTGCGTCGCTAGACTTATAGATTCCATCTCCTTCGTTACCCCCGCTGATCTCGCCGGTTCCGGCATAGATGATCTTGGGATCGGATTGCGCAACTTGGATCGACCCGACCGAGCAGACTTCCTTCACCGCATCGAAAACCGGAAACCAGGTCTGACCGGCGCTTGTCGTTTTCCAAATGCCGCTCTGGGGTAGCCCGATGTAGAACGTATCCGGTTGATCGATCACTCCTGCTACTGCGGAAACCCGACCGCCGCGAAACGGGCCGATGTTTCTCCACTTCAGGCCAGCGAGGTGGGCAGGGTCGATGGTTTGTCCTTGTGCTACTTCTGGAGCCCCAAAGCTAACGGCGAATAAGCCTATTAGAGCCAAGGCAAGACGGGTACTTTCCACCATCGAGGTCTTCATGAAGCATCCATCTTAGCCGAAATCGCTTCTCGGGAAAAGTGGTCCAATTCGGTGACCTGTACTGAAGCCATGTACAATTTCTCAATGGCGCCCCAAGCATCGAAAGCAGGCAAGATCGGCATTGGCATTTTCGTCGTCGTCGGCTTTCTGTGCTTTGTCGGTTGGCGTGCAATGCAGCCAAAGATCCACAAGGCGACGATGGCGGAGATCCGAGCAGTGCTTCCACCCGAGCTTCTGGTTGTCGACCAGGTCGATGTCCAGGCTCAGGAACGCTACAAGAAGCTGGTTGCGATATCCCAGAAGATCGACGCCAAAGAGTCCGCCAGCATCCTCGATTCCAAGAAGGTTGCCCCCGATGTCGTATTTGCCGCGGTCAAGAAGTTCTGGCAAGCCCACCCGACTTTAACTACTGACCTGACCGTCATCCTTTCCGAGCGCATTCAATCGATCCAAGGCAAGCAGGCAGGTCCGTTTGGCTTTACCTCACTCTCGACGATCAAGAATCTTTCAAAGGTATTGACGACCAGCGCGAGGCTTTATGCCGATCACAAGGAGTACGCGCAAAGCACGAAGCTACATCTGCTCTCAATTGCCCTTGGAGATAGACTGATGTCCGATGGCGGTCAATTGATCGACTATTTAGTGGCGGTTGCCGTAGATGCGATCGCGATGCGGTCCATCACGCTAACGGTCAACAACGCTGGTTTTCCTCTGGAGGACACTCGCACGATCCTTGGCGCACTTCATGCATCGCCTCAAGTCGACGAGAACCTTGCGTCGGGAATCCGAAGGGACTTTCAGGGAATGGCGATGCCGTTGCTTCCGGATCCGACAAAGGATTCGAAAGTCTTCTCCGAGAGCTTCGCCACCAATCCGGTAGACGACAGCCCAGGCAAAGCGGACAATTCGATCGTTGGATCGTACGAGCCGATCGAGACAGCGCGAGCTTCGGGGAATGCGGTGCTCTCCTCGATGAACAACGCCAGGCGTCCGTTTTCGCAATACGACGGTTCTATAGCAACTGCTCTCGATGCGGATGAAAAGGGGTTGCCGCAAGAAGTCGACCCCGAAAAGGAAGACGGATTTGAGAAGACTTGGGGGCAATTGAAGTACCGGTTTTTGATGAACAACGGCCATAACACCCTGGGGCGATTGCTTACAGACAACATGATTTCAGGACAGGGAGCAATCCAAGCGTCATGCCGATCACGGGCATTAAGAGATGCCCTTCGCGTCTACCTTGGCTCGATCGTCTACCGAGCCGCACACAACGGCAATTTGCCCAAGACTTCTGCCGGATTTATCTCAATCCTCGGCGCCTGGCCGCAAGACCCATACAATGGCAAACAAATGATCTACGATCCGTGGAACCAAAAGGCGTACACCGTCGGCCCCGACCTTATCGACAACGGTGGCGACGTCAACTTCGACCTGAGCGGCTGCAAAGACATCGGCATATCGCTGAAGCGATAGGGAAGGCAACGCCGAGGCGTCCAAACTCCTAATTCGTTCCCCTTACAGATTTACACCGCTCGCATTCGATTGTTGCGCGGCAAGTTCTCAACTTCTGCAAGCCCCAAATGTGCCAACAACGGCGGCACGTACATCCCAAATCGACCACGGAAGCCCTTCCGAAGGCCATACCATCCGCCAATCGGGTTTGACGCTGATCGGCCCCATGCCTCAACCGTTCCTTCTTTGGCCTCTTTCTGCTCATCGGCGCTACCAAGGGGGATCCAGTCAGCGTGCTCCTTAAGCATCGTGTGGAGATCCTCGATGCATCGCAAGTGATATTTGAGAGTAGTGGCGCCCACCACACAAACCAAGGCCGGCGGATCCGCCGCTTCGTCCTGATACATCAAATATTCCGAGCCCCCACTCGGGGTGTTAAGAACCCATGGATCTTCCTTCGTTCCGCTGCCGCTGCTCATTTTGTGTTTCCTCGTTCCTTAAGCCGACAAGGATAGGGGTTTCGATGCTTTGAGTCAACAGTGCTGATTCTCACGAGGCTAGCCTGGGAGTAAAACAAACCTCTGAGGACGGAATGGAGAACTGCCCGAGCGGGAAGCGACCCGTTACCTACGTTCGAAGGATATGCAATTGGAAGGCGATAACTAGATTTCGAAGGTCTGATTGCTAACGAAAGGAGGCGATGAACTCCCCGATCTCGGGGGCGCTGCATACGAGTTTCTAGAGGGGCTCCCACCCGACTAGATCCGAAAGTCGCCTCAATTGGTGGTTCACGTGTGTATCATGCCTGTTGAAATCATCGTGGTCGGCAATGAAGCCTCTATTCCTATTCGTGAAAAAGAGCACTTCGGCGTTGTGGGAGTCTATTTTGGCTCCAATCGCTTTCGGCGTTCTTGGGGCGCTACTTGGCGGTCTTGCGTGTGAGATGATTCTCCCCGTTTTTGTGTCCAATCCAAATTCGGAATATGCCGCAGATGGCTCTGGAACGATGGGTGCTTCGATGATCTCCGCTCTTGTGGGCTTTTGTGCGGGCCTCGCATTTTGGTACAGATGCAGCATCCGGCAACGCTAATTCCTAGTGCATGTCATTGAGAAGTGTGTAGTACTTGAGAATCGCTTCACCCGTGATTCCGCTCTCGAATACACGGAAGTTGTGACCGTTAGGCGTCCCATTCGGTCCGTAGAATTCGGAGACGGTGCCCCAGCACCCGAAGAGGTTGGAATCGATGATCGTCCTCAAAACATCCTTGGCCGAGTTGTCGTGAAGCACCGACATATCGTACAGGAGGTACGCCAAGTTGTGTCCGCAGAACCCCATGACCGCAGGGGGCGCGGTCGGCAGAAACCCAGATGGCCGAGAGACCACGTTCTTCATGGAGAGCGCGTCTGGAACTTGCCGGCCTCCGTTGAGCTTGGCATCGACCCAGACGGGAAGGAGCCCATAGTTGGGAATCGTTACCGATGGCCACGAACCGTCCTTTAGGCGTGACCAATGATGGTGAGGTATCGGAATGTCAGTGCGCCAAAACGTTGAGTCGATTCCATCGCGGACCTTTTGTAGTTTCGCCGCATACGTTGAGGCGAGTTCCGATTTGCCCTTTGACCTCAAGTAGTCGATATAGAACTGCGTCGAGGCGACGGCAATGGCGGCAGAGGGGAACGACCACGAGTCGGAATGCCAATCGGAGAAAGCGGGGAAGCCACCGTATTCTTGTCCGTCGATTCGAACGCAGTACTGCTCCGTCTCATCGCCGTTGAACCCGATCCGCCAGCTGTTCTTCTCCATCGTATCCAGTTGGGCATCGATCGCGAATCGCATCGACTTCTCCAAACTGGCTACAAAAGCTCGATCCTTAGTCGCCTCCAAGTACCCACGGATCATCAGCATGTAGTAGCCGGTGATTTCCGAGGCCTCGACGCCGAAAGAGTGGCCCAGAAATGAGTCCGAACCCATCGACCAGTAATTTGGAATGAACCCGCCAACTGACCACTTATGATTGATCGTTTGGATCGCCAGCTTGGCTTCTGCAAAATGCCCGGTGGCCAAGAACAAGCGGACGGCGCCGTGAATGTCCCGCACATAGGAGTTGGCGTATTTCCGCGCCCCTGCAATCGTCCCACCGTCTCGATTCTGCTGCATCTTGCACGCGATGAGGCTCGCCTCTACGGCATCGTGAGCCCGTGATTCCGTAACGCTGGGCAAGGCGATCGAACCGTTATTGACCCATCGTTTCCAGGCGGAAACGCTTTTTGCGAGGTCTTCTTCCGGATGTCGTCGGGCAATCAATGCCCCGTAGAAGGTTGCCGGTTTGCCCTCGTCGTAATGTTGGAAATGATACAGTCCACTACTAAACTGATGCCCTGGTTCGAGGTGGTGCTCCAAAGTAGACAAACGGAACGACTTGCCGAAGGCTGCGATAGTGCTGGCTTCGGTAAAGCCGATGGTTGAAAACCTGTCGGCCCAGTTCTTCGTCTCGTTTCCAAAACAATAGACCCCAGTTGCAGCTTTGATCGAAAGCAGATTGCCGCCCTCGGCCCTTGAATCGAAATTTGCCGGCGTTATCTCGGTCGACACCGATACGTTGAATCCTTGGGTTTTGGATCGGTTAATACAATTGACCAACCGCGCAACCCAGGGCGATTCCGGAACAGCGTAATCGACGATGGTGACCTGGAGGTCACCTATCTTCTGCGTACCGAAAAAGACACCTGTTTCACGGGCTCGATGTAACTTGATCGACAAGGGAATGGGCTTACCGTCGACGACCAAAGCGAGAGTCTCTTCGGTAATGAAATTCGGCGATGTGTAGTCTGGCCCAATGAGGAAATCCCACTTCCCATTCGTGTTGCCGCCTGCACCGGCAACTCCGCTCCCGAAAAAGTACGGTTCTTCTCTTCCTAAGTAGGGAACGGCGATGAGGTCGGCTGGCCTCGCGGCTTGGAGAATCGCGACCGACGCAAAGCAAAGGGTGATGCAGGTGGGCTTTGTCAACATGCGGGCTGTCACTGGAATCTCTCGGTGATCTCGGACTAGAATGGCAGATTAATTGCCATGAGAATCGATCGTACGAAGCCCGAGAACCCTGACTTTGCCTCTCTCGTCGCTCGCCTGACCGCGTTCCTCTCGGTTTTGAATGGCGAGAACGATTCGTTCTACGCCCCACTGAACAAGGTTGATGACAGCCTAAGCGTGGTCGTGGCGTATCTCGACGAAAACCCTGTTGGCTGCGGCGCGATTCGTCCGATGGATCCCAAAACAGTCGAGGTGAAGCGAATGTTCGTCGATCCAAACGTGCGAGGAACCGGTATCGGAAGGGCGATACTCCAGGAACTGGAATTGTGGGCGACAGAAAAGGGGTTCGAGACCGCGATCCTTGAGACAAGCGTCCGCCTCGAACCCGCCGTCGGTCTTTACAAGAGCGCAGGGTATGCCGTCATACCGAACTACGGAGCCTACGTCGGCGTCATCGACAGCGTTTGTTTTGAAAAGCAACTCGGATAAGTCATCGCGACCATGGTGATAGATGGCCCCGTTGGAACCGCAAGACATGAATGGCGGTCCTTTCGGTACGGACCTCAGCGATGGCTTTCTAACCTGTCGTCCAAGGTATCTCATGACAAATCAAACCCTTTCGACGACCCTGGGCAAAGCCCGCCATCTGATCCTCGTGTCTTACTTCGAATCTCCTGACGGCGCAAATACTGCGGTCGCAGACCTGATGGCAGAAGGACTTTCGGAGCAAGATTTCAGCCTCCTTAGGCTTTCTGGAGGGCGAGATGACGGTCATGTCGATTTACTGGAGTACCTGGCTGCGCCCTTGGCCGGTCGTCAGAGCAATTTGACCGAAGACACCGAAGGTGCGCCTGATCGAGAGTCAAATATCGGGGGTGGAATCGGAACGACCAGCCCCGATGACAATGTCTCGGCTGTCCACGAAATGGACGACTCCGAGTCTGCGGCTGAGGAACTGATGTATCCCGCCGACGGAACGTCATCTGAGGAAGAGGATGCGAGCCAGCTTAAAGCGGCGGCCGTAAGCGGCTTCTTTGATACCACGCGTCCAGAAGCGGCTCATGCCAGAGCATCGGAGCGCGCCCTGGAGGAGATCGATTTGCCTGGTCTTGGTGTGCTTGTCGGAGAAGGTAGCTTCGGCGCTTCGGTCCTTGAGAGAGTTTTCGAAAAGCACCAGACAAGCATGTCCTGGTTGGCCGATGAGTTTAATAGGCGAGACGGAACCGATGGCGTATCGATCGGCGTCGCGGGAGCCGTACTAGCAATTGATGTCAATTTCGGCGGTCCGAATCCAGATCGGATTGAGGAAGTACTGCTTGCGCGCCACGCCAAGTGGATTCGAAAGCTGTAATATCCGATCTGAATCTCGACAATATATCGGCGCCTATCGCTTACGCAAGTACACGCGGACGTTCCCGTGCTCGCTCGGCTTGAAGCGCTCGGCGAAGCTAGCGTTCGGATTTTCGGCAGCGACATCGTAGTTGCCGACGAGGAGGTCGGGAAGTCCGTCGCCGTTCCAGTCTCCGACCCAAATCTTGGCGCGATTCCGGACGTTGATCTCCTTGCCTCCCGCCTTGAGGGGAGTTCCGGCAGCAAGCCTCGGAACTCCGTTTGCGGACCGGCCAAGGCCACGGTAGAACATCACCTTTCCATCGCCTGTACCGACGAGAAGGTCAATTTGGCCGTCTCCGTCCCAATCGACTGCGACCGGATGAGAAAGCATATTGACGCGGATCGGTTTGCCGCCCGCCATCACGGGGACTCGCTTTCCGAACTTCGGCTTTTTGGGCGTTCCAATGTTGCGCAGGAATCGGATCTCGCCGAGTTTGTTACCAACCAGGAAGTCGATTCTCCCATCGTGATCCCAGTCGACCGCGTATGCGGCGGTTGAGGTCCTTTCGATCTCGGGAGTGCCTTTTTCTGGCAAGACAATTCCAGCGTCGAACCCTTTACCGTTATTACGGAACCAGTAAATGTCGCCGGGAATATAGGAACCGGAGATGAGGTCGGGACGCCCGTCGCCGTCGAGATCGACAAACTGGGGGGTAAAGCCGATGCAGCATCCGTAAGGAACCGTTGCATACTTTCCGCCGGCAAGGATATAGGAGAAGTCTTTATAGACCGGCTTCTCGTTGGTCCCCTCATTCAGGTACTGACGAACCCGCCCGTCACCGAACTGGCCGACAATCAGATCGAGTTTCCCGTCGCCGTTGATATCGAACAAGGTCGGCGCGGCATGGCCGACTTCGACGTCGATGGTTTCATTGCCGACCCGGAGCATTGCTCCGGGCGACAGTTCAGGAGCCTTGCCGAAGGCAAGGAGGGCTATCACGCTTAGAGCGATCATTAGGGGACCTTCTTGGCCAACGCCTTTTTGACGAGATCTTCGATGTCTTTGACGAGAAATGCTTTGCCGTATACGGTCCCGTCGCGGTTGATAATGAAGGCGAAGGGACGCCCACCCATCTTGTAGATACTCTGAATGCCTCCCTTGGATCCCTTTCCATCAAACACTTGCGGATGTGTTATCGAGTTCTTCTTGAGCCAATCGATGGCGCTCTTACGATCGTCCTTCTCCGCATAAGGGATTCCGAGCATCACGAGACCTTTGCCCTTGTACTTCTTGTAGATCTTCTCGTAAAGGGGCAATTCGGTGACGTAGTTGTAGATCCCGAATGTCCATCCGTGGAGGAAAACCACCTTGCCCCGGAATTGGCTGAGCGAAATAGGAGTTCCATCGATAAGCGTGCTAATGAAGTTGGGTGCATGTTGCCCAGGCGTGAGCGTCTCGTCGATCGCCGTTTGAGACTGCAACCGGAACGGCTCGAGGTCGTTCACATCCGATGTTGGGGTCATTCCGGGATCGGGTTTGAAGGTGAACACCGAATCCGGAATCGGCGCGTCGATTTTGACCTCGCGGATCACCTCGGTTGAAACATTACTAGCCGGCTTGCCACCCATTTCGAAGAACATCTTCGTTTCGATCTTGCGAAGCATGTGGTCTCGTTGGCTGATGAGCATCGTAGTCGAACCTTTGCTGCTGCCGGGGAATCCAAATTCATCTTGGGATAGGTCACCCTGTACGACGACGTCGACCGGTTCTCCTTCGAACGTCGTAGGTGTGCCTTGGGCGCCCCTGAAGAAGCCGATGCTGTTCGGCGTTCTGATCTGCTGAATCAGGCTGAACCCGGTCCGACATGCGCCCGCCGGTATTCCGACTTCGGACAAGAGGTCCATGTCCTTCTGAAGGGGTCTGCTGAGATAGCGCTGGACGTTTCCCTTTTCGACGACCTGCTCCTGTCCGCCAATTGCCCAGACTTCTAGGTTTTGATGTGAATAGTCCCTTAGCTCAAGCTTAATGTGAGCTCTTTCGGGTGGTGCGATCTGAACCGTCAGCCGATGCAATGAGCTGTGGGTGTTGATATTGCCAGCCATGTCGATGCTGTCGTTACCGGCGACCTCTTCGACTACGAACGAGACCGATTTGGCGGTTTGAAGCATCTTCTCCATGGCGGCTACCGCCGGGGGAGCATTTGCCTGTAATGCGTAGGGCACTTTCTCGACTGCTTTGAAATTCGAGTTGGGGTGAAAGGTCAGCGCTGCTTGGTCGACGTCGAAATTCGTTCTGATGTGGGAGAACGATTCCTCCCTTCCCGAGCTTTCTTTTCCATTCCGAAGGAACGAAAATGTCGAATTGCGCACTAGGTGGTCCGCTTTGCCGATTGCAACCGTCTGAATCGCAGTCGTCCCTCCTGGATAATCGGTTTTGGAGATCAGCGTTTGACATCGAACTCCGTCCTTGTTGACTTCGGGGCCGAAGCGCCAAGGAGTCTTGTCGGAATCCGCCATCTGAGGGAATTGCTTCCGAAGGACTGCCATGTCGACTCCGAGCATTCCAATGATTCCCAAGCCCTGAACGTGAATTTCGTTCATTCCGGCAAGAAGCCCGCTCGTGTACCAACTCCATCCCTTGGACCGCTTTTGGTATAGGTAGGAATTCGGGTGATGAGGCGTAACCGCAATCCATTGGTTTGGTTCGGCATAGAGCGTCTCCGCCACTTCCATTCGGTCCCGCTCCATCACCGTCACCTTCGCAAACCCCGGGCGCTTATAGATCAGGCTCAACCTGCGGTTTTGATAGGCAGAGCCCTCTTGGACCTGCACATCCGCCGAGAAGCTTGTGAGGTTAGAGTAGTTCTCGCGAACCGACCGCATGAGCGCAGTGGCAGCGGGATCGCCTACTTGGGATTTCGTCTTTCCGCCCTGGACAGTTGAAGATCCAGCCGTTCGATGGGGCACGATCGCAATTGCGATTGCAGCCACCGAGAAGCAGATGCAGCAGGCAATCGTTAGACGACCGGAAAGTGAGACGCGAGTCACGGTGTTTCGAGAACTGTCAAGCACTAGAGAGATCCTCCTTCCTAGAGTGGAACGAATCGGGACGACGCCAATACCGATCAGCCGCTCAGTCCGAGTCGGCGATGCGAGTTCGGCGATTCGAACGAGACAATCGGCATAGTTGGTTGGCCTCAATCCGGTCTTCAAGACCGCCTGATCGCAGAGCTCCTCCGATATGTCGTGGAGTCGGCGCTGAAGAAGCCAAATCAGGGGATGGGGCCAAGCAACCACTCCCGCAAGGCGAGCGATCCAACCCCAGAGACAATCGCGATGTTGGACATGGATCAACTCGTGGACCAAGATCGCACGAAGCTGCTCATCGTCATACTTGGCGCAAGCGTCTGCCGGCATGAAGATGGTCGGCCGCAGCACCCCGACGACGAACGGGCTGGAGACCTTTGCGCTCGAAAGGAGCCTTGGGACCTGTATGCCGATTTGGCGACTCAACTGTTCGGCCAGATCCCTTACAGGCTGATCGCCGTTGCGAGAAGCACGTAGCCGTAGCTTAGCGAGGGAGACGACTCCGACGAGGACCCACAACAGGCCGATTGCGACACCGGAAGCCCAGACGATCACCGCTACATCGCGAAGCGATACTGCGGCGGGAGGATTTTCTGGAAGGGGGATTTCCGCCGGTTTGAAACTATTGACGACTTGAGGGGTAGCAGCCACATGCTGCACTTGCTGCTTGACGGCCTTATCGGGAAGGCGTAGGGTGGGGCCTGCGGCGGGAGTCGGCACGGTCCAGACTGGCCTTGCCGTACTTCTTAGATTTGGTCCCAGCACGAATAGAATAAGCGTCGCCGCGAGCGTCGTTCTCAAAATGTTGGTTTGCCAAGCCGCGCCCCTCCTTCGTACTGCGGACGCAATCGCAAACCCTAAGGCAAGCACGACGGTTGCCTGGATAGCGAGCACCCAACCGTGGCGAGCGATCGATTCTGCGTTCATTCCGACTTCTCCCGCCGGGCTTCGATCAGGGCCTTAATGTGATCGAGCTCCTCCCGACTGACCGTTTCGTGTTCGAGAATATGAGCGACCATGCCGGACACCGACCCCTGGAAAACCCTCGTGAGAAAGTCGTGAGTGGTATCTGCGGTGATTGCGCCTTGCTCGACGAGTGGGCGGAAAACGAAGATGCGATCACGTTCAAAGTGATCGATCGCCCCTTTCGCTTCGAGCTTTCGCAATAGCGTCTGGACCGTGCTGTGCGAGAGCGCATGCACGGGCTCAAGGTGTTGGGTGATCTCGCGAGCGGTCGCTTCGCCCGATTCCCACAGGAACTGCATGATGTGCAGTTGAACTTTGCCTAGCCTAATCTCAGTCCGTTTCATATCGCTTCCAGTCAGTGTTTACCGAGGTAGACGCTGACTGGTTGCAATTTACCGCGGTAAACGCGATGTGTCAAGGGGCTTTTAGAAAATCACTTGATCGAAGGCGGCAAACCTAATTGTGCGACTTTTCGTTGCCTGGATCGAGAAGTGGATTACCGCCGTAGCCTTCAGGTCGACCGGATGCGACGTGAGAAAGCGCACGCCTTACCAAGCCAATCTGCACTTCAACCTCGCTTAGCTCGTTTTTCCCGGTGTGGTGCTCGACGCCCAAGCAACCGTGGTAGCGGCACTCGGCCAAAATGGCGAGGGCCGAATCGAGCCGCTCGTAGCATGTCTTCTGATCGATATGGGTGTGAATTGCGATTGGCGCAAGTGCGCGATCGTAGTCGTCTGGGCTCGTCCAGGTGTCCTTACCCATGTGAAGCAGGATGCCGTAGTGCGGTGAGCAAACGGCCTCGCAGAGTTTCAACATGTTATCGGGATAGTTTGTCGATCCCCAGTGCGTCTCCGGTCCGACTTTGAACCCGCCGCAGCCTGCGACCTCCGACAAATCGCGAAATGCCTGGGCGATCGTGTCGAACTGTTCGGTCGACCATTCGCGGTCCCTTCCTCCAGTGTCGATCCTAACTGTTTTCGCGCCAAGAATCTCGGCAGCCTTCAGGTGACGGTGAGCGAGGGCAAGGTGCTTCGCACGGACTTCGGGATCGGCTTCCCATGGATGACAACCGTCGGCGTGGTAGTTAACGCAAACCAGACTTCGCTCATCCATCGCATGTCGGACCTTCTTGAGCCGATCCGGGTCGAGTTGAACTTCTACATCGGATCCGAGCAGCCCGTTCCAGATATCCGCGGTATCGAGGTGGTATCGATATCGACATGCCTCCAGATAGCCGAAGACGTCCATCGTCCCTGCTGCCAATGCGCCATGAAATGAGAATGAAGCGATGCTGATGTTCATTTGCCGTTATCCTTGGGTGGAGTGCGCTCTGTCGTCTCCAGATTTGACTTTAGCTTCAAATCCAGTCGGGTGTTACTCCACTCGCGAAAAAGACTGCGAATCAAGCCGCCAGGTTCTGGATCTAGCTTGGATCGGTCCAAGGAACAACGAATCCTTCGACTTAGGATCCGAGTTCCATAAACATATAGCTACCTTTGAGGGGTTTATCCGCCCGGTGGCTTCTGAAGGAACGGATTCGGCCGCATCTCAACCTTCTTGATCGATTGGAGATACTCGAGCATCCTGTCCGCATCTTTGCCGGCAAGCTGAGCATGAAAGTGCAGCGTGAAACCGTGCGGGCCGCGCGAATCGATCAGCTTTGGCTGAAGAGTCAGGAACGACTTAACTGCATCCAATTGGCCCATCATGGTGGCGCAGAAGATATCGATTCTCGCGCCACGCTCTAGCAGAAACTCAACGATATCGTGACGCCCCATGTGCGATGCGCCGCCAAGGCCAGACTCCCAGTCTCCTGCTCCCCAATCCATGATTGCGTTGATCAACATCGGCTCACGGTCGAGAAGTGTCTTCGTCATGTTCAAGTCGGAGTGGGCGAAGATCACAAAATCTTGGACCATCGTTCGGCTGATCTGCGGCTTCTTCCAAGATGGCTTAAATCCTGGCGCTGGATAGTCGCGAGTGAACGGAGCTTCGACAGGACTCGGTGGCGTGACCGGATCTTGGGCGAGTACAAGGCCTGCGATCGAACCGACGGCAGCGGTAGCGGACCATTTGCATAGCGAGCGACGCGATACAGAATCAGACATGACGGCCTCCCTGGTAAATCACCTGGATTGAAGGCCCAATGTACCACGAAATACGAGAAGCTAAAGGGCATTTGTTCGGGACTTGGCGATCGTCGAAATTCGGCGGTTATGATAAGTTATAACAATGCCGAGTAATCTGCCTGCCACCGTCGATGAATACCTAGCTCAAGTCACTTCGGAGGAAGCAAGGGCAGCTTTAAAGGCACTTCGGGCCATTATTCGAGAGGAAGCTCCGACAGCGGAGGAACGGATCAGTTACCGGATCCCAACCTACAAGTTCCATGGATTCTTGGCGAGCTTCGCTGCGTTCAAGAACCACTGCTCGTTTTTTCCCGGTTACACGGTGGCCGAGTTTGCCGATGAACTCACGGAATTCAAGACCGCGAAAGGTACCGTGCAATTCTCTCCTGCAAAGCCACTTCCAGATGGACTTGTTCGCGCCATGATCCGCTCACGAATGGCCGAAAACCTGCGTGATCATCTGGAAAAGCAAAAGGCGAAATAAGCCTACTTACTGGGCTTGAGAGTCGCGCAGCCGAAGACGCCTCCCGCCATATTTCCATCGTGAGCCACGAAGCGTACTTGGACCTTGTTGTCGGCATTTGCGGTCAGCGAGGCCGGGATCGGATACTCGATGTCGAATAGGTGTCCTGGTTTGTTTCGGTTGAGCGTTTCGGTGGCGATACGTTGTCCGTTGACCAAGATATCGAAAGTTCTCGCGCCGCTGTCGTCTCCCCAATACGTTACGCTGAGCGTCATCGGCGCGTCGGGGACGATCTTTAGGTCCCATCCGAACTTCTTCCCATCTCGGTAGTGACGACCGTTAAAGGCGCCGGAATTGCTTGATTCGGCAAAGAGGTTGTGACTCTTCTCGATTTCACCGCCACCGTCGACATTAACTTCGTCAACGATCCGTCGATTCCGCGCGCGTTTCGATTTCTCGATTCCCGCTAACTGCCGCGCGCGTGCACTGTTCGGAGCAACGAGGTCCCAGTAGACGCCAAACCGCTGATCGATGACGTTGTAGAGAGGTATGAAACTGATCGAGCGAGCGAGGCCGGTTGTTTGGAACGTGAGCGGTTTGCCCGAAACCGGTTTTAGCCAACTGCTCGGATCGCGGCGATTGACCGACAGGTAACCGGTGTTGACGTCTTCCGCGATCGGCGTATCCTTGTCCATCACCCCAGCTAAGACGATCGGACCGAACATGACTGCCTGCAGGTTCGGATCGTCCGGCATCGGCTGGCAGTGGAGTCGCATCGGTGTCAAAATTCGAACGGTGTCGCCGTCCTTCCACGTTCGGCGAACGGTGAAATAGGAGGTCGGTTTGGCCGCCACTTTCAATAGCTTTCCATTGCACGTCGCCGAGAAGCCGTCCGCCCAATACGGCACATGAAAGTTCAACGACAACGAACTCGGCCGTGACAAATGAACCTTGAAAGTCGCACCTTGCTCCTCCGGAAAGCGAGTCGTCTGGGTCAACCGAACTCCTTTTTCTGCCCAGTTGAGTTCAGACGGGACGTAAAGATTCACATAAACCCCGTTCGCATCGTGGAAGTAGATGCTGTCGTTCAACTTGGCGAACGACTCGATTCCGGTGCAGTAGCAGCACCAAAAAGTCTCGCGAGGCGTGCCCCAGTTTTTCGTATCGCCTCCAGCTAGTGGCAGGTAGTAGATCATCATCCCGGTATCGGGCCTCTGCGCCGGCAGAATCCCGTTGAAATACGCTCGCTCATAGAAGTCGGCATACTTTGCGTCGCCGGTCCATCGAATCAGGTTCCGGGTGACCTTGAGCATGTTGTAGGTCGTGCAGGTTTCCTGATTGTTCGATACCAATGTGTGGGCAAGCGCATCGGGATCTCCCCAGAATTCGGCCTTGTTGTCTCCTCCGGTGGCATAAGAGCGATGGTTGGCGATCCGATCCCAAAAGTATTCGACCACGGTTCGGTAAGTCGAATCGTCAAGGAGTTCGTACCGCCGAGCCGCGCCAAGAATCTTGGGAATATTGGTGTTGGCGTGGAGTCCGCTTAGGGAATCGTGGCGGAGGGCAAGCGGGCCGAGAATCGAAGCTTCGTCGAAGCGATGCGCGTAGTCCAGGTCGGCTCGATTGTGAGCGATGGAATACATGTTGTATTCCATCATCGCCATGCCGCCGTACTCGGTATGCATGGCCGCATCGAGCTGACCGTCGGTCAGTTTGGCGCCCCGCGACCGAAGGTATCCGCTCATCTTCTGCGCCATGTCGAGGGCATGAGCGTTGTTGAAAACTTGGTAAACGTCGATTAATCCGGTTACGAGTTTCTCGACGACGTAATAGGGGGCCCAGACCTGTTTTCCGGTCTCGACCCGGTCGAGGTAGCTCGTCGGAATGCCGGCAACGTATTTTCCACCGAGAGCCCTCTGGCACTTTGCCAGTTCCTCAACCAAATATCTGGCGCGACTCTTGAGCCAGACGTCGCCCGTGCTCTTGTACATCAGCGCAAGCGTGGTCAGATAGTGGGCAGTAAACGTACCGCGAATCTCGCTGCTTTGCGACTCCCAACCTCCAAACGGTTTTCCGGGTGTCGGTAGTCCGGCGTTGTGCCGAAAGGGATAGAGGAGTCCATCGGTGTCGATCGACTTGATGTATCGGAGGTCGGCCTCCATCTCGTGTTTTTCGAGCCCGCCTAGCAGCCGGACCTGGCTCATATCGAACGGCTGAAGCTTGAACCGCGGATCAGGCGGAAACCTAAGGTCGGTCGAACCCGGAGTCGGCTTCTGTGCTTTTTCGAGCTTCAGGCCACCGTATGCTCCACCGACGCAAAGAAGAGAGAAAGCTAAGGCGACAACGCTAATTCGCATGCTCCTCTAGCTTATCCCCCCTCTTCGGTCCACTTGTCGAAGCGCACCCAAGGTCCGCAGGATTTATCCCTTAAGGTCTAGCGTTTTGGCGAGACCTTTGCAATTACACAATCGCCATGTCCAATGGCGCTCGCTTGGCTTTGGACCGTCCAGAAGTCGGTCAAATTGTCGCCATCGATTACCGATCCGCTGTAATCTCCCCAAGCGCCCCCTTCGGTAGCGCCGACGCCTTCGCCCAAATGGACGATTGCCCTGGTCGTACCTGGCTTATCGCTCGCGCGGCGATAGGCGTAGCGAGGGCTGATGAACATATTCGGGCCAGTTTCCTGGAAACCGACCAAGACGTCGTTGTGCTTGTTGACGGCAAGCGTGGTTTCAATGAAGCTATTTACCGGATCGGCGATCCGTCCGCTTTGCACGAAGGTTCCGTTGAGGGTCACCTGATGCCACTGAACAGCCGAGCGTCCATCGATATTTACCGCTTGGGAAAACCAGATGCATCGGTTCTGAAGGACGAGGTTCTTCGGATTCCGATCTCCTGAGGCAGTTCGCTTCGTTGTCCCTTTCTGGGGGGAGTTCGGCGGGTAATCGCAAAACCGGATGTCGTGCGCTTTTCGCACCACAGAGGAGACTACTGGGGTGCCATCTCCCGCATCCGTAACCCTGGTGATCGCGATTTCTGTGTCGGAAAGTTCGACGAAATAAAGGTCGTCAGTCGCGTCTTGATTGTTAACCGGTTGACCCAAATTCCCGGCAAAGTGATATACCGTCGCCGGCTTGCCCGCCTTCGCCTCCGACATCTTCATCACAAACGTCTGTTCGGGGCCGCCGGGGAATGAGTACCCGATCCACTTTCGGCTATGACCGATCCCACCTCCGTCGACTCCGCCCGGCGCCGGCACCGGATACGTGTTCCATGCACCTAGCGGGTTTTCGGTTTCCGAGATCGAGACGTTGACCGGTTTGACCTTTTCCTTGTCCCAATAAACCCACATATCGAATCCGAATACTCGGTTGGAGATGTCATAGAAAAGTTTAGGGTCGATCCCGTTGTTGAACTCCGATTGAGGCACGCCTTGGACGTAATTGCCGCTCTTGTCGTAAACGATCAATCCGCCGTTGGTTCCGTGGAGGACGTAGCCGCTTCCCACGGCGATCTGGGGGTCCACTTGGCGGTTTCCATCCTGTGATCCGTCGAATACGAGGTCGCCATTGACAAGCCGAGGGTTTCCGCCCTGCTTGCGAACCTTGGCTTTGCCTCCTTTGTTAAAGGTGGCACTCCGAATCGGTGTGATCACTTCGGTTCGACTGGGCTTGATTTGGTCCGAAGTCTGGACGGAAATCGTGGGCTGAATCGATGAGGCGGGTCCAATCAAAAACAGGGCGAGAGTTAGGAGGGAAGTCATAGGTCTAGGGTTTGCGTCCGAATCGAGCTAAAGACTGCAACGATGCGAACCCTCAGCGCTATTCTGGTGACTGCTCGATGCGGAATGCAAATGAGCACAACAGGCGTTCCATCGAACGCGTCGATGAAGCTGGCGCGTCTACCGGATGATGGGGCCGGCATGTTGTCGGACAGCCTTTCTCGGAGGACACGCAATGAGACGAATCACTACGACCCAATTGATAGCCTTTCTCCTGATTGCACTGGTCGTGGCAGGTTGTGGGTTTGCCAATAAAGAGAAGAAGGCGGCGGAAGACGCCCAAAAAGACAGCGCACTTATTCGCTGTTCTGTATCCCAAGTTCGCTCTGTCTGACAAATTCAGCCAATTACCTGAATAAGTAATTACTTACCGGATTTCTGATTCCAGTTTGCCAAGATCCCTGTCAAATTGGTTCAGGATATTGCAGGGGCGTGATAGGTAAATGGCTAAAGTGCAGAATGCATTGGAGCGACGGGGCCTTGGTCTGACGATTGGTTGCTTGCGCAACTTGGTGGTTTCCATCGGTGTTGTGCTGGCACTTTCGACAAGCAGCGCGGCGCAGACCGTAACCAAGGTCGTCCTTGCTCCGACGACAGTCGTTGGAGGAGTCTCGTCGAAAGGAACCGTGACCCTTTCCGCAAAAGCGGGAGTGAGCGGTGTCACCGTCAACCTTAAGTCGTCGAATGCTTCTGCGACCGTTCCAGCGTCGGTTTCGATATTGAGCGGAGCAACGACTGGGTCCTTTACTGTTTCGACTGCTCCCGTTTCCTCTGACACAACCGCAACGATCACGGGAACGGTTGGCACAAGCTCTGCAAGCGCAAAACTCACTATTCAATCACCACGTTTAGCGTCTTTGGCGTTTAACCCGACGACGGTTGCCGGCGGAGGCCAAACCACCGGTACAGTTTCGACAACGGGATCTGCGCCCACAAACGGGCTAACGGTTAGCCTGACCGCAACTTCAACGGCACTTGGGCAGCCTCATACCGTTTTCATTCAAGGTGGATCGACAAGCGAGAGCTTCGTTTGCACAACCAGCCCTGTTTCCAACCCGACTGTCGTAAAGGTCGTCGCCAGTATCACGGGTTCGACCGTTAGTTCCAGTGTTTCGATTACAGGGACGGCGGTTAGCGGCCTCGTGCTCAATCCGCAGAGCGTTTTGGGGGGCGCAAACTCCACAGGGACTGTCATGTTAACGGGACCAGCGCCTACGGCAGGGATGAAGATCTCGCTGTCGAGCAACCAGTCGGCGGCAAAGGTGCCCGCTTCGGTCACCGTACCAGGTGGCTCCACATCCGCACCTTTTACGATCGTCACGACAAAAGTCTCGGCAGCGACAGTGGCAAAGATCTCGGCTACATACGGTGGCAACTCGGTCTCGGCGAACCTAACCATTAACTCTCTGGCAATTACGGGCCTAACGATGGACCCTGTTACCGTTGTTGGCGGTGGCAGTTCGACGGGTACCGTCACGTTGAACTTCGGCGCACCGACCGGCGGCACCAAAGTGACGTTGTCGAGTAACCAAGCCGCAGTTACTGTCCCTACTTCCGTGACCGTTCCTGCCGGGTCGACTAGCGCAACGTTTGTTGCCTCGACGGTGCAGGTTCCGAGTCAACAGACAGCGACGATTACCGCTTCTGCCGGGTCTGGATCGGTAACGGCGTCGCTAACGGTTTTGTCGATAACGCTGACCAGCCTGAAGCTGAACCCATCGAGTTTGGTCGGTGGAGTCAACTCGGTTGGGACAATCACTCTTAGTGGTCCCGCGCCGTCGGGAGGAGTTGCCGTTTCGGTAAGCAGCAACCTTGCGGCAGCAACGGTTCCCGCAATCGTGACGGTTCCGGCAGGATCGGCTACGACCACGTTCAACATTTCGACTCAACCGGTCAGCGTGACTTCGATCGCTACGATTACGGCCATCCTCGGTTCGGTATCGACGGGAGTTGCATTAACCGTCAATTCGCCATCTCCTGTCGGTCTTAGTCTGAATCCTTCTGCTTTGATTGGGGGTGCATCGTCGACGGGCACCGTCACTCTGAACGGGGTCGCTCCCGCCGGTGGAATTGCTGTTAGCCTTGGAAGCAACCAATCCGCTGCCACCGTTCCGGCCACTGTATCCGTAAAGGCTGGCGCGACAACTGCAACCTTTACGATTTCCACAACGCAAGTTGCATGGCCGATCAGCGCCACGATAACCGCTGGAGTCGGCGCAAATTCCGTCAACGCAACGTTGACAATCAACGGCTTTACTTTGTCCAGCCTTAGCCTGAATCCGACAACTGTAATTGGCGGATCGCCATCAACCGGCACCGTAACGCTGACCGCGCCTGCGCCAACGGGCGGAATTTTGGTTTCCTTAACCAGCAATCAGCTCTCCGCGACGGTACCGGCAAGCGTGACGATTCCGGCCGGTGTAAGTTCGGCCACCTTTGCAGTAACGACAAGTCCGGTTGGGAGCGTGTTCACGCCCAAGATCACGGCAAAGCTGGGGACGGTATCGATCGCGGCGACGCTAACGGTGAATCCTCCGACCGTGATCGCCTTGACTTTCAACCCCTCTTCAGTTATCGGCCCCGCTAGCTCAACCGGGACGGTAACGCTTTCCGGGCCGGCGCCGATCGGTGGGTTCCTAATCGCGCTTAACAGCAATCAGTTGGCGGCAAAGGTTCCTCAAAACGTAATCATCGCAGCAGGCACAACGAATGCTACGTTCACGGTCAAGACACAAACGGTGGCATCGCAAACGTTGGCGACAATAACAGCCAAGGACCCGACTGGCGCGACAGTTACTGGGCAGCTAACTGTCTCCGTCCAGTTGGGTCTTAGCAAATCGGCTTGGCCGAAGATGCACCAAAACGCCCTCAATTCAGGTGTTGGCATGGGGAGCGGTGCGACCGGAGCGCTCAAATGGGCTTTCGGGGCGCTTGGCGAACTTACATCGAATGTCACGGTCGGACCGGACGGGACCCTCTATTTCGGAACCTACAATGGATACCTGTGTGCTTTCAGCCCGGCCGGCAAGCAGCTGTGGGCGTTCTACGCTAATGGGCCGGTTGAGTCGACTCCCACGCTGGGCGCTGATGGAACGGTTTACGTCGGTTCTTGCGACAGAAATCTGTACGCCGTAAATCCCGACGGAACCAAGAAGTGGTCGTATCAAACCGGTGGCCTCGTTCAATCGCAGCCTGCAATAGGAACAGACGGAACGATCTACGTCGGTTCCGGCGACTCAAATCTCTATGCGATCACCCCTGCGGGGACCCAAAAGTGGCAGTTCCCGGCCGGAGGAGGAATTGAATCGGATCCGGTTATCGGCGCTGACGGAACGATCTACTTCGTTGCCGCCGATGGATACCTCTATGCTGTGACGCCAAACGGGTTTCCGAAGTGGTCCTTTTTTGGCGGGGCCAACATTATCGGCGCTAATCCAGTAATCGGTCCGGATGGCACCGTCTACTTCAGCCAAGTCAATACAGGTACCGCTAACGGGAACCTCTATGCCGTCGATAGCGCCGGGAAGCAGAAGTGGGTCTTTAGCACGGGAACGGCTATTACCAATCCGGCCGTCGACGCGAACGGAATCGTCTACATCGGATCTTTCGACGATTGTCTGCATGCGATAAAGGCAGACGGCACTCAGAAATGGTCGGTGAACTTAGGCAATTGGGTCACCGTTACTCCTCAGATCGGTCCTGACGGAACGGTCTATGCGGCGAGCTTCTACAACGTGTTCGCGGTCAGTCCTTCCGGGTCTACGCAATGGTCCTATAACGCTAAGGAGCAAATAACTGGAACCGGTGTTGGAGCCGACGGAACGCTTTATATCGGTGGCGAAGGGAACTGGCTCGACGGATTAACAACCTCTGGCGCCCAGGCTTGGCAGACGGAACTATACATCACCGTATCGTCCTCACCAGCAATCGCGCAGGATGGCACCGTTTACGTTGGCGCGACCGACGGCGGCTTGTACGCCGTGAATCCAGACGGCACACAGAAGTGGGTATTCGCGACCGGAGGTCCGATTTACGGCGCGCCAGCCATCAACTCGGATGGGACGATCTATTTCGGTTCAGACGACGGCAAAGTCTATAACCTCTCAGCAGATGGGCTAGAAATTTGGGAATTCCAGACTAACCGAAAGGTAAGAGCTTCACCTACGGTCGGGTTGGATGGCACTGTTTATATTGGATCGGACGATATGAACTTGTACGCAATCGACCCTAATGGAGTCGAAAAGTGGGCAATCCCAACCCTTGCGAAGATCGAATCGACTCCGGCGATCGGAGCGGATGGAACGATTTACGTAGGCAGCGGCGTTGACTCTGCGGTTGGCGCGTACCTCTACGCTATTAGTCCGACTGGAACCGTAATGTGGAGTTACAACATCGGAACGGTGAGCGGTTTCTTTACTGCAAATCAGTGGGCAGACCCAGCGATCGGGCCAGATGGTTCGATCTACATCTGCGCCAGTCAGAAGATCTATGCGTTTAGCCCAACCGGCGTCGTGAAGTGGACAAATCCAACTGGCGATTCCGGGCAGAGCAACCCCGCGGTCGGGGCAGACGGCACGATTTATATCGGAACCGGTGTGAGCTACCTGAATGCCTATCGTCCGGACGGAACCTTGAAGTGGGCGTTTCACACCCCATTTGGGGGATTTGGAGACCCTTCGATCGCCTCGGACGGGACGATCTACGCAGTCGACGATGCTGGGAACATCAGTGCGATCAGCTCTTCTGGGACGCTGAACTGGAGGTTTGCGGCCTACGGAGCTTTCTACTCGCCGATCGCGATCGGGTTAGATGGATCGCTTTATTTGGGCGGTTCAGGTCTTTTCGTGGTGAAGTGACAAGAACCTCTAAGACCGGTTTAGCGTCGTTTTAGTGTATCGCAGAATAATGAATTCGCTCACAGAGGAGGCACTCTATGCATGGCTCTCATTCACCGCGTCAAGCTGCGTCCAAGCAAGCTTTTACGCTGATCGAACTCCTTGTCGTAATCGCAATCATCGCGATCCTCGCTGCAATCCTTTTCCCCGTCTTTGCCCAAGCGAAAGCTGCGGCAAAGGTGACCTCATCGCTATCTGGCCTGAAGCAGGTGACCCTTGGTCTCCAGATGTATTCAGGTGATTTTGACGACACGATCGTTACCTACTACGGTTACGCCGACGGCTCTATCGCCGGCGACAACAACGCATATCACTACAACACGACTTGGGCCGGACTCACTTATCCATATACCAAGAACCAAGCGATCTTCTTCGACAAGACGATCTCAGAACCAACCAACTTCAACACGTACTATCAAGATCCTTACTATTCGGGCTCGACTTACACCTATGCCTGGTCTTGGATCACGGACTTCTCGATCAATCGCGACGGATATTCGTTGCAACTCTATAACGGAACGAGTTGTACGAATTACGGCAACTATCAGCCGACTCAGCGCGTAGGAACGGCGATCGACCAACCATCGAGCCGCTTGGCCGTAACTCCTACGAGGTACGGAAGCATTCCGAACTGGTCATGGATGTACTTCGAGACATACACGGCGTCCAATCCAGTTGCCGACGCTTATGCCACGGGTTATGACCGCTATCAGGTCGTCTATGACGCTCGGCGTCAATATACGACGAAATTCATAGGGGGCTTTGCAGATGGTCATGCCGGTAAATACGGTCCCGAAAAGTTCGCCAAGACGTACGTAAACACTCCGGGAGCGGTCGACCAGATCCCCATTCACGACGATGGCGGTTCGGCGTGGTGCACCTTCATGAACAACAACAACCTGTTTCCGTTCTGGGGGCAATATTGGTCACCAAACTAGGCTTAGTCGTTTTCTTTGCCTTCTCAGCAGCCGTCATCTGCTGCGGATGCGGAGACGATAACACGAAGGGAGTCCCGATGTCTTCCCAAGATATCGAGAAGAAGGCCAAGGAGAAGTATCCAAACGTGGATCGGCCTCAGCGTCAACAGCATTCCGGAAACCCCTATGGGGCGCCCGGCAATACAAAGTAGCCTCCGACGGGTGCAATCGAGGGCCGGCGCCATTGATCTTGATCGATGACGTCGGCCGTTCTTCTTCTGAGGTACGGTTTCAACAATCCGATGAGATTCGAAGGCGCCCAGATCGATCCGCTCGCTGCCATCCATCAACTCCTGCGGCAGGGCGATTTTCGGGCAGCCGGAGACAAGCTCCAAAATCTGCTTACTCGTGATCCCGAAAACGTCGAAGCTCACTTTATATCGGGGATGATCGCATGCCAGTCGCAACGTTGGGCAGACGCTGCCGAGCATCTGGAAACCGTAGTCGCAAAGCAACCGAATCGATTTGAAGCTCTGTACGGCCTGGGAGTGTCGAAAAAGAATCTCAGACTTTATCCAGATGCGATCGAAAAACTGACCCAGGCCACTCGACTAGTACCACGTCACGCTGCGGCACACAACGAACTTGGACTTTGCCAGTTGAAAGTTGGCGTTGCCGTTCAAGCGCTGAGCAGCTTCTCTCGAGCAGTCGAATTAGCGCCGGGAACTGGGCAAATCCTGCATAACCAGGGCCTGGCCCTTGTAACGCTCGACAGAGTCGCCGATGCCAAATCGGTTTTCGCTCAGGCTGTTGCCAACTCACCTGGACAAGCGGAGAGCCATGTCCAATTGGCGATGGTGTTCGAGAGGCTGGGAGATTGGGAGGAGTGCCAGAAATGCGTACTCAACGGCTTGCGCTATTGCGCTGAAGATGCGACTTTGCTCGGAATCCTAGCCAAGTGTTACGCGCAAACCGGCAATTCGAAATCGGCAGAAGCCACATTTCAGAGAGCGTTTCAGAAGTATCCTGCGCTTGGATCTCGGTACGCATTGTGGCTTCAAGAAGAGGGGAAGTTCGAGGAATCCTTGGATGTCCTTTGGCAGTCCTTGGATCGTTTTCCGGTTCAGGGCGCGGCGTTTTACGGACTTGCCGAAGCAAACACCTTTGAACGCGAGGGTCAGTCTCTTTTCGCATTAGCCGTAACTGCGCTTGAGAATCGCACCTTGGACGAGAAGGAGCGCATCTATCTGCTCTTTGCCCTTGGGAAGCTAAAGGAGGCAGAAGCTGATTACGAGGCGTCAATCGGTTACTACGATCAGGCGAACGATGCCGCATTCCGTTGTTTCAATTCCGGCAGACCTTATGACCGAGCCTTGCTGTGTCGAATGACAGATCGAACCATCGATCGTTACGGCAAGGAAACGCTTGCGAATTGGTCCCAGTCGGACGCAATTGCGCCGCAGCCGATTCTGATCGTGGGAATGATTCGATCTGGAACCACGTTGCTGGACCAGATACTCTCAAGCCACCCTGACGTTAAGTCGGCCGGAGAACAGCTGTACTGGACGACCCGGGCAAACACTCTCTACGAGCAAGGGGATCGCGAGCTCTCGAGCGAAGACCGAGATCGTTTCAGGTCGGAATATCGACGTGTGCTGGAATCGCATGGTGAGGAGAGCCCAAGGATTGTCGACAAGATGCCCCTCAACTACGCCTATCTGGGGTTGATTCACGAGGTGGTTCCGAGCGCCAAGATCGTTCATATTCGGCGGAATCCGATCGACGTTGCCATGTCGATCTATACCAACCACTTTGGCTTGGGTCCGAATTTCGCCTACAACCAATCGAATATCGTTTTCAATCAGCTTGAGTACCTACGGCTGATGGAGCATTGGAGACTGGCGATGCCGCCGAATGTCTTCTATGAAGTTGAGTATGAGTCTCTTGTCCGAGATCGAGAACGTGAGGTCCGGAAGCTTATCGAGTTTTGTGAGTTGCCTTGGAACGATGCTTGCTTAAGCCACACGGCAAACCGCTCCACAATTCGCACACCAAGCCGCTGGCAGGCGAGGCAAAAGGTCTATAGCAGCTCGATTGGGCGCTGGAAGAACTTCGAACCATGGTTGGGCGACCTGCTGCAATTGAAAGGAGTGAGCAGTTAGGATGAGAACCGTTCATGATCTCATCGCGGAGGGGCAGCAAGCTTACGCTCGAAATGACTTGGGCCGAGCCGGACCGTTGTTCAAGCAAGCCTTGGCGATCAATCCTGTAGACAACACCGCTTCTGTCTATTACGCGATGGTTTGCGCTAGGACAGGGAGAGCGCCAATCGCGATCGAGTACTTGCGAAACGCGGTAAAGAGAGATCCGAAGCTGTTCGAGGCCCATGTCGCCCTCACAACGCTACTCTTTGCGGCGGGAAAACCAGAAGAGGCAATCGACCACGGCCGGCGAGCGATCGAGATTCACCCCGATGACGCCGACCTCTATTGTCACGTCGGAAGAGAACTCGCAAAGCATGGAGCCTATCACGAAAGCGTCCCGTACTTTGAGAGCGCGATCGATCTTACTCCAGGGGGCCCTACAGGGTGGATCGAATTGGGGCGAGTCAAGCTTGCCCAATTTGAGTTCGATGCTGCCGTAGAGTGTGCCAAAAGGGCCGTTGAGCGCGACGATCAATCGGCCGATTCTCACATGTTGCTGGCGTTGGCGTATTCGGGTCTGGGAGATCTTGCCAACTCTGAATTGCACCTCCGCAGAGCTATCGTGCTGAATCCGTGTCAACCGTATGCACACGGATTGCTCGGGTGGCAGCTTCAGGAAAAAGGGCTGTTTGAAGAGGCAGAGCCGTTGCTGATGGAATCTCTACGTGTCTCGCCTGCGAATGGGATCGCCTACTATGCCCTGCATCGCACAAAAACGGCGACGAGCGATGATCTTCAAGGACTGGAGAAGTTGGCCAAGATGGCTGAAAATCCTTCCATTGGACCCACAGACCGGGCATACATGTACTATGCGCTAGGAAAAGCCAGGGAAGACCTAGGCGATTTCAGAGCCGCGATCTCGGACTACGATTCGGCTAACCAAATGGCAGGAGTCGCCTGGTTCGATAAACTTCAATGGGATCGCGAAACGTACGTTCGTGAGTTCGATCGAACGATCGAACTGTTCTCACCTGAAAGCTTCGATACTCGCCGAACTTGGGCGAATAATGAAGCGACCCCTTTGCTTGTCGTCGGAATGATTCGATCTGGGACCACCTTGGTAGAACAGATTCTGTCTAGCCATCCCGAGATTGCAGCGGGCGGAGAATTGACGTTCTGGCACGACCGTGCGAAGAACGCAATCGACTTCGATACGGGCAGGATCGATGCGGATTCGATGCAGAGACTGGGCCAAGAGTATTTGGAAACGCTCCGATCGATCTCGCCAATTGCCTCACATGTGACGGATAAGCTGCCGCACAACTACGCGATGCTCGGCCTCGTCCACACTGCGTTTCCGAATTCGCGGATCATCCACGTTAAGCGGAACCCCTTGGATAACTGCCTTTCAATCTATACGACTCCCTACGGGCGACCGCCGATCTACGCACTCTACCGAGAGAATATCGTCACGGCCTATCAGCAATACCAGCGGATTGTCGCTCATTGGCGGACCGTTTTGCCTCCGGACCGATTCCTCGAGATTGAATACGAGCATCTCGTCTCCGACAGAGAGGCAGTAATTCGTAGAGTAATCGATTTCATCGGTCTTAGCTGGAGCGACTCGTGCCTACAGCACGAGCAAAACAGACGGATTGTCAACACCCCGAGCGCGTGGCAAGTAAGGCAGGCGATCTACAAAACTTCGGTCGAGCGGTGGAAGAAATTCGAACCTTGGCTTGGCGAGTTTTCCCAATTGATACAGAGCGGCTAGCTCCAATCCCGATCAAAGCTACGGCTCGCAACTATTCGAGTTGCTGTCTCGTTTCTCCTATATAAATGGCGGACCGCAGGTTTAGCGACAAGGAGGTTGGTGAGATCCTCAAGGCTGCCGCCGAAATGCAATCGGGGCTGGCTCAATCAGGCACTGCTGAAGGAATGACTCTCAGCGAACTGAAGAAAGTCGCAGAAGAACTTGGCATCGATTCCGAGAACGTCGGATTGGCGGCTGCCGAGCTAGTCGCTTCGCCTGAAGGAAACTCAAGAAGCAAATCCAATTCGATTCTTCTGCAGCGAACGATCGACGGCGAGATCTCCGACGAAATCTGGGACGATCTGGTGACCGAGCTTCGCAGGTTTACAGGCAAGCCTGGGCAGTCCCAACAGAAACCGAACTCGCGGGAGTGGACAGGGGCCACCGATACGCGCTCCGTTACGCTGACGGCAATTTGCAGAAAGGGCAAAACCAGGCTAAAGCTTTTGGGTGATGCGAGCGGCGCGACCACAGCCGCAATCACTTTAGGGTTGACTCTTGGGGTTTTCGTGACGCTCGTTCCGATTATCATCGCAACAAAGAGCAGGGTTCATGTGGACCCATTGCTTACAACCATCCTGACAGTCATGCTGGCTATCGCTTGTTCGGTAACGACGTTAGTTTCGATTCGAGCCAACCGGAAGCTGTTCAATCGGCAAATCGGTGAGGTTTTTGCTCACTTGGGCGGAATCCTGGAATCAGATTTCGGTTCCCTTGAGCCGAAGAACTCAGTGTCCTCCGGCTCGTCGATCAATCTTGGACGCCTCCAATCGATGGCTAACCCCTCGACAATTCAGGTCGACAAACTCGACGTCCAAGATAGGTAACTCGCTACTTCATTGGGACGATCCAGATGTTCCGGTAGCGAACCAACGCGCCGTGGTTTTGAAGCTCAATCGGACCTTTTGCCGGCTGCGTTCCGACTTTGCCCGTAGCAGTCGACTCCACCTTGATCTCGACGTTGTCGTGGATTTTGAGGCCGTTATGGAACACCGTGATCCGCGGATATTCCGTCTCCTTTCCGTCCTTGTCGAACCTTGGCGCGCGGAATGTAATGTCGTAGGTGTTCCATTGCTCGGGAGGCTTGATCGCGTTGACGTCGGGGTCTTTCTGGCTGTAAATAGCGCCGCATCCCCCAAACTTGTAGGTCGGGTTATTGAAACTGTCCAAGACTTGGATTTCATAACGACCGTGGTTATAGACACCGCTGTTCGCACGTCCTTGGCTGGTCTCCTTTTCCATGAGCGGCAGCCAGAATTCGATGTGAAGTTTATAGTCACCAAATTCCATCTTCGTTGCGATGTCGCTGGCGCCCGGGTGGACGACAAGGCAGCCGTCGACGACATCCCATTGGCATTCCGAATTCGATCCGGTTTGCTGCCACTGAGAGGTGTCTTTGCCGTTGAAGAGGACGATCGCTCCGCGAGGCGGTTTTGCCATGAGCGTGGATCGCTGAGAGGAAAGGGCGACAACTGGTGTCAGGGCCAATAGACCAATTACGAGCGAGCAGCGGATCTTCACGCAGCGAGTCTACCAAGATGAGGAGAAAGTTGGGGCTGTCCGACGGGGCCGAGAATTCGCTAAACTGCGACGGCAATAAAAAGCCAAATGGTATCCACCTATGAAAACTGCAATTTGTATAGCACTTGCCACTGTTTGCGCCCTCGCGAGCGCAGTTGAATTACCGGCCGAATTGAAATCGCGATATCAAACGGAGAAATCACTCATCGAGTCGAAAAACCTATCCGGGTTTACGGCCCTATTTGCCGACGGTTACACATGGACCCTTCCCGATGGCAAATCGAAGAACAAAGCCCAGTCGATCGCTGAAATGGCGCCCATGTTCAAGGCTCAGAAGATCGTGCTCAGTGAGAAGTTCACAAAGTGCGTGAAGCACGGCGATACCTATGAGGTGAGCTTCGACGCCAAACTCACGATAGTGGTGTCGAAAAAGACCACTTCACACTACCACGAGGTCGGCGCCGATACCTGGAAAAAGGTCGGTGGCAATTGGCTGATAATCAAGACGGTCGATACCGTTTCCCAATAGGTCGATTCTCGCCTAGGGGATCGACTCGATCCCCCAAGGCAAGAGTGCCTATTTGGCTCTTGATGCGTAGAAATCCGCTTTTGATTCGTCGCCGAGCGCTTTGTAGAGATGCCCAAGCTCTTCGAATACGTACGAATCGGAATCGCCTGCCTCATCCCATTCCTTCTCTAAGGCGAGCTGCATTTCCAGCGCTTCCTGGTACTTCTCCATCGCTCGCAACGTCCACGCCACCATCCATTTGGCATACCGAACGCCTTTGTCCCTTCCAGCTTTCTGATATGCCGCGAGCGATAGGTTGAACTCTACGATCGCTTCTTCGTAGCGGCCGGCGAGATGGAGCGCGTATCCCAAGTTGTTTCGCAAAGAACCTTCCCACTTCTTTGCATCTTCTTGGGAGGAACCATCCATATAGGCAAGTGCTTTGTAGTTCCACTCGATCTGTGCATCTGGGGCGGTGTCAACCATCGTCATCATGTGGAGCGCATCGACGGCAAGGGCGTCGAGTCTCCCTGCTTTCGCGCTTTCGAAGGCGTTCATGTACGCCTTGTGGCCGAGTTCCTTTACCGCGTCGGTTTGAGTTTCTTTGGGGTGGGTGGTGGAGCAGTAGCTGCGACCAAGTTCGATCCAGTATCGGACCTTGGCTTCAGAGCTCGCTCCATCAAGTTTGGGTTCGACTTCGGCAAGGATCTCTCTCGTCTTCTCAAAGTCCTTCCGCAGCCCGAATGTCCGAGCGATCTGAGTCTGAAGGATGATCTGATCGTCTTCCGACGCCCCAATAAGGGCATCGCGAAATCGCGTCTCGCTAAGTTCAGGCTTGCCAAAATCCCAAAGGGCACTGATATCTATGCTCATCTTTCTCCTGGTTCGGCTGGTCTGCTATGTCCAATCGATCTCGCCGCAGTTTGTCGGCAAATTATGGCCCGGAGTTTCGGGGTTTTGTGCGCATCAGCCAAGGCGCCCCTGAAGTTATGGGTGCCCGGCATGCCACAGAGAGCTAACATGAATCTGGTTCGGCGATCGTAAACGCCGAACCAGGGATGGAAGGTAGGCAGATGGAAAAGGTTGCTCTGGTAACGGGCGCGGATCGTGGTCTGGGTCGTGGTCTCGCGCAGGAATTACTCGTTCGGGGATGGACGGTGTTCGCTGGCAGGCACATTGATTGGCCGGAACTCGATGACTTAGCTCATCGATTTCCAAAGAACCTCCACATCGTTCCCCTCGACGTTAGCTCCGATTCTTCGGTAATCAAGGCGTCAACCGCGGTGGCTGCAGAGACCTCCCACATCGATTTGCTCATTTCGAACGCCGCGATCAACCGCTCGGCACATCTGGACAATGTACGAGAGGAACTCGTCTTCGACGATATGTTGAGGGAGTTTAGTGTGAACGCTCTTGGTTCGCTTCGCGTGATGCGGGCGTTTCTACCGCTGCTCGATCGCAGCGAACTCAAACGGCTCTGCTTCGTATCCTCCGAAGCTGGAAGCGTGGGCGCAAGTAAGAGAACCGGGTGGTTTGGCTATTGCATGTCGAAAGCCGCCCTGAACATGGCGGTGAAGAACCTGTACAACGACCTCGCCCCGCAAGGATATTCGTTCCGCCTATATCACCCAGGTTGGATGCGAACCTATATGCAGGGCAAGAAGAACCTGCTTGCCCATATGGAACCGGAGGAGGCGGCAACGATCGCGCTCAGCTACTTCTTGGATCCGGTAAATCCAACCGAACTGACGCTCCACGATTTCGAAGGGAACGACTTGCCTTGGTAGCCTCAAAACGACACGTACTTCGATTGCCGATATCCTAGACGTGCTGGTCGACAAGAATCGGGTTTCCATCCGGATCCACCAGCATGAAGCTTGCCGGTCCAGACGAGACTTCGTCTGCCTCCGACAGGAATGACACTCCCGCATCCTTCAACTGGCGTTGAATCTCTCGCACGTCGGTGAATTCTGAAACAGGTCCGGCGTTTTGGTCCCACCCGGGATTAAAGGTCATGACGTTTTTGTCGAACATTCCCTGGAAAAGTCCGATGACATGATCGCCGTTTTTCAGGATCGCCCATCCATTCGAAGGGCTACCGTGAAAGAGCTCGAATCCGAGCTTTCCGTAAAACTCTAGTGATACGTTGATGTCCTTAACGGCCAAGCTGACCGAAAATGCGCCGAGTTCCATGCAAATCCCCCTTAGGTCCGAGATCCCCGAACTTTGAGAGAAGCATCATAACATGAACGCGCTGAGCTTTGCAGCGATACAAACGAGGAGCAGGATAAACGCGAGCTTAAGAGCCAGCCGCAGAACGTCATGGCTTGAACCAAATCCGATTGCATTCCAAGTGAGCTTCATAATGGTCTCCTTAGCGCCTAACTAATTGGAGTGATCGAGAACCCGGACTGTTTCAGAGATGATAGATACCAATTGCGCACTGAGAATTGCCGAAGCGATCGTCAGGAAAACAGGAATACGTCATCGCGGTATTTCCGAGATTGTCGGCTACGGAGCGGTCAATCATGTTTTCGTTGTGGTCGCAGCCGAGGGGGACTTTGTGGTCCGGTTCCATAGAGATCCTCTCGATACAGACGATTACTTGAAAGAGGAGTGGTGCCTAAAGTCGATGACGGCCGCCGGCATTCCAACGCCGGAATTCGTGTCCCGTGGGCTACAAGATGGAAGAACTTTCATTATTCAGTCATTCGTTGAAGGTCAGCACGGCGACGATGTCAGGACGCCGGAGTTGTGGCGTACTCTCGGACGATATGCGCGGACGATCAACGAGTTTCCACTCGACGACACCGTTCCTCCTTCGCTTTTCCCAAGGTTTGGTCGAGATCCGCTCTCCAACTGGGGAAAGCATATCGCCTATAACATCGATGAACTGACACCCACCGATCCGCTACTGGGATTCGGTGTGTACGGATCGAGCGACCGCGATAAGTTGGCGCACCTCTTCGAATGGTTGGAGACGAGGATGGATCGTTTTGGAATCACTCACGGGGATATCGTGCCGAAGAACGTTCTCGTAACTCCATCGAGGCAAACGGTTCTACTTGACTGGGGAAGCGCGTTCACGGGGGCATACCCTTATTCCGACTATGGACGGGTCTACTTCGACGCTGCTAACGAGGGCTTCACGCCGGACGATTTGGCTTGCTTTTGCCAAGGTTATGGCATTCCATTCGATGCAGTTCGAGACACGCTGTTAGCGAATCGAGTCCTCGATAGCATCGACGTCTGCCGCTGGGCACTCGACCATCGTCCAGATCGAGTCGCCGAATACGTAGCCCGAGCCACCGTCACTGTTAGAACCTTTAAGTGGCCACCGATAAATTCCTAAATATCCCGCTGAATGAACTAGCCTCACTGTCCAACGCTCGAACGCTCGAACGCTCGAACGCTCGAACGCTCGAACGCTCGAACGCTCGAACGCTCGAACGCTCGAACGCTCAACACCCAGTTTCGGTATCCTCTCCGCAAGAAATCCCATGAGCAAACCTCACTACACGATTGCACCGCTGCAAGGCTATCCAGAGCCATACGGAACTTTGCTGGCTACCCTAGAAGACAGCTCACGTGAGTGGCGAGGCGAGCTTTGGAATCCGGACCAGAAGTCGATTATTTGGCAGGCTGTTCCCCAAGGGCATAGCGTCGGGGCAGTGTTGCTACACATTGCGGAAGTTGAGGCTTACTGGATCGAAGAGGTCTGTTTGGGACGGGCACTCGACCCCGAGGAGTCGATACTGTACATGAGTGCTGAGATCGACCAGGATGCCGGGATATGGCCGGTACCTCCTGAAAAGCCGATTGAATACTACTACGACCTCCTGGACAAGGTCCGCGCGCGAACATTGGAAAGCGTTAAGTCTTTCGGGGCGCCGGATTCGGTCGTGAACACGAGATGGGGAACAATGACCCTGAGTTGGGTGCTTGCCCATGTCATCGAACATGATTCCTATCACGGTGGCCAGGCCGTGTTACTGAACGAGTTGGCAAAGCGATTGGGTCCGAAGTAACCCGGCTAAGATCCACTCGATCGTTGCCTGTGCCGGTACCGATCAAGGATGACAGCGATGACGATCACGCAACCCGTGACGACTCGCTTGACTTCGTCTTGCGCGCCCATTGCGGCGAGTCCAGCGCCGAGAACAGCGATGATCAAGACGCCGACGAACGAACTGACGACCGACCCGCGACCGCCCATTAAGCTCGTCCCGCCAATAACTACTGCTGCGATTGCTTGAAGCTCCAGGCCGATCCCCGCATTCGGATCGGCGCTTTGGAAGCGAGAGGTATCGACAACTGCGGCAACGGATGCCAAAACTCCCGCGATTAGGAACACCGTGCGCTTAATCGGGCGTGGATCGATACCGGACAATCGAACGGCCTCCGCATTGGTGCCGACAGCAACCATATACCGTCCAAAAACCGTGCGAGAAAGCACCAACTGACCTGCCGCGACTAGAAGAATAGCGACAAGGAACGGCAACGAGAGCCCAAATACCGATGTTGCCGCGATCGGCTCGATAGCGGCCCCAACGTACTGGGTTTGGGAATGCGACACCCAATATGTTCCGCCCCTTGCAATCTCAAGGGCGCCTAGCGTTACGATGAAAGAGGGGAGCTTGAAGGCTGTCGTAACGAAGCCGTTGAACAATCCACATACGACTCCGACAGCCAAGCAGCCGCAGACCGCTATCGGTAATGAGACATGGTGCTGAAGGAAAAGAACGCCAAGAACAGCCCCGCTAAGGCCGAGAACAGAACCGACGGAAAGATCGATTTCCGCTACAACCAGCACATAGGTCACGCCGATCGCGACGAGAACTTGTGCTGGGATTTGATTAGCGATCGTTAGGAATGTTGCCGAGGTTGCGAAATTGCCTGCCTTCAGACTGAAGAACACCACCAGTCCAACGAGAACCAGCACGAGCCCGGCATACTCCGTCGCTACCCGTTTGAAATCTCTGACAACCATCGGTCTAGTTTTTCATCCTTGTTCCGTTGACTTGATGGGGCCTGATAAAGCCGCCGCCATGATTCGATCCGCCGTCCAGTCGCCCCGAACGAAGGTCTCGGCAACATGCCCTGCCGACATCACGATAATCCGATCGCAGATCGCCATTAGCTCAAGCAAGTCCGAGGATACGACCAAGATCGCTTTCCCCTTTCCTGCGAGGGAGTTGAGCAAGTTGTAAATCTCCACCTTAGCGCCAACATCGATTCCTCGCGTTGGCTCATCCACGAGCAGTACCCGACTGTCTGCGCCAAGCCACTTAGCGAACACAACTTTCTGCTGATTCCCGCCACTCAGCTCGCCGACAGTTTGCTCGATCGAGTGGCAACGAACATCAAGTTGCTTGGCGAGTTCGCTCGCTTCATCGAATTCTGCCTGCTTTCGCACCCAGCCCCACTTTGTCGAAAGCTGCCGAAGCCTCGGCAGGGTCACATTCTCCCGGATTGAGCGGGGAAGCATGAGTCCCTGGTCTTTTCGGTCCTCAGTTAGGAGCGCTAGCCCACCTTGTACTGCATCGCTGGTGTTTTGTATTGCCGACGGGTGACCGGATCCCGACAAGAAGAGTTCGCCTGAGTCGCGCCGATCTGCGCCGAAAATAGCCCGAACGGTTTCGGTCCTGCCCGAACCCATGAGCCCAGCGACTCCTAGGATTTCGCCCTCAAACAGCTCGAAGTTTACGTCCTGAACTGCGCGCCCAGACCGGAGCCCTTTCACGCGAAGCGCGGATTTACCCGTCGACTTTGCTCGCCAAACCTCTTTGCCTAACTCCCTTCCAACCATCAAACGGATCAGTTCGTCGAGCGAGAGAGTGTTTGCGGGCTGGCTCGCGACAAGCTTCCCATCGCGGAGGACCGTAATCCGATCCGCAAGTCGCTTGATCTCCTCCATCCGATGCGAAACGTAGACTATGGCGGTTCCGGATTCCTTCAATCGGAGCAGGTGCGAGAAAAGAGTCTCCGCTTCGAGGTCGGTGAGAGCCGCCGTGGGTTCGTCCAGGATGAGCACTCGGCAATCTTCCGCCAAGGCAGATGCAATCTCGATCATCTGCCTTGACCCAACCCCAAGACTCTCGACAGACTGCTTTGGGTCGATGTGATCGAGCCCAACGCGAGTCATCAAATCTCGGGCGCGCGCGTGAAGTTCCCGGTAGTCGATCATGCCTAATCGCTGAGGCATGTTACGCAAGAACAGATTCTCGGCAACTGAAAGTGTGCCTACGAGATTGAGCTCTTGCAGGACGATCCGAACGCCTTTGCTTTCCGCATCGGGACGACTCGCGGGCGCGAAGCGCGCAGCCCCAAGACGCATTTCTCCGCGGTCGGGGTGTGCCAGTCCAGCAAGAATCGAAACCAGAGTGCTTTTTCCAGCGCCGTTTTCGCCGACAAGCGCATGGATCTCGCCGGCGACGAGTTCGATACCCACTTCACTGAGGGCGACGGTATTGCCGAAGCTCTTAGCGAGTCCTGAGGCCGTGAGGACCCGATTCGTCATGGAGTCTTGGATTTTGCCAACGTCTCCGCCGTCACGAGGTCTACGGGAAGCTCCTTATCCTGAGGCGAAGCCTTCTTCTTAAGAATATCCAAAGCGAATTCGATGCCATTAACGGCGATCTGGTCGCCGTGCTGGTCGGCCGTGCACAGGACTTTGCCCTCTTTGATTAGCTGTTGAACGGCGGCGATGTTGTCGAACCCGACGACGAGAACCTGCTTGGTTCGATTGGCGCCGTTCAGGGCTCCGATCGCTCCAAGCGCCATGCTGTCGTTGGCGCAGAGGATCGCTTTGAGTTTCGGATGCTGTGGAAGGATTGCTCCCACGATCGAACTTGCCTTGGCCGTGTCCCAATCTGCAGGCTGCGAGGTGATAATCGACGCGTTCACCGCTTTCATCGCATCTTCGAATCCCAATTGTCGTTGAGCAGCGTTAAATGCGCCAGGTAGTCCACCGATTAAGGCAACCTCATCTCCGGCTTTGAGTTGCTTGGCGAGATAGTCACCTACTGCGCGTGCCCCCTTTCGGTTGTCGGGACCGACGAACGGAATTGTCGACTTCTTCTCCTTTAACGCGTCGACATCAAGCTTATTGTCGATGTTGACGACCACGATTCCAGCATCCTGCGCCTTCTTGCATACGGGTACCAGCGCCTTCGAGTCGGCGGGAGCAATCACGATCGCGTCGACCTTTCGTGCGATCATCTGCTCGACCAATTCCACCTGCTTCGGCACGTCCTGCTCGTTTTCGATTCCGTTGGCGATCAGTTCGTAGTCGGCTTCGTGCTTCTTCTGGTGAGTCTTGGCTCCGTCCTCCATCGTATGGAAGAACTCGTTGGCAAGCGACTTCATCACAAGCGCCACCGTCGGCTTGCCCTTAGCCGCCGGAACTGCCGATTCCGTCGGCGTAGAGTCCGTCTTTCCGCATCCAATCGCGACGATAGCAGAGAGGAAAAGGCCGAATCGGTATCTGGATGAAAGTTGTTGCATAAGACTCCATTAGCTTTGCGTGCTTCCTTCCGAGCATATCACGTGGAGCGCGTGCGCAAGGGTTTACGTCGCGTAGGTGCCATGTTGTTTGTTTTGAGTGGTTTTCTGTTGGGGTTTGATTCGTCTCTTGTTTATGGATTGCGACCAAATGGCGCTGTTCGAGTCTGCTCCTGAGGAAGTATCGGTCTCTGGGAAAGGTGTTTCTCGACATGTTCGCTCTAGCGCGAAGTTTCGAGATCCTTTGGAGTTCCCTCTGTTTCCTGAGGTTCCTGGCGCGAGTGTTCCTTCAGATCATTTGGCGCGGCAGATCATTGCGATTCTGTCCGAGATGGACCTAAGCTTTTTGACGCGCATGTACGCTCATCGCGGCGGCGTTCCCTACCACCCCATCAATCTTCTTGCCGTGGTGCTCTACGGTATGACTCGAGGGCATCGTCTCGGGCGCGAGTTAGAGGAGGAGTGCCGCTTCGACGACCGATATCGTTTCCTGATGGGTGGTCATACTCCAGACGACCGCACGTTCGACCGATTCATCGAGCGAGTTGGCCCGCACCTTGAGTCTGTTATGGCTCAGGTCCTCGTGAAAGCCAAAAAGCTCGGGATGTCCAAAGGTAATGAGGTGGCGATCGACGGATGCAAGGTTCCAGGCAGTTCGTCTTGGTGGAAGTCTCACAAAGACTCTTGTGAGGTCCCTTCGGACCCTGATGCGCGCCTGATGAACTCCCACGGTCGTCGGCTAGTTGGCTACAACGCTCTGCTTGCAGTGGATACCGGCGACGGGCTCATCGTTGGCGCTCAGCTAGTGAACGACCAAAACGACATGCACTGCGCTCCTGTAATTTTGGAGTCGGTCCGTTCTCAATTGGGCGAATTGCCTTGTGTTGCTCTAGGTGACAGCGGCTTTGAGAGTCCAGCAGGTATTGCCGGGCTCGAAGACATGGGGGTCGATACGGTGTTTGCGTATCGGAACAGCCTTCCTGAATGCCTAGACCTTAATGGCGAGGGCCAATTGGTCTGTCCGGCTAGGAAGGTGCTTGTCAAACTTGGATCACAAAGGAAAACTTCGGATGGTCGGCTCTATGACGCGTATCGGCCGGAGGGCGGTTGCCAAGGTTGCCCGTTCAAGACCAGTTGTGAGTTCTTTACCAAGGAACTTCAAGTCCCTCGAGGCACTGATCCCGGTGCGAGATATCGCAACCGAGCTCGATTTCACTCTGCCGCCTATGCCGGAGCGATGAACCGCAGGAGGTGTGCCGAGACACCCTTTGCCTTTCTAAGGCGCCACGATATGTTCGACAGGTTCCGAGGAAGAAGTCTTAACAAGGCCAGAGCCGAGTATTTCCTCTGGGTTGTCTCCTATAACCTGCGAAAGATCCTAAGGAACTCAGGAGCGCTCTTAGACGCCGTTTTGAGCTCCTTAAAGTGGATTTTCGCGCTCGAACAACCCGCACAAACCACGATTCATGCGCATCTCGTCCTATTTGGGATTCGAACCGATTAAGCGAGTTCACAATGACGCAACCCCGCAAGCTCGCACAAGGTTCGCAGGCGAAAGCCTGGCTCGTAGACTCTCGATTGCACCCAACTTTCGGTTTATCACCATTCGACAGTAGCAACCCGTATTCAGGCAAGGCGAGTTGGCGCACGCTGAGCTTGTAAGGGTTCTCGCCTACGCTCCCATCGAGATCCCTCAGAAAAACGATTTGACGAATAATGTTAAGATGACATATAATAAATGTCATGAAGACAATAATAAATCAGTCGCACACCTGCGAATACCGAACCCCGTTCCAATATGCCGACTCTTACAAGCTCAGCCACTGGATTCAGTATCCGCTGGACGTAGCTCACGTCTACTCAAACTTCACCCCCCGATCAGGATCAAGGGTGAAGTACGACCGATTTGTGTTCTTTGGATTGCAGGCTTTCCTTCGAAAGCTAAAGACAACGTTCGATCGAGACTTCTTCACGCGAACCGAAGTCCAGGTGATAGAGGACTTTCAGATCTTCTACCACGACTTCTTTGGCGAAGACCTAAGCCAGCAGCAGATCGAGTGCGTGAAGAACCTCCATCGAGTCGGGTACCTGCCGCTCGTCTTCAAAGCGCTTCCGGAAGGAACGGTCGTTCAGCATGGCATTCCTGTCCTGACGGTGATGAACACCGACCCGAACTTGCCGTGGCTGACGAACTTCATCGAGAGTTGGATGAGCGCCGAGCTATGGGGACCATGCACCTCGGCGACAACCGCCCACATCTACCGACGCAACTTCGACGCTTACGCGGAAGCGACATCGGATCAGGATTTCATGCCGGATTTCCAAGGGCATGACTTTTCATTCAGAGGCATGTTCGGCCTGGAAGCATCTTCCATGAGCGCCGCTGCTCATCTTCTATCGTTCAAGGGAACCGACACCTTGCATGCCCGTAACTGGATTATTCAGAACTACGATATGCCCGAGTATTTCGCGATGAAGGATTGGAACCCAGGTCTTGGAACGAGCGTTCCCGCTACCGAACATAGCGTGATGAGTGCGGGGGGCGCGGAAAATGAGGAGGAGACTTTCGAGCGACTCCTAGACCTCTATCCAACCGGCATCCTATCGGTCGTCAGCGATACTTGGGATTTCTGGTCGGTAGTCACCGAAATCCTCCCTCGACTAAAAGATCGGATCATGGCCCGCGAAGGCAAACTCGTCATTCGCCCCGATTCGAGCCCGAAGACTCCGGCTGAGATCCTCTGCGGGGACCCGGAAGCGGAGAAGGGGACGCCTGAATTCAAAGGCCTGATCGAATGTCTGTACGAGATATTTGGTGGAACGGTGAACTCGAAGGGCTATCGGCAACTCGATTCTCATATCGGCGCGATTTACGGCGATAGCATCACCCTCGAACTTCAGGAAGAGATTCTGCAAAGGCTGATGCTCAAGGGGTTCAGCAGCACTAATGTCGTCCTCGGCATTGGGAGCTACGCCTACCAACACGTAACACGTGATACCCACGGCATCGCAGTTAAGGCAACCGCCGTCATCCTAAAGGACGGAACTTGCCGCTCAATCTATAAGGCGCCAAAGACAGATCCGGGAACAAAAAAGTCGCTTAGAGGATTTCTAGCCGTTTTGAAATCCGACCAAGGATTCCATGTCGCCGAGCGAGAATCAGATGGACCGGTAATGGGAGATCTTCTTGCCACGGTTTGGGCGAACGGCAGGTTCGTCCGCACCCAGACCTTTACCGAAATCCGAAACCGGTTGGCGGAAAGCCGCAGGGACGACGCAGTTGAAGTTTGATCGCTACATTCGCTTCTACGACGATGCAGAACGGATGCTGGGCTATGGGGAAGATTGGGGCGTTTACGAATATCCGGATGGGCAAAACCAAATCTGGTTCGATTCAACGACCCGCGCCTGTCGCGGAACCGTCTGCTTAAATCATCCCGCAATCGTCGATCTCGTGAGCCAGATACCGGGTGCGATTGGAACGATTTCCCTTTATGTCACCTACTTGTACGGCGCTCGAAGCGACAAAACGGCAAGCGGATCGCGATCGATCTGCAACATCGCCGCGAAATCGAGGGCGATGCTCAAACAGATCACCGGCGATCGTGAACTAAAGATTTTGGCTCCACATGACTGCGACGCCGACGCCTCCGATTTTCGAAGTTCGATCGACTTGAGCCGATACGACGGAGTTGTTTTTCCCGATGCGAGTGCAAAGGCTCGCCTTTCTTGGTTGAAGGACAGATTTACCCAGGAAGTCGTTTTCGAGAAGGAACGGGACCAGCAAACAGGGGACATCGTTGGATTCAAGCCGTTAGGTTCAGTCAGAGGGAACAGGTACCTGGTTGCAGACGACCTTTGCGACGGAGGGGCGACTTTCGTGAGGATCGCAGAAGCTTTGCCCGGCATCGCACTTGACCTGTCGGTTATTCATGGCGTCTTCTCAAATGGAGCACTCGATCGCCTTTTTGGGGCCGGATATGGCGCGATCTGGACGACGAACAGCTTTACTCAACATCGGATTCAAGACGAAGATGAGATACAGCGCCGCTGCAAGGTGCAAAATGTTTGGTAACTCATCGTGCAATCTCAGTACTCGCCATTCTCCGTAACCGTCGACATCGTTCTCTTTACTATTCGAAGTGGAGACTTGTGCGTGATGTTGATCCGCCGATTGGCCGAACCTTACGCCGGACAATTCGCCTTACCTGGAGGTTTCGTCCTTCCTCATGAGTCGCTGGAGGTCGCCGCCGCGCGCGAACTCGTCGAAGAGACCGGTTATCGAGCAACCTATCTGGAGCAGCTCTTTACCTTCGGTGAACCCGATCGTGACCCACGGGGCCGAGTGGTGACGGTTGCCTACTACGCCCTTGTTCCCGAAGACCAAGTCTTGGCCGCAGGTACCGATGCGTCCGAGGTCCAGTGGTTTTCGGTTTCGAAGCTGCCGCCTTTGGCGTTCGATCACGCTGAGATCCTGCAAAAGGCTCACGGTAGGCTGAAAGCGAAGCTGGATTACAGCGACGTCGGCTTTGTCCTCCTTCCCAAAGAGTTTTCGCTGTCCGACCTGCAAGAGGTCCACGAGTCGATCCTTGGCCACGAAGTCGATCCCCGCAACTTCCGAAGAAAGCTAGAATCTCGCGGGCTCGTCAAAGAGACCGATCACTACCGTCACACCGGTCGCAAACCAGCCCGGCTCTATACCTTTGCCGGCAATTCAACAACCGATGAGTCAAGTGATTAGGTTTCTGTTTTTCGATCCTTGAAAACGGAACGCGGACAATTCCAAAAGTATTTGGCTTGCCTACACAAGATGTAGCCGATCAGTGTTCTCAACTTAAGGGGCCTTAATCCGCGATTGCCAATAGTCTAGCTCTTGCTCGAGGGCATCTGAAGCAGCTTCATATAGCCGAAATCGAGCATTACGATAAGCTGCTTGAGCCCTGCATAGCTGCTCGAATGTGGGGCCAGAGTAATCTCGATTTCGAGCTGTGAGCCATCTGTGGATCGTCGCCGAAAGATCCTGAACTAAGTTGTGTTCAACCCATAGATCGAGAGCGGCAATCAGAAACTCCCATCGCGGCAATAGCTCGATCACCAAGGCGAGCGCCTTGGCTCGGGACACTTCTGGGATTCGCGGAAGAAGCTCATTGACTTCCTCTCGGGTGAGCCGATATCCGAACTTTATGAGAACATGCACCGCGACGATAATCGTACGCGGCCGCTCGTCTTTCAGACGAAGAGCGATTAGGGGACCTAAATGAGCCAGATTTCGGTTTCCGATTGCACGGATCACTGCGCACTGGACCTTCGCATTCGGGTGGTCCAAGTATGGTAGAAGCTCTTCGAGTTGGCTATCGTTGGCAACCTCTGCAAACCCCTTTATCGCTGAGACGGCAGGTAGGTGAGATCGATAGTAGACGATGAAATCTGAAACTCCAAGTTTCTCCCGGCAGTACCGCGCATTTAGGCGGACCCTCCAAACTCGGTCGAGCAGCAAAAATGTCAGAGTCTCTTCAAGTCTGCATTCTTCGGCGATATCCACTGCGGCCAAACGCGCTCCCTTTGCAGAACTTGATAACAGCTCGTGCAGGATTTCCAGCTTGTTCTCAATGGACATTCCCTTAAGGGCTACGACAACACGCTGAACGACTCTGTGATCGGAGTGCTTGAGCCCAATGCGTGCGATCTCAAGCCAGTCTTCATCTATTCCGATCAGGTGGCGATCAATAAGTAGTGTGGCAAGCTGAACGGTTGAACTCCACCGGGCCGATTTTAAAATGCCGGGCCTTGTCTTGAACTCTTGGATCAAAGCCCGCACAACTGGCGACTCCCATATCGGATAGAGGTTGAGAACTGGGAGTACCCTCACGCACCCTTGAAGGGTTCGGTCATCGACTTTCGGAATTAGCTTGAGCGCCGCTTCGGCTGCAACTTCCGCGACATTGGGTACCCAGTCGCAGGAGCGAATTAGAAGGTATGGAAGGCTTTGGCTTCCAATCGAAGCCAAGTTTTCTGTAGCCGCCAAACGTACGTAACCGCTTTGAGAATAGGAGAACACGACGGCAAGGCCAAATTCTGCTCGATTTTCTTCAAGGAGCTTGATGACATCTCTGTCTGGATACTTGGTGACAACACTGAGGGTGTCGTCACGAATTCCATCCAAAAGCGCTCCCCAATTTGACACCCGAACGGTGAGAGCGGCAAACTCCGCGGGCGAAAGTGTTGAGATCCCATGGCCAAACCACCACTCACGTTGCCGCGTATCATAGAACTCGCGCATCCAGCTGCGCCAACGATCTGTCATATATCGAGGCTACCTCCTCGGCAATTCCGTGCCTCACCACCTACTGTCAACACCCAAGTCTCTGCCAAATCAGATTGGTTCCTGCCGTTCGGCGTAAGATAGCGAGATGAAATTCCTTGGCGTAAAGTCTTGGCTCAGCATTGCGTTGATCTGTGCGTCGGTGATGGTAGTGGGACAGAGCGCAACCGTCCAGCAAAAGGCTGTCGAACCGAAGGCGGAGGATGTGGCTTCGATCGATTCGATAATGAAAGCCACTTACGATGTGATCTCAGGCGTCGCCGGGCAGAAACGCGATTGGGACCGAATGCGATCGCTTTTTGTGCCGCAGGCACGACTGAGTGCGGCTGTACGCACGCCAAAGGGAGAGATCCGATACATCCCGATGGACGTGGAAGACTACATCAAACGTTCCGGACCGTATCTCGAGAGCCAAGGCTTTTTCGAGCACGAGATCTCCCGGCATGTCGACACCTTCGGAAGCATCTCGCAGGTATTCAGCACCTACGAATCACGAAACAAGGCCGACGACAAGAAGCCGTTCGAGCGAGGCATAAACAGCTTTCAACTGTTGAACGACGGCAAACGCTGGTGGGTCGTTTCGATCTATTGGCAGGGTGAGGATGCTAAGACACCGATTCCTCGAAAGTGGTTGAAGGGCTGAAGGGAGCGAAATGTACATTACGACCTACCTGTTCTTCGATGGCCGTTGTGAAGAGGCGATTGGACTCTATGAAGAGTGCTTCGGAGCAGAGGTGCTTTTTGTCATGCGCTACAAAGATGGCCCTCCGCATTTGGTGCCACCGAACGGCGAGGAATTGATCTTCCACGCCACTGTGAAGATTGGAGAAACGGTCCTGAATATGAGCGACATGCTCGATTTGGAACCTGCGTCGTTCACCGGGTTTGGATTGCTGATCCATGTGGAAACGGTCGATCGTGCCGAAACCATCTTTGGAAAATTGAGTATCGAAGGACAGGTCAAATTGGCGCTCGAACCGACGCCTTGGGCACGCCTTTACGGGATAGTCGTCGACAAGTTTGGGGTCACTTGGAAGATTCAGGTCAACCGATAAAAGTCTGCTTCTGCTGATTTTAGCGTGCGCGCATTTTAGAAAACCGTGGTACGATGCCGGTGGCGTTCGGAGCGCCTCCGGGTCCGCGGGAAGGACTGAGTCCATCCAAAGGTTATCGTCGTCTGTTACGTCGACCTTTGTTGCTGCCTGTCCGCGGACCACAGGCCACTCGCAACGGAGGTTGATATGTCAGAACCTATTCCCGAGCGCGCCGACATCCGGCAGCTCCGCATTCAGGCGAAGGAACTCCTTCGCTCGCTACAACGCGGCGAGACTCTCGCCGAAGGTATTGCCCCTGCCCAAGCCAAGCTTGCCGATGCCCAACTCCTCATCGCTCGTAAATACGGCTTCGCGAGTTGGCCCAAGCTCGTCGACCATGTCGAGACGCCGGTTCTCCTTGAGCGCCTGAAGAACGCGATTGAAGACGGCGACGCCGAGGGGCTGGATAAGCTCCTCAAGTCCAAGCCTGGCATTCGCCGGCAGATTAACGAACCGATGTTTTCGTTCGATACCCAGCCGATCCTGCGGGCGTCCTCACACGTTGCGGCTGATCGGTTGCTGCCCATCCTGGTGCGTTATGGCGCCGATCCCAACATCCGATCGAAATGGTGGGCGGGCGGATTTGGGGCCCTGGATCTGGCAAAGGGCAAAGTTGTCGATTTGCTCCTGGATCTGGGAGCGAAGCTCGACGTTTGGTCGGCTGCTGGGCAGGGAAGACTCGTGGTGCTTCGCCGCCTTTTAGACCTGGATCCAGCAAGCGTGAATGCGCCCGGCGGCGACGGTGAGCGCCCACTTCATTTTGCGGCAACTGCCGAGATCGCCGAGTTGCTCATTGAGCGCGGCGCCGACCTTGAAGTGCGGGATGTGGATCACGAAGGCACTCCGATCCAGCACCAAGTCAACAACCCGGAAATCGTTCGGGTGCTTCTGCGCCACGGTGCGACTCCGGATATCTTCACTGCCGTAGCCCTCGACGAGGTCGAGCTTGCGCGAGAGATCCTGAAACAAGACCCAACGGCAATCGACGCAAGGATAGGGCAACCTCCGTTTAGCACGAAAAACTCGGATGGCGGCCACATCTACTGTTACAAGCTGGGTATCGACAAGACGCCACTTCATCTTGCCGCCGAGAGGGGAAGTCGAAGGGTGCTTGAAGAGCTGTTGAAGCTTGTCTCTCCATCGCGGAGACTGATTGCTGCAGCCTGGCTGGAGGACGCGGACGCAGTAAAAGCGATCCTAAAGGAATCCCCAAATATCGGATCGGAGATGGGCGCTGAAGCCCGATCCATTGTCGACGCAGCGCAGGCAGGCAAGACGGAAACCGTACGACTGCTTTTAGAAGCAGGCCTAGACCCGCACCCACCGGGTTTCAACATTAGCAGCGCGCTTCATGGCGCTTGTTGGTTCGGGTACGTCGAAGTGGTTAAGGTTTTGATCGATCGGGTACCTCTTGACCTCCGAGATGGGGTTCATGGGGGGACGCCGCTTAGTTGGGCCGTCCACGGGTCGCAGCATTGCCGAAACCCAGCCGGAGACTATGTCGGCGTCGTCGAGGCACTTCTGAAAGCCGGCGCAAATCCAAACGAGACTGCGAACAAGAGCGGAACGCCGATGCTGGTACAAGCCGGCCCGCGCGAAGACGTCAAAGAGGTACTGCGCAAGTACGGCGCGAAGTAAGTTGGGCCGCGCCACCGATATAATGCCGAGATGATTCTGGAATTCATCGAAGAGGCTATCTGGTGGCGCGGCCCTGCGCCATTTATCTTCGTTCCCGTTCCACCCGAATTGTCGGCCGAGATCAAAGCGATTTCGTCTCGCGTGACCTATGGCTGGGGTGTCATCCCAGCACAAGTTCTGATCGGCGATACCGAATTCTCAACGTCTCTATTTCCTAGGCAGGGCGCCTATCTCGTCCCCGTCAAAGTAAAAGTCCAGAAGTCGGAGGGCGTGAAAGTTGGCGACATGGTGCGTGTTCGTCTCGAGATCGCCGACCCTTTCTCGTGATGGGTTCCCAACCCTATTGGACGACTTGCGTAGTCAAATGCCAGCCTCATTTGACAACGTTCCGGAGGGTAAATTCAACTTCTCCCATGACCTTCGGCGAAATAATGGATCGGCTGCGCGGACTTGCGAATGCGAAGTTGCGCGACCAGTACATCAAGAATGGTGCGGGCAAGGACACATTTGGCGTCAAACTCGGCGACTTGCGTGGACTCGCCAAGGAGATCCGGCTCAACCCCGAACTGGCAAACGAGTTATGGAGGAGTGGCAACTACGACGCCATGCTTTTGGCGACGCTGCTAATGAAGCCTAACGACCTCTCGCTGAACGACCTGGAGCGAATGGTAGCCTCAGTTACAAACTCCCAAATCGCAGACTGGTTGGGCACGAATGTGGTTAAGCTTCACCACGGAAAGGAGACGGTACGCGAGCGATGGATGGCCTCTGAGCAGGAAATGACAGCCCGGATGGGATGGAGCCTGACTGCGGAAAGAGTCGTCAAGGATCCAGCGGGTCTAGACCTTTCTGGACTGCTTGATAGGATTGAACGGGAAATGGGTAGTGCCACGACCGCAGTGCAATGGACGATGAATTTTGCCCTCGGCGAAATCGGCATTCGTAACCCTGAGTACCGTGAACGGGTTATCGCGATCGGGGAGAAGTTGGGAGCTTTTCGCGATTACCCGACGCCCAAAGGCTGTACCTCGCCTTTCGTACCAATTTGGGTTGCCGAAATGGTCAGACGCAACGGCGGTTGATGCAAAAAACAAAACGTAAAACTGCACTTCAACCCTGAATTACTATTCGACGATTTTCTCAATGAAGTTACGGACTGTCGGGTCGATATGATCTCTTGCCACGATCTTCGTCGACGAACAGTAGTGCATGAATCCCTCCATTGCCTTCTCCAACGCGGGCCAGAATGCGGGTTTGGGCTGCCCTTTTTCGAAAAGCCATTCGCGAAGTTCAAGAACCCCGTTACGGTTCCAAAACTCTGCGCGAGCGACAAGTCGATCGCCGAACAGAACCGGCAAGACGTAGTAACCCCATTTGCGCTTTGCTAGCGGAGTGTAGATCTCCCAGATGTACTCGAACCCGAAAACATGAGCGATCATCTTCCGGTCCCACATGAACTGGTCGAGCGGCGCAATGAACCGCACCGTCGGCTTCAATGACGGTTGACCGAGGAGCGCGAGAAAATCGGGCGTGGCATGAGCTTTGACCCCCTCGACCTCGACTGGCACGATCCGGCCCTCCTTTACCAGTTCGGCTAGAGCATCTCGTTTGTCGTGCATCAGCACTTGGTACGACCAGATTTCTGCTGGGGCTGTCGGTCGGACGATGCCCATAGCCCGGTGCCGCTCAAGAACCAGTTCGCGGATCGCGTCTTTTTCAGCTAACAGCGGTTCGTCTCGAAAGCGCTGAGGAACCACTCGCTCGGTGAGGTCGTAAAGGTGCTGTCCGCCCTTTCGACCCGAAGTCATCACCATTCCTGCATGCCAGAGGGCTCGAAGGGTTTGTTTTGTGACGCTTGGGCCGAACCAAGACCCTTTCCATTCCTCTCGGCGCTGCTGGAACTCGAAATCCTTCGGCATCATCGGTCCGCGATCGGTGAGTTCCTTGAGCACAAGTTCAACGGCGTCTTTGTGATCGCGAAATATCCGATCCTCAAAGCTGCGCCGTCCTACCTTGTAGATGTACCTGCGCAACGGCCATCCCTCGAACGGGACCAGCGATGCCATCTTGTCCCAACCATCGTAAACATGACGGTCCTTGTAGGCAAGCTTCTGCCAGTCACCGATTTTGTATCCCTTGACCCTTGACTGAAGCACGAGGTCGTGGTTACTCCCCACTGGAGCGATCGGATCGAATTGGATGCTCCTTAGACGATGGAAAGCGTCTTCCTGGGATTTACACGGTGCAAAATGATGCCGAACGAGCGCTCGCCCGACGTCGGATTTGGTCAGTTGGATCGTGCTCACCACGATTCCGTGCGCCAAAGTCCCCAGACATTTGGCTCCTCCCACTCTTCGGGAGGTTCCTGTCCGTTGAGACGCAACGCCAAAAAGATCAGGCCGATGTGCCATCCGTCGTGCCACACCATATGCTGGAGAAACAAGACGGCGTTGTCATAGACTACATTGCCGCCAGCCATTGGTCCTCCCTTTTCGATCCCTTCCTCAACCGCGTCTCGAACCGCCTTTCCGCTGGCCACTAGGCAAGCTTTGATCGCGTCGAGATCCTCCAACGGTGTCCCCTGGGAATCGGAGGACGCACTAACCAAACTCGATGCGTGCGACGGTGCGACTTGCGATAGGAAGAACCTTCGCACTCCGTGCATGTGAGAGAGGTGCCGATCGAGGCTCCAACCGTCTTCCGATGGCTTTGCATGCCGGTTGTCTTCATCGATCAACGTGGCAACTGAGCTAACGATTCGACATTGACGATCCCAGGAATCGAGTAGGGCTTGGGCAAGATCCATGCCGTATTGTAGTGGATAGATGTCTACCGATTCAAGACTTTCCGCATTTTCTCTTTCAAGGAGCCTGAACCACGAATCTCCTTTACTTCTCTTGGCATATAGGCGGTAGGTTTTGCCGCAAATAGTATGCTGTAGCCGATCCAAGCAGTAGGGCAAAAACCTCCATGTCGAGCTAGGCCAAAATCAAACTATCGACTACAGGTGAGCCTTGGTTTCTCGATTTACCATGATGATCGATTTTCGAATTGTCGCCGTTGCCTTGTCGATTGCTTCAAGCTTGGTTACTGACAAGCGGTTGGGGCCGGATTTCTCATTGGCTTCCAGACGAGAGGATTTTAAGTCGTTCGTCTTCCAGTTCCAGGATAACTACGCCTACATCGATCGCTCAGAAAAGCCGTGGCTGACTTGGAGTAGGCGGTATTCGACTGCTGTGGATTCCGCAGAAACCCCGCAAGCATTTGCTGCTGTTTTGGAATCGGCGCTCGACGAACTGCACGACTTTCATGCCGAAGTTCGCTCCTATAATCCTCACCGATTTCTTCCTGCGCCGACCTTCGAAGATATCTATGCGGAATTCAGGAAAGGCAAGGCTCGCGTCGTCGCAGTCCGTCCAGGAGGTGACGCGGAGCGGGCGGGAGTTACTGTCGGCGACGAAGTCGTTCAAGTGCAAGGTGAACTGATCGAGCGGGCAGTGGCTTCAAGGCTGGGCGGCGCTAAGGACGCGACAAGCCCAAACGCTAGGCAGTGGGCCCTGCTGTCGGTCCTTACCGGACGTTCAGACGAATCTCGCCGCATCGTCCTGCGTCGAAAAGGCCGCTCTGAGTTGGCTGTCAGCCTCCCGGTACGTCGCGAGTTCAAGCGAAAGCCAGGCGCATTGGAGTGCCCGTTAGTCAGTGGAGATATCGGATACATCCGGTTCCATAACTCGCTTGGAGATCAAGCGACGGTTGCTGAATTCGATCATGCGCTTGCTGCCTTGCAGTCGACCAAAGGGCTAATTCTGGACCTTCGAGACGTGCCGAGCGGCGGCAACAGCTCGGTCGCGCTCGGAATCATGGGGCGATTCATATCGACGACTGCGTCGTATCAGCGCCACCGAATTCCGCACTACGGCCAACCCGATGTCGATCGAAACTGGATCGAGCAGGTGGCTCCGAGAGGGCCGTTCACATATAAAGCTCCGCTAATCGTGCTTGTAGACCACTGGACGGGAAGCATGGGCGAGGGGATTGCGATCGGTTTCGACGCGATGCATCGAGGTCAAGTGTTGGGAACGAGGATGGCGGGACTCGCCGGAGCCGTTTCGGATTTTCAGCTTCCCAAGACCGGCGTCCAAGTAGCGTTTGCTACTGAGCAAACCTTCCATGTCAACGGAACGCCTCGGCAAAACTGGATTCCCGCTCTCATCCCCGAGGGATCCGCTGAAAGCAAGGGAGACCCGATCCTGATCGAGGCGCTCAAGCGGATGAAGCAAATACGTCGATAGGTTGCTGCTGGCTAAACATTTTTCGTTAACTAACTGGAAGCGCTTGAAACCTTAGAAGGAGGCTTCGAGGCTTCAGCGCTTGGGCACAGGATCTACGCGCGGGGTGAGGACTGGGATGACCTGAAGGTCATGGTCCAGGATGCCGTACGGCGCCATTTTATAGAAGAAGAGCGGCCAGCGATGATCCGGTTGATTTTCGTCCGTGAAGAGGCGCTCTCTGCTTGAAGACTCCTCGTGATTGGAACGGCGAGAATCTAGCGAACCACGTTGGCGTATTGGGATTCACGAGGGTTCGCCAATCAGGAAGTCACCTTATGTTGAACCATGAGGCGACCGGCGAGGTCATTTCGATTCCAGCGCATCGCCCTTTATAGACCGGAACATTGAACAGGATTCTGCGGGATGCCTCCGAGCTAACAGGCCTTAGCCGAGACGATGTCATCGCGAAAACGAAGTAGTTCGATTGGTTGCAGATCATTTAGCACACTAAGCATGCACAAAGACCGGAACAGCATGGGTTGCAGAATATCTGACCCGTAAATCCAACGGGAAGTCTAGTTCCTACACATCCACGCAACACGCCCAACTAGAAGCAGGAGGACGCCGACGATGGCGGTTCCTGTATCCGCGACGGTAGGAAAAACGTCGACTGCACCCTGACTGCACCCGTTTATCACAACAAGTGCTGCGAAGCCTCGCCTTAGGCTATTTCCAGTGCCAGCCATCATCTCCAAGCAGAGTTTGGACATAGTTCAATTGACCCGAGTGGTACCAAACATGGAGGGTCATGAAACGGCACCGCTCAAATCGATCGGTAATTCCATCTTCCGTCTCGAGCGGCGCCTCGATCTCCCCCGGCTCAAAAGCCTCTACTGTCGCCAAGATCTTCTGTGAAGAATCTTCGAAGGCCTTAACGATTACCGCCTTGGTGGTGAATTCCTTGGGCGCCGTTATCCATCCTCCCTCGGGCCAAATGAATGGTTCTTCACCTCGCATGACCATTCCAACGTGGTCATTCACGAGGTTCACTTCGTAAACGATATCTGCGACCGTACGAGTCTTGCCTCCGAAGTTGTTCTCAAATGCCTCATCGGGCAGTGCGTTGAGGTCCTTCAGGAAGATTCCAAACGCTCCTTTGAGGCCGCCAAGAGCAACCTTCTTCGTGTCGATTTTGGATTCGTGAGTGTTCATCGCTTTGTAATCGAATCGAAAGCTTCTCGATCGACATCGATTTCCGTCGTTTTTGGTGAATGTTGGTGAGAAGGTTGCCTAATTATCGGGCGGAGTCTCGCCTAGCAGGTGCCGAACCGAATACATTTGCCCGGTGTGGTAGGCGATGTGAAAGGCAACGTACCGAAGCAAATCTTCGTATTTGGATTGCGGGCCCCAATGAGGGGCTGGATTCTCTAGGTTCGGGTTGAGAGCGACGAGATATGTCATCGCTTCTTTGTGTATCCGTAGCAATTCACTGCACACCTGTTCGCCCGACATTGCCAGGTGTTCTTCCGATGGTGAGGTCGCAAGCGTCATAGGGAAGTAGCCGAACCGAGGATCGAGCAGTGGGCTCTTCACCTTACAGGTCGATAGGTCGCGTTCGGAACCACCGTCTTCTGCTTCCCCTGCAAAACGGACTGCCTCCCAATAGGCGATATGGCCGGCAAGTTCGCCTATGGACAGTAAAGTGCTGGTCGGCCTAACCCACACGTGTTCGTCGGCGAGTCCTCTAAACGCTTCGGTCACTTCGAAATAGCATAGGTCAAGGGCCTTCAGGTAGGTGTCAAGCATTTGAAATAGTCACTCCTATCTCGATCCAATTCGCGAGATTTGGAAGCTACCCGAACTGGGCCGATTCGATGGCGCCTTTGTCGGCAACTACGGTCCGGATTGTTCGGAAGGCCACCACGACAGGTGTGCCGTCAGACTGTTTCCAAACCCTGCAGCGACGAGGACGTCGCGCCAATCGACGTTGGCGATTTCGACAGCTCTTCGCAGTTCCGAAAGGTCGCCTGAACTTAGTTTCAGGACCGCAAATCGGATTCGTTCGAAATTCTGAGGCGGGTTCTCTCGATAGAGCGGAAGGTTCTCGCCACATCGGGTTAGGAGCAACGTGAGGACCTCACCTCGATCTGGGTGCTGAAAGAGTGCGTTCACCCTTTGGATGGTTCCATCGCTCAGTTCATTTCCCATATCTCTCACCAGGTTTGGCGCACTCGGCGAACCAAGCCGCCAACGGAGTCAAATAGCTGCATTCTTGAACCCGACATAAAGCGCGGTCGTCATGTTCCGTTCGACAATTCCACCGAATTCGGCCTTGGCAACCTCGGCAAGCGCATCGAGAAGGGTGGCCCGATCGTTGGAAGGAAGGACAGTGACATTGGAGAACGTATTGTAAAGGTTCCACACTCCTGTCGGGTCAAGGATCAGGGGCCAATGCCAAGTTCTTACCGGGTCGGTCTGAAAGCCGGCGTCGGACAGCTCCTTTAAGCGCCTTTCAAAGTCGAGCGCAAACGGCGGACGGCCTGGATCGCCGCTTGATGGGCTCTCCTGGCCGCGCGGAAAGAGGTGAGTCGTTGCATCGTGGAAAGGATCCGGGCGGCCGGTGTCGCCAAAGACGTTCCACCAGATTGCAACCGCGCCTCCCGGCCTAAGGAGGTGCTGAAATCGACGAAGCGCGGAAGCCTCATCGAGCCAATGGAATGCGGTTGCGCAAACGATGAGTTCGAACGACTCGGCCTTCAGGTCGGCGCTCTCGAACGGTTCAACGAGGATCTCAAGTCTCGGATCGGGGATCTCCGATCGCAAGAAGGACGCTAGACGAGAATCTGGTTCGATTGCTACAAATCGCTTTGGTTGATGGGCGGCCAAAACGACCGTCGCCAGACCTGTTCCTGCACCGATCTCCAGAATGTCGATGCCTGATCGGAGGTTCGCTCTTGCCCTGAGCACCTCCCAGACATCTTCCGGATACGCTGGTCGCACAGTGTGATAGTTCTTCGGATCGTCGCCGAACGCCTCGCGTCCGAACTTGCGGTCGATTCGCTCCGAGGACTCTACATTTGAGTTCATTTCCATTTTGGAGGGTGCAAAGTCGGGGTCCTCATCGGACTATTTTACGGCGTCGCGACTCTACCCCGCCTGTGGACCGCTACTTGAGTATTCGATTCTTGGCTTACAATGTCTCGCAACACGTGAGACCAGGCGGGTTTCACTTGACGGTTGGCGACATAGATGGAAGTTTCTGGAAACGATAGGCAGCGGTTGCTAGAGATTCTGGGTGGAGAACCCGGATGCAAACGCGTCGCTCAAGCTTTCTATTTTCGAGTTGCGAAAAGCGATGAGTTGAAGCCGCTATTCCCGGGAAAGAGCTTTAGATGCGCGACTGAGGAGTTCGCGGCATTTCTGGTTCAATTCCTTGACGGGGATCCCTGCCAAACCCAATACCGATGGTGGCTGAGCCTTCGCGAGTCTCACGCGAGGTTTCGCATAAGCGAGCAACAGCGCGCTGCCTGGCTGACTTTGATGCATGAAACCATCGAATCCATAGTCGTTGACGACGAAGCAAGAGATGCTCTGCAGCGCTTCTTCGTTGTCGCCTCCTCATATATTGTTGGAGGAGGGGAAGGGGAGATTAAGCACAAAGAACTTGAGGAGCGGTGGCGTCAACAGAAGGAGTTGGACCAGTTGATTGCCGAAATCACGAAGCGAAACGACCTTGAAGCGATCGCTCTTGCTCGTCGATTCGCCTCTCGACCAACTGTGTTTGTTGGCATATTGGCACGAATGATGCTGGCTGGAAGAGATCAGCTGATCGAATTTGTCATTGAGCAAATTCAGCGTGACCCCGACCTCGGGATGGGCACATTTAACGGGCGATCATTGCTCCATCACGCAGTGGGGGCCGTGTGCTTACCTGTCGTCCGACAGCTTCTCGCAAATGGGATCGATCCCGATATGCTAGACGATGGAGGGCACACCCCCCTCTATCGAGTCGCTGGGGTTCGGAAAGGCGGTGATGAAACAGATTACGAGCACGGCGACCCCAAATCTCTCGCCTCCAAGGTCGGTGGGCTACGAACAGGAAAAGGGAGAAAGGACCATAAACGAGAAGTTCAGAGTTTGATCCAGGAGAAAGGAATGCCCAATTCAAATATAAGCGCTTTGATCGTGGATGAACTAATTCGCGCAGGAGCGTCCGTCAACCACACAGGCGGAGTGAACAAGTCGACGCCACTCCACCAAGCAGCCCGCTTTGGAGACTTTTATGTCGCCGAGGCGCTGCTGAAGGCGGGAGCGTCTACGACCGCTCGGGACAAGAACGGCCTAACGCCGCATGATCGCGCGGTGAATTGTCGTCGCAGCGAAGTTGCCGCTCTGTTGGCTTCGCGATAGGGAGAATCTTCCTTCTAGGAACTCGCTGCTAGCTGAACGCATACCGGTAAGATCACGAGCGAGATTTCAACGATGATTTTGTTCGCGTTACTTGCCACCTCTTCCATGTCACTGTTCGGACACGACGTCGGAGTCCGGTTGATTCGGACGAACGGCGAACTCGTACAGGAGTTTCTGGCACGAGATTCGGGCGGACAATACCAAAAGATTCTGCTTTCGCCTACTCACCCCGATGTGAAGCGCCAGAAAGGCGGCATTCGAGCGACTGCAATTGGAGTTCCGACCGGCGGCCTTTATTCGGAGCTGCCAACCTTTCTCTTTACGGAGGCCGATGTCGACGAGGCCGCAAGCACAATTCGCCTCAAGGGTGACAGCGTCAACGCCGAAGTGGTCGAAACGATCGCTATCCCTAAGACCGGGAATTTGCTCGATATAAAGGTCACGACCCACTTCAAGTCGCCCAATCCGGTACTGGATCATCTGCTGGCGACCTTCGTTTTCGCCCCCGGCAAACCGGATACTACATGGACTCCTGGGCTCCGAAGCCGCCCCGAACAGGTCATCGGCGACCATTTCTTTCGTTCGCCAGCTGTCCTTGCCCAAAAGGGACGCCTTTCCGCAGCACTGATGCCGGACCTCGACGTTCTTGCGGTGAACCGTCCGCTTCCGACCATCGTCGATCTCAACTGCAACTCGGGGCTCTGCTCTCAGCCGCTAATGGGCTACGGATTCTGCGACTACCGAGTGTCTGCCCATGTCGCCTATTCCCACGATTCATCGATGGCGAGGCCAGTTCCACCGAACCTCACACTTGGTTTTCAATTGAGACTCGATGGGGACGCAAAGCCGTTCGCCGGCTACGAGCCGATCTCGGACCTGATGTGGGACAAATATGGCCACGGGTATCTCGACAAAATCCTTCCCCAAGCAGTTCCGTTTGAGGATTACGCCAAGTTCTGCTATCCGGCTGCCTTCGTCGAGAAGGACACCGGAGGGTGGTTCGAAAAGACGATCGACGGCCATGTTTGCGGTGGACTGCCGTCCGGATGGGGATTGGGAGAAGGGTGGGTCAGTTGGCAGGCCTGGTTCTGCCAAATTCGATCCGCATGGGGGCTCCGATGGTGGGGAAAGAAGCTTGGAAATGCGGACTGGGTCGATAAGGGCGACAAGATGCTCAACCTCGCGCTTGCAGCGCCGATAAAAGGTGGTGCTTGTCCGACCACGTTTGAGTCGAAAACCGGAAAGTGGCGCGGCTCTTTGATAACGCCCTCGAAGGATTGCTATTACGACCTGACCAACATCGCTTGGAAAGGGATTCAACTTTTAAGATGGCTCCGGCTGCCGGATTGTCCGCGAAGGGAAGAGGTGCAGCGTCAGGTTGACGCGATTTCCGACCTCTTAGTCGCAAAGCAGAACCAAGACGGCTCGTGGCCCTCCTGGTTGGATATTGACCTCAAATCGGTGCCGATTCTCGACCGATCTGCCCAATCCGCCCTTCCGGATTGGTTCTTGGCAGAGTGGTGTAAAGCGTATCCGTCACAGCCTTCCCAGGCGGCCAAACTTGGCGTCGTTTTTCGGGGAGCCGACTTCCTCGCCGAAAATGTGGTCGACCAACAGCGGTATTACGACTTCGAGACGTTCTTCTCGTGTTCGCCAAAGGTCTGCCTTCAGCGCGACTATAAGCTGGACGACGATGCGATGACGGATCGGTTTACGATGCAACGCCCCCAGAACACTCTTAGCATGCAATGGTCGGCAGAGGCTCTAAGGGCGGCGCATTCACTCGCTCCGAACAAGGATCGCTATATGAGTCAGGCACTCAAGGCGCTCGACATGATGTGCCTCTATCAAGAGGTTTGGCCAATTTCGTTCATCAAGACCGCGTATGTGTACGGCGGGTTCGGCGTGCAGAACTCGGACGGTGAGTACAACGATGCTCGCCAGGCGCAGTTTGCGGAGACGCTTTGCAGCTTTGGAGTTGAGTTGGGACGGAGAGATCTCTTTGAGCGAGGGGTTGCTGCCGCCCGTGCAACCCTTGCTCTGATCAACCATCCTCTTCATCAGGAGTTGGGAATCTATCCGAATCCCAACTATCCGCCCGGCATCGAGCCGGAGAATTGCGGCCATGGCGGAACCGACGAGCAGAACGGCCGTTCGGGCTTCGATTGGGCGGAGGGCTCCGGACTCACGACAATGGCGGGGCTTTTGGATAACTACGGTTCGACATACAGAGCGCCAGCCGGCTGGACGGTTCGAATTGATGGTGTCGAACCGGGACAGCACCTCAAACCGTTGCCATCAACCGCGCCCATCGCCGATCCTGTGTTCGATTTCTCGAATCAAAGCGCTCCAGATTGGAACTTCGATGGTGACTTCCTGAATTGGCCGCATGCGTCGAAGAGACAGAATTTCGGCGTCCGCAACTTGCCGTTCATAGGAACCTGCGAAGACGGAAGAAATGGATTCGACGATCGCTACACCGGCACGGTCGTCTCTCCTTGGTTTACGACATCGCATTCGAAGATTCGATTATTGGTTGGCGGTGGCTCCGTGGCGGGAGTATACGTCGAACTTGTCGACGAATCCGGCAAGCGGCTGTTTGTAGAGCGCGGCAAGGATTCCGAGTACATGGATGAGCGCGTCTGGGATACCTCGAACCTCAAAGGCAAGTCCCTCCGAATTCGGATCGTGGATAAGGAACAGGGCCCGTGGGGACATATCAACGTCGGCGATATTCGCTTAACGGATTGATTCTGCCGGGAACCCCGGAGCAAATTGCAGGCGATCTTTTCGAGCAATTGGATTTTCTGTTTTAAGTGGCTAATGGTCCGGCGGGAGGTTTGTTTAGGTTGGGAAGGAACCATGTTTGCCATCAAGTAGCTCGTGGCAAATATGAGGGAAACGCACTATCGGCAGATGCGTCAGATGAGATACCAATATGGTCATCTTTGCCTGCCTCGCAGTTGGCCTTTGCCAGAGCCCAACCGACTCATACGGTCGGTTTGTGGAGCGGCTATCTCATGCCCAAACGCTATCCGGAATCGCGACATCCACGGTGACACAGGCCGGTAAGTCAGTTCCGGAAGAGTATCGGTTCTGGTTCAAACGAAACTACTTCAGCCGAGTCGAGCATAGGGTAGCGGGGAAGCTGGACATGGTCTGGGTGGTCGACGGCAAAGACTTGTGGAGATGGCATCCCATCGAGCGCCGCCTCGATTGGCAAGCCAACTATAAGTTTTACGCTGTCGCTTTCTCCTTGTTTGAGGCCTTTCAGTCAAGTCCGGAAGCGGTTTGGATCGAAACAGGTGGGCCGCCAGCCCCGGCTGTCGCTGCGGGACAACGCCTTGTCAGGTTCGAACTCAAGCCCAAATCGCCACCTGACCAAGCATTGATAAGAGTTGACATGGACCCCAAGACGGACCTGCCGGTTCAATATGGGTTTCATCACAAGGGATCGGAGCCGCAAGAGATCATGGGTTACAAGGACCTGAAGTTCGATCCGGTGATCGACCCCGCGAAATTTAGAATGGTGCCGGAGGTCAAGCCAAATTCTTGGAGTGTCTTCGACTATATGCTCAAACCGAGTGCAAAGGCGCCTGATTTCTCAGGCCAGCTCTTGGGAGGACACGAGCGATTCCGGTTATTGAAGGCACTCAAAGAAAACAAGGCTACTCTCGTCGAATTCATGGAAATGGGTTGCGCACCCTGTTGGGAGCGACTTAGGACCGATGTCGAAGGGCTCCGCGAGCGATACGCGTCGAAGGGCCTCAATGTCTTGGTCGTCGGACTAGGCTCCGAAAAAGATGTTAGCGGTTGGGTGAGCAATTACCATGTGCAGATGCCCGTGGTCATCGGTGACACCTGTTCGGTCGATCTGTTTGATAGGTACAAAATTGCCGTGTCGCAAACCGAGTATTTGATCGATTCCAAGGGCGTTGTCCGAGCCCGGTACGATGGTGCCAAGATCGAAGATATCGAGCATGACTTGGCAAAGCTAGGGATTGGCATCTAGCACAGTCTTGGCATAAGCGTTAACATCACCGTCAACTCCTAGCGGTCGCTCCTAATGTCCTTAGGGTGATTTAGGCTCGTCGGATGCCACCAAACGCTTAAAGGGGCGTATGGTAGGCATCCAGTTGTGGACCGAGTCGCGATATTCGCGGTATTGGTCTCCATAACGACGCTCCAAGTCTGCTTCCTCGTACGGACGAGCGAGCAGGTGCCAGGCAACTGCCCCAGCGATGGCATAGCAGAGTACGGGCCAAGAGCCCAAATACATGCCGACGGCGAGCCCCTGGACGATCCCGAGCGTTGCCATCGGGTTTCGAACGACTCGGTATGGCCCGAGAATTACCAGCCGCGTCGTTTGATCAAGCGGCATCGGAGTCCCGTTGCCATGGGTAACAAAGAGCCCTCCGCAATACCAGCCTGTGACCCCCGCAACTCCGAAAACGCAGGCTGCGACGACCTTCCACACTCCAATATCGAATCGAGCGATGCCGATATTCGCTTGCAGCCAAATGATTCCTTCTGGAAACAGCCAAAGGAAAACTGCCCAAAGCGTCGCTGTTTGCAATGCAGACATTGCCGCATTTCGCATGACAGACCTTGATTTGGCTGGCCGGAAATACCTAAGCGGTCCCTCGTTCTTCAAAACACTTCCCCAAGATCATGGTAACAGGCCAAAACTCGATTCGATTAGCTAATGACATGCTCGCGATAATTGAACAGAAGAGGGCGGAATGAGTATCTAGATCCAAAACATCGCCTTCTAGCCCTAGATGTGAGGCGATCTCTGTGTTCACAGGACTCTTTACTTCCATATAGGGCATCATGATCGGTTCTGATTGGTGCATTTGAGTACGATCGGTTGATAGGAAAGTATTTGGTATATAGAAATATGTGATTTATACTTTCGGAACCATGTGCAAGATCAAATCACTTCTCTTTCTTCTGGCTCTGGGATGCGCAGCCGTCTCCGAGGCGCAGTCGCCACCGGCGTCTACCACCGTGACCGGTTACAGCACTAGCTTATCGGTTATGAATGTCGGTAACGGCGACGAGTCGTACGCTGCAGTCAGCGCGGCTTACGCACCTTCTGGCCCAAGCTTTAACCAGTCGGGAAGCGTGGACTGGACTCTTAGTGTTCTCTGGACGGGATTTAGCAATAACCAGCCCACGGCCACCGGAACGGCCATTGCCGGCTTTGAGTTGAGCGCGGCCGCAGGCGCAGGTTCACACGTGAATTGTAGTGCCAGCAGCACGAGTAACGCGGATTCGGTCGTGAAAAACAAGGCATCGGTGACTGGAGCTGGAGTGGATACGCCGGGGACAAATTCGGCAGGAGTGGAAACACCAGTCGACGGCTCCCTACTCGACTTTGAATTGACAGAAGAGGGATGGCTAGCGACGGTCGACCCTATTCGTTCGACAGATCTTGAGTCCACTGCAACTGCAAGTGCTCCTGTCGGAAGCAAGGGATCTTCAGCGACGGCTTCAGCGTCAGTGGCCTCAACCGGGAACTCAGGAATCGTAAGCAATACGCTAGAAGTCACTGGCAACTAGTAGCCGATTGACAATGAGGTTGAAGAGTCCGGATTCGTTCCGGACTCTTACATCATCGCAAAAATTTGATGAGTTGAAAATCTATGTTGATGCTATTAGCGGGATGGGTCGTCCAATCTGCGCCGATTGTGACCGTCGCGACATTTGCCAAAGCGGCAGGTGAGGAACTGAATTGCCAAGTAGAGGTTGCGGCGTCCCTTAGAAAAGACTTCGTCTACTTGGCGCGTCGCGGAGCAAATTGTCGGACTGCGCTAAATGCTGTGGCCGACTCCATCGGTGCGAGTGTGCAAAAAACGTCGTCCGGTTATCGAATTGAGCGAACTAAGGCAGACCTATTGAGGCTCAGCGTTGAGCGTGCCACCGAACGATCTCGGTGGGTAGAAACGTACATAAAACATTCCTCTGAGTTTCGAAAGCAGAGTACCGGTCAAAGTTCGACGCCTGAGGCATATTTCTCGGCCCTCGTTCTGTCGGCTAAAGAGCTGTCCGAGGTCTCAAAGGGCGTCCGACCCAAGATGTTGGGCTTCTTCTTTCCAGGTCAAATCCTGCCTTCGCAAGAGCTGTTCGAAGGGCTCTTGAAGCGAATCGGTTTGCGTACGAT
>Ga0364894_10052_pt1 | contig 61338 bp, 46 predicted proteins | sample ExccelJu500001D4_FD_206942 | JGI IMG/M metagenome (GOLD analysis project Ga0364894, IMG submission 206942) | Enriched cells from Trout Bog Lake Hypolimnion, Wisconsin, USA - BchlTB.July16.5000.01.D4 | ecosystem: Environmental > Aquatic > Freshwater > Lake > Hypolimnion/Profundal zone | place: USA...
TCCTTATATGTTACCCTAAAGCCATGGGCAAGCATATAGGCTTCAAACCTGTCCCTGCCCACGCCGCCGGGGCACAGCATGCCGTGCATCTTCCTGGTGCCCAAAACGGGGTGGTCCATGCGTATCAGCTCGCAGGCGAACACAAGCCTTTCCATTTGCGCATCCCATGCCTTGTCCCGCGCATTTTGCTGGCTGCAGCCCTGCCTGCTTGCGCCTATCAGCCCATACACCTGGCGCAAAGTGCAAAATTTATCCACCCTGAAGGAATCTATAATTTGGAGGCGAAATTTTTTTTTAAGTCAACCCCCAATTCCTTGTTTGCCATCTCCACCAGCCTTTCCAGATATTCTATGGCGATTTGTTTTTTGCCCACCAACTGCTCCAATTCCGCCGTCCTTTTTGACAATTCCAAAACCTTTTGTGTTTCACTTTTGCTCTCCACGACCACCTGTTCGCCTCGTTTTAAATAAAGCGAATATTTGTCAACCCAATTGTAGATGGTCTGGCAGGAGACCGAATAAGCCCGGCACAAATCGCACAGGCGCGTTTTGCCCGACTCCAACTCTTTCACAATTTTGCGTTTTAACTCCTCACTGAAAACACGCTTTACACGTAATGGCTTAATTTCATGCTCTTTTTTTACCTTTGACATAATTGACAATTTAGTATCTTTTTTGTCAACGTATTTCAGGCTTGATCATTCGCGCAACTATAAACTTCAAACTGTAAACTATAAACTCTCCTGCCATGCTAAAAAATTACTTTAAAACAGCATTCCGCAATATATGGCGGCATAAAGGTTTTTCTATCATCAATATAATGGGGCTGGCAGTAGGCATGAGTGCTTGCTTCCTTATTTTTTTGTATGTTCATTTTGAGCTCAGTTACGACAGCTTCAACACCAAGGCCGACCGCATTTACCGCTTGGTAACAGATGTGCAAACGCCTACAGAGAAGGTACATTTCAACTCGTCTGGGGCTATGGCGCTTAATGTAAAAAATGATTTTCCCGAAGTGGAATCGTTTGTACGCGTTAATGGCGCAAGCTTGTTGGTGCGTAAGGGCATCATTAAGTTTCAAGAGGAGCACTCGGTATTTGCTGACTCTTCTTTTTTTGAAGTATTTACTTTACCACTTAAATATGGCAATCCACATACCGCATTAAAGCAGCCGTTTAACATTGTGTTTTCAGAAACGGCTGCAAAAAAATATTTTGGCAACACCAACCCAGTTGGGCAAACTATGCTGCTTACCGATGGCAACTACGCCGCAACAGTAACGGGTGTTATGAAGGACATGCCGGAGAACGCACATTTTAAGGCAGACATGATTGTTTCCATGTACTCGTTTCGCCAGTTTGATTCTGCAATGGACCAAGAGTGGGGCAATTTTGGCATAAACTCGTACTTGCTACTAAAGCCCGGCACAAACGCCACTGCTTTAGAAGCTAAACTGCCAGCATTTATTGAAAAGCACGACGGCCGCGAAATGAAAGAAAGCCAAACTCATTTTACATTGTTATTGGAACCTTTGAAAGACGTCTACCTAAAATCAAACCGCCGCGGAGCCGAAAGTGGCAACATGAGCAATGTATACATCTTCTCCATGGTTGGTGTGTTTATTTTGTTGATTGCCTGTTTTAATTTTATTAACCTTACTACAGCACGCTCATCAGAAAGGGCTAAAGAAGTAGGCATTCGCAAAGTAGTGGGCGCCGAAAAATTTCAACTTACCAAACAGTTCTTAAGTGAGTCTATACTGATATGCCTAATGGCTTTTGTACTGGCTGTGCTGCTTTGCGCGCTAGCCTTGCCATTGTTCAACCAACTGTCGGGCAAAGTAGTAAGCGATGGCATTTTCTCCAACCCCGGTTACATACTTATTTTGTTTGCATTGTCTGTTTGCATAGGCATAATTGCAGGCATATATCCGGCTTTGGTATTATCATCTTTCATGCCCATCACCGTTTTAAAAGGCAGGTTTGCCACCGGCACCAAAGGTTTGTTGTTGCGCAAAGGGCTTGTAATATCGCAGTTTACTATTTCTATCGCGTTAATCATCGGCACAATAGTCGTTTACAGTCAATTGACGTATATGCGCAACCAAGACCTTGGCTTTAACAAAAGCCAAATGATGGTACTTGATACCCATGGAGACAACCACAACAAAGCCCTAAACAATGAAATAGCCTCCATACGCGGGGTAATATCAACCACCATGTCATCCAGCATACCGGGCGGCGGTGCTATGAATGCGCTGTCGCAACTGGAGAACAAACATGGTGATATGCAAACCACAGGTGTTGATTTATATTTTGTTGACTACAATTATATACCGCAATACCAAATTAAACTGGTGGCTGGTCGCACGTTTTCTAAAGACTTTGGCAGCGATACCACACAAGCCATGATATTAAACGAAACTGCTGTAAAAATGTTAGGGTATACTTCGGCACAACAGGCGGTAGGCAGGCGGTTTTCGCAATGGGGCAGGCAGGGTAAAATTATAGGTGTGATAAAAGATTTCCACTACCAGTCGCTACAAGAAAACATAAAGCCGTTAAGCATGCGTGTTGAACCCGACGGGGTTGACCAAATATCCATCAACATTGCTACGCAAAATATGTCTGCCACCGTTGCCGCCATACAAAAAAAATGGGAGCGTATAATACCTTACCGGCCTTTTAACTATTATTTCGTTGACGAATCGTTCGACAAACTTTACCGGGCCGAAGACCGCTTTGGCAACCTGTTTTTAAACTTTGCCATACTGGCTATTTTTATCTCCAGTCTTGGGTTGCTGGGGCTTGCCTCATACAGTACTATACAACGCACCAAAGAGATTGGTGTGCGCAAAGTAATGGGTGCCAGCGTGGGCAACATAACCGTATTGCTATCAAAAGAGTTTGTACAGTTGGTGTTTATATCCATCATTATTGCAACACCCATAGCATGGTGGGTTATGGCAAACTGGCTGCACGATTTTGCCTACCGCATCAGCGTCTCTTGGTGGATGTTTGTAGCAGCCGGCTTACTTGCCTTGTTTGTTGCCCTTGCCACTATAAGTTACCAAGCTATTAAAGCAGCATTGATGAACCCAGTGAAGAGTTTGCGGACGGAATAAGGGCCGTGAAACGGCAATCGTGAAACGTGAAAAAAGCCAGTGATGGAACGCGGGTTGGATGGATTTCAAGGATAAGAAGGATTTGGTAGTTAAATCAATAAAATAGAACAAAAGTTTGGTTATCTTATCTGCGGCCATCCTTAAAATCCATCAAATCTGCGTTCCATATTTCTCATCACAGTACCCCTTCTTCTTTAGGTAGCTGCATATCAAGGGTTAGGTCTTTTATATCCCTTTCTAATTCGGCCTTTTTAATGGCAGTGTCGCTAAAAGCCCCCTCCTTATGTAGTTTTATCAGCAGTTCCCGTTGAAATTTGGCCACTTCAAGCTGGGCTTCCAGCAAAGGTGTAATAGGTTTGTCAGGTATGGGCTTGTCTGCGGCCAGCAGCTTTTTATTTTTGTTAATCTCTTTGGTAAGTTCATCCGTTAAAGTTTCATATTTTCTTTTTAGCTGGGTTTTTAAAGGGGTTTCCAGCGGTACAGGAAACTCATGGTCAATATAATGCAGCGTGGCCGATGCAATATGCAGGTTTAATTCTTTTTCTTCGTTGTCGTCGCCGGTTGCCGGCTTCACATTAAGAATCCGTATTAGCAGTGGTAGGGTTAAGCCCTGCACCACCAATGTTACAAAAATTACCACGAAGGCAAGTAATATGATGGAATGCCTTTTGGGGAAAGCGGTTCCGTCCTCCAATAAAAACGGCAGGGCCAGTGCCGTGGCAAGCGATATAATGCCCCGCGTACCCGTCCAGGCAATTATAAAAACATTCTTCCACAGTTCGGCCTCATCGCCGGGCACATGGGTTGCCCTGTTTCTTTTCTTTCTGAAAATAGTGCTGCGGTAAGCCCCTGCAAATACCCATACAATGCGCACGACTATGGTGGCTAGGCTAATTAACAGTCCGTTACCTAATAATGACAAAAGGGTGCCCTGGCCAATGTCTTTTATAATGGCAGGCAACTGTAACCCTATCAATATAAAAATGAAACCGTTCAGCAGGTAGATGAGGGTATCCCAAACAATTCTTGTGCGTATTCGGGATTGGTAGGAGAAAATTTCGGGCGACTTCCACGACATAATCAAGCCCGCGCTAACCACTGCCAACACCCCCGAAACATGCACATACTCCGCCAGCAGGTAGGTAACAAAAGGGGAGAGGAGGGTAAGGCTGGTGTCAATAATGGCATTGTTGGTAATTTTTTTATGGGCAAATACAAACAGGTAGCCGGTTACAACACCCACCAACACACCGCCGCCTGCCAATAACAAAAATTGCAAGCCCGCCTGCCAAAGCACAAATGAACCCGTGGTAACGGCGGCTATTGCATAACGGTAGGCAATAAGGGCTGATGCATCGTTTAGCAGGCTCTCGCCTTCCAAAATAGCTATCACTTTCTTATTTAACCCAAGTCCCTTGGTGATGGATGTGGCGGCTACCGCATCTGGCGGTGACACAATGGCCCCCAATACAAAGGCAAGCGGCCAGCTAAAACCCGGTATTAAGTAATGTGCGGAAACTACCACCGCCATGGTGGTGAAAAATACCAGCGTGATGGCCAGTGTGGATATAGGCTTTATGAGCGCCCGCATTTCGTGCAGCGAAGTTTTAGAAGCGGCATCGTACAACAGCGGTGGCATGAAAATAAGAAAAACCACACCGGGCTCAAGTGCAAGGTCCGGCAGGGCAGGCACAAAGCCAATTACCAAGCCTGCAAAAACTAATATGATGGGGTATGGAAGCTTGGTTTTGTCAGCAAAGGCCGACAAAGCAATAAGCACCGCCATAATAAAAATCACCACTTTAAAGGTTTCCATGCGGATAAAATTAGGCAAATGCTGTGAGACCAAAACCGCAGATACTCGAAGCTTTAATTTTTGTGAAAAGAGTATTTATTAGCCTATTGAATTAGTAGATTAATTAATTTCGCGCAAGCTTTGTCGCAACCTTTGGTTGTATATTGCATTATATTCAGGCATATAAAGAATTCAAAGTCCTACATAAATTTTAAAATTGAGTTAGCAATGCAAAAGTTTTGCCGCCTTTTTATTTCTGCGTTTTTAGTCATTTTCGTAAGTGCACAGTTAAATTCCCAAACTGACCCTGCCTACCAGCAGGAAATTGAAGACTGGCATGCCGAGCGTATACAAAACCTTAAAGCAGACAATGGCTGGCTTAACCTAGTGGGCCTATACTGGCTGCCTGAAGGAAAAAGCAGTTTTGGCAGCGGAAGTAAAAATGCGGTGGTTTTCCCGAAAGGGAGCATTGGCGAAGTAGAAGGTTATTTTGAGCGTTCCGGCAACAACGTTAAACTTGTAGTAGACAAAGACACTGTGATTAAGGTAAACGGTGCGCCATTGGTTAACAAGCAAGCGGTTATATTCCAAGAGGGCAAAAGGGATTTGCAGGTGGTAACGTATGGCAGCTTGCAATGGGTTATTATTAAGCGGGATGATAAAATTGGCATACGCTTGCGCGACCTGAAAAGCCCGCAGGTAAACAGTTTTAAAGGCACTGAGCGTTTTCCGGTTGATGCGGCATGGCGTGTACCTGCAATTTTGCAAATACCAAGCCAGCCGGCCAGCATTTACATAACCAATATCATAGGCCAAACCGATGCGCAAAAATCGCCCGGTAAACTGGTTTTCACCATTAACAACCAGCAATATAGCCTAGATGCACTGGAAGAAGGCAACGAGCTGTTTATTGTTTTCGGTGATGCCACCAGCGGTAAAACCACCTATCCTTCAGGCAGGTTTGTATATGCAAAAAAGCCTGGTGCGGATGGCAAAACCATACTTGATTTTAACAAAGCATATAACCCGCCCTGTGCGTTTACTGATTATGCCACCTGCCCTTTGCCGCCAAAGCAAAATATATTACCGATAGAGGTAACAGCCGGCGAAAAAAATTATGGCCACCATTAGTGATGGCCTATTGTATTTTTTCTTTTGCTTGGCGAACTAATTGACTATAGTTCTGTTATATAAGTACCCTTTGGTATTTCAATTGAGATATCCACCCGTTATACTTGTTGACGATAACGTCTATTTTTTGCGTAAAAAATTTTATCACTCACATTTTTACCTCCGCCTCACAATAATCCTACGATTATATGTTACTCTAAAATCACTGTGATTAACAGTATACTTTAGTATAGTAGTTACTAATGTATACCGTTTTTGTTTACCTTCGTCTTTAATATTATTAAACAGCAAATTGACAGATTATGAACGTTAATGAATTACTGCACTGGCGTTATGCCACCAAAAAAATGAACGGAGAAAAAGTGCCACAGGCAAAAGTGGATTATATTTTAGAGGCAGCCCGTTTGGCACCGAGTTCATCCGGCCTACAGCCATATGAAATAATTGTTATTACCAATAAGGAGCTTTTGGAAAAAGTGAAATCCATCGCTTTTGGCCAAAGCCAAATTACAGACGCATCGCACTTATTAGTGTTCGCGGCTTGGGACGGTTACACCGATGAGCGTGTAAGTGCGGTATTTAACTACACTATAGCAGAGCGCGGGTTGCCGGCTAATGCTTTTGATGATTATAAAGCCAGGCTGATGGGCATGTTTGCTGCTAAAACACCCGACCAGCAATTTGAACATGCGGCCAGGCAAGCGTATATAGCCTTTGGTGCCGCCATTCTTGCTGCGGCTGAACAACAAGTGGATGCCACGCCGATGGAGGGCTTTAACCCTGCGGCGCTGGATGAGCTGCTTGGCTTGAAGGAAAAAGGCCTGAGAAGTGTTTCATTGTTGCCATTGGGGTATAGGGATGCAGGCAACGATTGGTTGGTAAACCAGAAAAAAGTGCGCAAGCCCAAGGAAGAGTTTGTGATTGAAATGGCATAGTTTATAAAACAGATAGAACAATTAAATTTAATAAGGCGCAAGTAAACAAAGGCTTGCGCCTTATTATTTTCACTTATTACGGTTGGGCTTACTTATAACCCACCGCCTGCAAGTTAAACAGTTCGGCATAGCGGCCGCCCTTGGCCATTAACTCCTCATGGTTGCCCAGTTCGGCAATCTCCCCTTTTTCTAATAGCAAAATACGGTCTGCCATACGCACTGTCGAAAACCGGTGTGATATAAATACCGCCGACCGGTCTTCGGATAACTCGGCAAATCGCTCAAATACTTCACTTTCCGCCCTTATGTCGAGTGCAGACGTGGGCTCGTCCAAAATTAGCAGCTGCCCGTCGCGCATATAAGCCCTTGCAAGGGCTATTTTCTGCCATTCTCCGCCAGAGAGTTCAATGCCGTCGTTAAAATGGCGGCCCAATGCCTGGTCGTACTTGTCGGGTAGTTTCTCCGCAAGCAAATCGGCACGGCTTTTTTGTGCAGCCCTTACTATTCGTGGCCGGTCATTTCTGGCGTTAATACTGCCTACTGCAATATTTTGTGCAAAACTCATTTGGTAACGTAAGTAATCCTGAAAAATAACCCCCGTTTGCGCTCTTATCTCGGCAAGGCTATAGTCTTTTAAATCATAACCGTCCAGTAATATCCTGCCCTCGGTTGGGTCGTATAAACGGGTAAGTAGTTTGACTAAGGTGGTTTTTCCAGCGCCGTTTTCGCCAACCAACGCCAATTTTTCGCCTGGGTGCAAGGTAAAATTAAGGTGCCTGTTTGCCCATCTTTCCGAATGCTGGTATTTAAAGCCTACATCTTCAAAAGTAAAGCCCTGTTTTATAGGCTTGGGAAAAGGCCTGGCATCCTTTTTTGCCAATATTTTGGGTTTTATCTCAAAAAAATCAAAAAAGTCACGCAGATACATTGCACCTTGTGATACGGTATTGAAGCGGGTTAATATGCCTTCCAGCAGGCCGCGCATTTGCCTGAAGGAGCCGGCCAAAAAGGTTAGGTCGCCCACAGACAAATGGCCATTGATGGTTCGGATGACTATTACAGCATAAGCAACATAGTACCCGCAACTGCCCAGCATGGCAAATGCAGCCCCCCAACTGGCACGCCGTAACGACAAATTGCGCGCGGCTTCAAAAAATTGTGTGGAGATGCGCCTGAAACGGCCGATGAGGTAATCAGACAGGTCGAACATTTTTATTTCTTTGGCAGTTTCATAACTCGCCCCCAGATAACGTATGTACTCCAATTCGCGCCGCTCCTGTGTTTCTTTGCGGCTAAGGGCATAATTCTTTTCATTAAAGTAAGATTCAGCAAGGAAGGAAGGTAATATCGCCACAAACAACAATAAGATAAGCCAAGGGTTGAAGGCCAGCATGCCCACGGCTAAAAAGATGATGGTAATGCAATCTTGTACCTGTCCAAATATCTGGCCCAATAATATTGCACGGCCTTGGGTTTGCTGCCGGGCCCGCTCAAGTTTGTCATAGAAAGTGGAGTCCTCAAACTGGTCAAGATCGAGTATTGCGGCATGCTCCATTATTTTTATGGAGGTGTGGTTGGAGAAAAGGTCGCCCAGCAAACCGTCCATCATGTATATGCCGCGGTTTAAAATATCCGCCACCAAAGCAAGCCCAAATTCAATAAAAATCAATAACCATATGTGGGTATTAACAGCATGGCCTTGATTGTGGGTGAGCAATATTATCTGGTCTATAATTAGCTTACCCACATACAGTAACGCAAGCGGCAACATTGCCGATATAATACGTAAAATGGCATTGGTGATGGTAACCCAATGGCTGGTTTCCCAAATAAGCCTAAAAAAAGCCGGTAAGTTTTTAAATGCTGCCAGCCTTTGTTTTAATGTTATATGCCCTTCTTTCGATTTGTTGGCCTGTACTTTTTTTGCCATGTTGCTATCACTTATGTATTGAATATTATTAGTGATTTATTTATGGCAAAAAGTACGCCGCAATTACAGGTGTTTAACGCTGAATTGAATTATTTAAGGAGGGGCAGCGTTGGTTTTGGTTTGGCAATATATTGCTTGGGAGATTGCCAATTAATTGATGGGGGTAGTAAGCACGTTTTTTAATGAACCTCATTTCCAGTTCCAAACAACCACATTCCATTCATCCATGGCATCCTTGTAATTGTAAATGGTTTTAAAGCCCACTTTTTCATGGGCTCTTTGCGAGCGTGGGTTGGAGGGTGAAATTTCTGTAATAAGCATGTCAAACTTATCTTGGTACAACTGTTTGTGGTGTTGGTACAACATGCCAAAAACACCTTGCCCCCGGTAGGCCTTGTCAATACAAACCTGCCCCATGCAATAAAAATTATAGTCGCCCAGGCTTTTATTTTTGTAGGTCAAATCGGCCAGATGGTCAAACATGGTTTGCAAATCCTTATGGAATAATCCTGCTTCTTTCGTGGCCACCAAAGCATAAGCCACAACATTTTCACCATCCTTAACTATAACATGGGGGGCTATATCTTGCAATTGCTGCAGTAAGGCGATAGGATATTCCCAGCTTACAAAGCCCTCCTTATCCCTTTCCTCGGGTGTAACGTTCTTGCGGTAGTTTAGTATGTTTAAGCGGTGTATCTGTTCTATTTCTTCCCTCGTGGTAACAATGGTTGCCTGTAACATGCGGCAATTTAATAAACTACCAATTATGTTGCCTTGGATTGCTTAAAATTATCAAGGTCATGCGTGGGGCTGATGCAAGTCAATAAAAAACAAACAGGCGGGCGGCAAATTTGCATGGTGTGTACAAACTGGCAAACAACGCTTTAAAATAACTTGTATGAAAAAAGTATTGGTAGTATTTAGCGGTACAAAATTTTCATTCCACGTGCTGGAGCAGGCAATTAGCATAGCTGCAGAAGATGATTCATTACTGCTTGGTGTGTTTTTGAGGCCGCCTACCCCATCGGAGATTGTATATCCTTTTATCAACGATATGGCCCTTACAGCCAGTAAGTATTACATGGATGAGGCTGCCAACGAAGACGCCGCCATCATTAAAACACATATCACCCTGTTTAACGATACATGTATTACCAATAAGGTGCGCCATGCAACGCATATTGACGCTGGTACGCCCGTGCATGAATTGCTAAAGGAGAGTGTTTTTGCAGACTTGATTGTTATTGACGCGAAGGCCGACCTGTACGGCAGCACCCCGTCGCTGCTCACCACTTCGTTACGGGAGTTTTTGGCCGACAGCCATTGCCCTGTTTTGGTAGTACACGAAAAAGCACTTCCGATAGAGAACACTATTCTTACATACGACGGAAGCGCATCAAGCGTGCATGCCATAAAAATGTACAGCTATCTTTTCCCAAACTTGCGCAATAAGCCTGCCTACTTGGTATCGGTAAACGAAGGACACAGTAGTGATTTGTCAAGCAGTATCAATATTAAAAGCTGGCTGGGGCAGCATTTTACCAACGTACATACCGATATTCTAAAGGGCGACTCCCGCAATGTATTGTCCGTGTATATTAATGAACACCAGCACAATTCCATCGTAATAATGGGTGCTTATGGTAGAAGCGCCGTATCTAGGATGTTCAGGCAAAGCCTGGCCAACTACATAATATCCCAAACAAATATCCCTTTGTTCATTACACATGGCTAAGCACAGTCTTTTACAACCAAGTAAAAGGGTCTTGGGAGGGTATATGGGTTATCGTTAGTTCCGGCGTTTTTGGCTGCAGCCAGTCTACCAGCCATTCCATGCCAGGCTCCTCACTTACGCTGTGGCCCAGCACGATAAGCGCGGTTTTGGCGCCGAGCAGTCTTCCGTCCCTAATATATTCTGCCGTTTCCCATTCACTCAATTCACCCACGATTAACACGTCGGGGTGTTGTTTTTCAACAGCGCCCATTTGTCGCTGGCCGCCGGATGCGCCGGGTAACATCACTATTCGGCTGCATGTTTGCGACAGGTCGCCAATTACCCTAAGGTGGCTGATGCCCAATGATTGCTTTAAATGCTCGACTAGATTTTTTAATGGGGTTGGGGGCAGCTCCAAAATGGGGTTGCCGTCTTTGTAAAAACCAAGCCAGCCGGCTTTTTTCATAACCCCGTGGCTTATGCCATCCGGCCTGTAGGTGTGCCAGTAATCGTGAAAACGCCAAACTGCGATGCCATGTTTATCAAGTAAGGCCTGTTTTTGTTTTACCACTTGGTTGCCGGGTATCCAGTTGGGGTCGTCGGTATGGTTGTAAAACGTAGGCTCGTGGGCAATGATGAAATTCGCACCCAGCTTTGCTGCTTTTTCAATAAGATCCACCGTTGCAAACATGGTTGTAACAATGCCTGTTACCTTTTGGCTGCCGCTGCCGCTTTTTATAGTATCCACCGTTTGCTTAAACGGCGCGCCGGGAATTTCGCGCAGAATAATATCAATCACGTCCTGCACGGTATATTCCTTTGCCGCATTAAAAAAGCCACTGGCGTTGGCTATAAAAGGGGCGGACAAAAGCGCTGTGGCACCAGCCGTTTTTAGTGATGCAGATATAAAATTTCTTCTAACCATGTAATGATATGATTGGATGTAATGATGGTTTTTTATTTACAGATCGAAGCGGGCAACTAAAGTATGAAAAAGGGGATAGCGAAAAAAATATGATGCCCTTTCTGCCTTAATTATTAGTCGGCGGGCAATAAAATAGGGGGCGTGGTGTACGCCCCCTATTTTAAACAGATATTGTTAAACTACTTTTTGCCTGCAATAGCCTTTATTGAATCTAAATGCATTTCCAAGGTTGGCAGTGTTTTAGTGGCAAACGTTTTCAAGTCTGCATCTTTTGCTTTGTCCACTTCCTTGGTAAATAAATCAACCGCGCTTTTGTGGTCGTCCAGCATCAGCTTTACATAGGCTTTGTCAAAGTCGGTGCCCGTTTTTTTGCCAAGGTCGTCTACCTTTTTTTGGTTTTTATCACCTGGTGCAGAAGGCAATGCTATGCCTTTTGCGGCGGCAATCTTTTTTAGTTCCTCGCCCGCCTTGCTATGGTCCTGCACCATCATGCTAGCAAAGTCTTTAACACGCTGGCTTACCGCGCTGTTTTGGGCAAGCTGGCTGGCGGCAACTTCGGTCATCCCGCCGTTGGCGGCATCAACGGCAAAAGTTGCATCATCTTTTTCAACCGGCCCGGCTGAATACTTGGCGGATGTGTCTTTGGTCGCCATGGATGATGAATCCTTCATGGCATTCATGGTGGAGTCGTTCGCCGATTTGGCACTGTCTACACTGTCTTGGCTGGTGTTACCGCCGCCGCAAGAGAATAAAAGGCACATGCCAGTGGTGGCTATGGCTGTAATTAGTGGTTTCATACGTTAGGTTTTTTGTTATTAAACATAGTCGTTCATCAAAACACGCGCCAGTGATTTTGTAACAGGCGTAAATGGGTATTTGCTGCGTAACCTGTGGGTAAAACATCCACATTTATGGCGGCGTAAACATTGGGCTTAATTATTGATGTAGAAACAACGGGTACATTAGTGCCATTTTTGTAGAATGGTTTATAAAATGTTAAAAATAATCATATGAACGACAACAACATGTTAAACGGTGATATTGCTGATTCACCGCGCGACAAAAAAGAGTTAGAACAGGATACTGCGATTATTGATTTGCCAGATGTAAAAGATATACCCGGCCAGGAACATGTACACCCGCCGAAGTTTGGGGAGTATGCTGACACCACCATTTCATCCGCTGATGAAGAAGCTGATGATTTATTTGCAGATGAGGAGGAGGAAGATGATACAAATGTGAGTGAGGAAGAAAAAGTGTTATTGCAACGCACAGAAGACAGCATGTCAACCGAAGACGACGAGGACGTATTTAATGCTGAATTGGACGACAAAGACCTGGAAGGGGATCCTTTAAATGAGTCAATAGATACCAGCGGCGAGGACTTGGACGTACCTGAAAAGGATGACGAAGACGAGGATGAAGAAGCCGGCGAGCAAAATGATGACGATAGCACGCCTAGCACGGCTGTTGCCAATAACGGTTAAAAAAGATAAAATAGCTGGGCATATAACAGGCGGGTTATGCATGTTATATGCCCCATTTAACTGCTTTGCGTTTAATCCTCCACCGCAAAAGCATCTTGGTGCTTAATAAGCAGCCAACTGTTGCCTTTTTGGTTGTCGCTTTTAAAATGCGCCAACACAAATTCACCTTTCAACTTATCGCCTTGTAAAATAAATTTCAGTTCTCCTTTCTTTACACCGTCAAGTGCCTGTTGTTCGGTAAGGGTTTCGTGCTTGGCATCAATCGGTGTAAAAAGTCCGCTGTCCCAAATGGTTATTTCGCCGGCGCCATAATTGCCTTCCGGTATCCTTCCCTCATAATCAATATAACTAACCGGGTGGTCTTCCACCATAACAGCAAGCCTTTTGTCTTTGGGGTTTAAAGACGGCCCTTTAGGCACCGCCCAGCTCTTAAGCACACCGCCCAGCTCAAGCCTGAAATCGAAATGCAGGTGTGAGGCAGCGTGCCTTTGAACCACATATCTAAATGCTGTTTTTTCGCCTTCCAGGCCTTCTGGCTCAGATGTTTCCTTAAAATTTCTTTTGCTGTTGTACACTGCAAGTGCCATATGCAAGAATGCTTTATTGTGAAAGAATGTGTTTGCGGAATTATTTCGGGGTGTAAGATACGCTCTTTCCGCGCCATTGGCTTTTTTCATTTCGTGCATGGCCGGTGTTTACTGTGCAGTTATATAATATGTTGCTGCCTATGTTAGCTAAAATTATTAACATTTTACATAATATGTCAATACATTCATCCCAAAGGGTTGCTCCCTTTCCATCTTTTTCATATTTTTACCATCTTAACGTGTAAGAAGGGGGATAGAATATGAAGAATGATATAAGCATACCTGTATTTGATTTGAAGGACTGTGCGCCCGGCACTGATTTTATCATAAAAAAATTTGAAGGCAGCGATGTGTTCGAAGCTGCGCTGCGGCCGCACCGCTTAACCGCATACAAAATTTGTTTGCTGCTGGAAGGTGAGGTGAGCAATTATGTTGATTTTAAAGAATATACAGCCGTAGCACCTGCATTGTTGTTTGTATCCCCCGGCCAGGTATTTCAACATACCAGCACCAGTTGGCATAAAATGGTGCATATATCGTTCTACAAAGATTTTTTAATGAGCGAAGCGCAGGGCATACTGTCCTGTTGGGAGTGTTTGTTCGACCAGGTTGTACTACCAGTAAAAAGTAAAAACGTTTTGAAGGAACTTGAAACCTATGCCCACCTGATAGAGCAGGAATTTGTACACCGCAGGCCGCAACGGGATTTGGTGGTTAGGAATTTGCTAAACGCCTTTATTATAGCTGCAGCACGGCAGGGTACCTGCGAAACGAAAATATTGCAGATGGATTCCTCCCAAAACAAAATAGTAAAACAGTTTAATAATTTAACGGACGAGCATTTCTTGAAACACACGCAGGTTTCGCAATATGCTGACATGCTGTATATTTCCCCCGGCCACTTGAATGATTTGATTAAAATGGCCACTGGCCGCACCGCGAAACAAATAATTGATGAGAAAAGGGTAATGGAAGCCAAGCGGTTGTTGTTTTGGGGTAGACACTCGGCAAAAGAAATAGCCAGCCACCTTAATATAGAGGATGATGCATACTTTAACCGGTTTTTTAAGAAGCACACAGGGCAAACACCGGCGCTGTTTCTTAAACATTCCCGTGAAAAGTACAACGAATACCCTGATAAGGTAAATGTTTTATAAACAAGCGCATACTAACTTTACAGTATGAAAATATAATTACACCACTGCAAAACGGCTTTATTGCCTACCGTTGCCATATACTGCTTTGGCAACGCACATACGATTGCCCTGCCAAGGGAAAGTTTAATTGATTACATTAAAATTGTTGATGATGAAACGTTTGAAACATGCTTCTTTAAGAGGCAGTATGTTATATGTACTGCTTATTACTACACTCGGCCTGCAATATGGGTGCGGCTCTTCCGCGGCAGGCGGGGGCTACGGCGCCATGCCACCGCCACAACTGCCCGTGGTAGCGGTTATAACATCGCCTGTTACCACCTATCGCGAATTTACCGCCTCGCTGGAAGGACAGGTGAATGTTGAGATACGCCCGCAAGTGGCCGGTTATTTGGACAAAATTTATGTTGACGAAGGCGCTTATGTAAAAAAAGGCCAGTTACTGTTTAAAATAAACGACCATGTTTATAACGAGCAGCTCGCCAGCGCCCAATCAAGCCTGCTTGCATCCCAGGCCAATATGCTCAAGGCGCAGATTGAGGTTGACCGTTTAACGCCTTTGGTGCAAAACAACGTCATCTCCGATGTGCAGTTAAAAACTGCCAAGTCGGTGTATGATGCGGCGAAGGCCTCGGCCGACCAGGCGAAAGCAATGGTGGCCAACGCTCAGATTAATGTGGGTTACACATCCATAACGGCCCCCGCCGACGGATATATTGGCAAGATACCCTACAAAGCCGGCAGCCTGGTGGGCAGCGGCGAGGCATTGCCGCTAACCTTATTGAGTGATGTAAGCCAGATGTATGCCTATTTTTCCATGAGCGAGCCTGACTTTATTGCCTTTAAAAACCAGTTTGCAGGCAATACCATAGAAGAAAAACTGAAAGGAGTACCTGAGGTGGAACTGGTGCTGGCAGATAACAGCGTATATGCGCAAAAAGGTAAAATTGGTATTGTGGAAGGCCAGTTTGATAAAACAACGGGCGCCATTAGTTTTAGGACGACTTTCCCCAACCCGGGTGGCATTCTACGCACTGGCAATACGGGTAAAATACGTATACCCAAGTTGTATAACCAGGCATTGATGGTTCCCCAGAACGCCACCTTCGAAATTCAGGACAAGGTGTTTGTATTCCTGTTACAGGACAGTAACAAGGTGGTAAGCAAGCCCTTTAGCTACTCGGGCAAAACTACCAACTACTATATGGTCGACAAGGGGTTGAACGCGGGCGATAAGATTGTGTACTCAGGCCTTGGTAATTTAAAAGAAGGGATGGTGATTGTGCCGGAAGCAATGTCGGCCGACAGCCTGCTAAAATCAACACCGTTTTAAATAGTTGGGATTTAATAATTAACGAAGGATTTTAATATTCAATAAGCAATAATCAACACTCAATAATCAAGTATTAAACCCGAATCACCGTGTTTTATGCTTCCTCGCAATTTTCTTTCGCCATTGTTGGGGTGGAAACACCGACAATGGCGGAGTTGACCAGCACTAAATAAATCAAGTATTAGAGCCGGATAGTAGTGCCTTTTTCTTCCCTTGAACATTGATTATTGATTGTTGAATATTGAGTGTTTGTATTTCAAATCAAATGCATAGCCAGCAGCATTATTGCCGGTTTGCAAAACATACATACTATGCTAAAAACATTTATACAAAGGCCGGTTTTATCAACGGTCATTTCCATCATATTAACGCTGCTGGGGCTGTTGTCGCTGTTCTCGTTGCCCATCACGCAGTTTCCCGACATTGCACCGCCAACCGTGCAGGTAACGGCCACGTACCCCGGTGCGAACGCCGAAGTGGTGGCTCGTGCCGTTGCAACCCCCATAGAGGAAGCCATTAACGGTGTGGAGAACATGACGTATATGACTTCAACCTCCAGTAACGATGGTACCATGAGTCTAAACGTGTTTTTCAAACTCGGTACCAACCCCGACCTCGCGGCGGTGAACGTGCAAAACCGTGTGTCAAAGGCAGTAAGCCAAGTACCTGCGGAAGTGGTGCAAGCGGGCATAAGCACCCAAAAGCAGCAAAACAGCATGATAATGGTGCCGCTGTTGTACAGCACAGACAGTACTTATGATGAAACATTTTTACAGAACTACGTAAAAATAAACATCATCCCCGAAATTCAGCGCGTGCCGGGCGTGGGCCAGGCCTCCGTGTTTGGGGCAAAGGATTACTCCATGCGCATTTGGTTAAAGCCAGACCGTTTGGCAGCAAACAATCTGTCGGCGCAGGATGTTTTAACCGCAATAAACGAGCAAAACCTTGAGGCTGCACCAGGAAGGTTTGGCGAAGCCAGCACACAATCATTTGAATATGTGCTTAAATACAAAGGCAAATTCTCCCAGGGGGCAGATTATGAGAACATCATCTTAAAAGCAAACCCCGATGGCTCCGTGCTAAAGCTTAAAGATGTGGCAAGGGTGGAATTTGGCTCTTTCACTTACAGCGCCAGCACAAAGGTGATGGGCAAACCAGGCACGGGCCTGGCTATTTTTCAAACCGCAGGCTCTAATGCCAACGACATCATGATAGCTGTTGACAAGGTGCTTAAAAAGGCTTCGCTAAGCTTCCCTAAGGGTATCTTTTATTTTAACATGTACAGTGCCAAGGAGTTTTTGGATGCATCTATCGACCAGGTAAAGGAAACCCTTGTGGAAGCGTTTATACTTGTGTTTATCGTGGTATTTATCTTCCTACAAGATTTCCGTTCAACACTCATACCTGCAATAGCAGTACCCGTGGCCATTATCGGCACCTTCTTTTTTATGCAGTTGTGTGGCTTTACCATCAACCTGCTTACTCTGTTTGCGTTAATACTTGCGATAGGTATTGTGGTGGATGATGCCATTGTGGTGGTGGAAGCCGTGCACTCCAAAATGGAGCGCACCAATGCACCCGCCCGGCGCGCCACTATCGAATCCATGAACGAAATATCGGGCGCCATCATATCCATCACGTTGGTGATGGCCGCGGTGTTTGTGCCGGTTGGTTTTATGCAAGGCCCTGCGGGGGTGTTTTACCGGCAGTTTGCGTTTACGCTGGCCGTTGCTATCCTTATATCCGCGCTTAACGCGTTAACATTAAGCCCTGCGTTGTGCGCATTGTTTTTAAAGAACAACCATAATGTTGACGGGCATTCCGCAAAAAAAGGCTTCGGCGGCCGTTTTTTTAATGCTTTTAACGCGGGGTTCAGGTCAACCACCAATAGGTACAAAGGCAGTTTGCAGTTTCTTATCAAGCACAAATGGATTGCCATTCTAGGCCTGGTTATAATATCTGGCTCAACCGTTTGGCTGGTTGAAAAAACACCATCTGGGTTTATACCGGTGGAAGACCAGAGCTTTATTATTTATTCAGTAACCCTGCCGCCTGGCTCATCGTTAGACCGCACGATAAAAGTTACCGATGAAATGGACAAGATATTGCAGGGTGTGGAAGCTGTTGAAAGGAGAGGGGTGGTTACCGGTTTAAATATCGTGGCAAACTCCACCAGCTCGGCAAGCGCAGCGGGCTTTGTGCACCTTAAACCGTATGGAAAGCGCGGCGCGGTAAACGATATAAATGCCATTGTAGGTATTATAAGCCAAAAGTTTGCCGCGGTTCACGAGGCCAGTGTGTTTTTGTTTACACCGCCAACAGTGCAGGGTTTTGGTAATACCAGCGGGTTTGAATTTTTAGTGCAGGACAGAAATGGCGGTTCGTTAGATAAGCTGGGCACCGTAACAAACGGTTTTATAGGGGCGCTTATGAAGCGTAAGGAAATTGGCTACGCCTTCACCACCTTTAACACAGGCAACCCACAATATATGCTGGATATTAACGAAGCCAAGGCAAAGCAGTTGGGCGTAACCGTAAGCGACTTGCTGCAAACCATGCAAGTATATTATGGCAGCAGCTTTGCATCGGACTTTAACAGGTTTGGCAAATACTACCGCGTGATTGTACAGGCTGATGCGAAATACCGGACAGACCCTTCATCGTTGGACAACGTATTTGTAAAAAATTCCACTGGTGAAATGGTACCCATAAATTCAATATTAACGCTTAAAAGGGTATATGGCCCTGAAACGGTAACAAGGAACAACCTGTTTACCGCCGCCACTATTGACGGTGTACCCAGGCCAGGTTATAGCAGCGGTGATGCCATAAAAGCCATACAGGAAGTGGCAGACCAGTACCTGCCCAGGGGGTATGCCTACGAATGGAGCGGTATTACCCGTGAGGAGAACAATGCTGGCACACAGATAAGCCTGATATTTATTTTGAGCATAATCTTCGTATACTTTCTACTGGCGGCACAATACGAAAGTTATATCCTGCCGTTTGCTGTGATATTGTCGGTACCAACAGGTTTGCTCGGGGTGTTTCTGCTAATCGGCTTCACAGGTATTGAAAACAATATTTATGTACAGGTGGGCTTGATAATGTTAATAGGCTTGCTTGCGAAAAACTCCATATTAATTGTGGAGTACGCCGTGCAAAGGCGCAGGGCCGGGATGCCGTTGGTGGAAGCCGCCTTGGAAGCCGCGACACTGCGCCTCCGCCCGATATTAATGACAAGCTTTGCCTTTATTGCCGGCTTGTTGCCGTTGGTGCGGGCAAACGGTGCATCGGCATTGGGCAACCGTTCCATAGGCACGGGTGCTGTGGGTGGTATGCTTACAGGTATACTGCTCGGTTTGTTCATCATTCCGGTGCTGTTTGTCATCTTCCAGTATTTACAGGAGAAACTCTCGGGCAGTTACCTGCCTTTGTACGAAAGAGAAGACGTTGTACGTGAATCGTGAAACGGTAATGGTCAATCGTCAATGGTCATTGGTCAATCGTGAAACGGGAAACGTCAGTCGTGAATCGTGAAAAAACGTGAAACGGCAATAGTGAATGGTGAGGCTTTCACCTTATGCCTTACACCTTATACCTTTTGCCTTACAACATTATAAATGAATTACTATGAAAAAGAGGTTCAAAATAATATACTGGCTGGTTATACTACTCATGTTGCGGCATGTTACCGGCTGCAAAACGGGGCAGGCGTACAAACGCCCCACTTTAGATTTGCCGCAGCAGTTTAATAACACCACCAATACCGATACCACCAGTATTGCGGATATTGAATGGAAGACATTTTTTACCGACACAACCCTGCAAAGGCTTATTGAAGCAGGCATTGCCAATAATTACGACCTGCAATTGGCGGTAAAGCGCATAGACATATCGCAACAGCAGCTAAAAAAGGCAAAACTACTTTTGTTACCGCAGGTAAACGCACAATTGGCTGTACAGTTTAATTACCCCTCAAAAAACAGCCTGAATGGGTTAAGCACTGGCAGTTTTTTAGGTTCAGACCATATTGAAGATTACACTACAGGCCTCAATTTATCGTGGGAGGCAGATATATGGGGCAAAATAAGCAGGCAGAAGGAAGCAGCCCTTGCAGGGTATTTGCAAACATACGAGGCTAAAAAAGCCGTACAGACCCAATTGGTGGCTAACATAGCCCAGGGCTATTACAATTTGTTGATGCTGGATAAACAACTGGAGATAACCCATAAAAACATTTTACTGAGTGACAGCACCGTAAGGGTAACAAAGTTTTTGAGGGATGCGGGGGAAGTAACATCCCTTGCGATACAGCAGGCAGAGGCACAACTACAATCAACCAAACTACTGGTGCCGCAGTTAGAGCAAAGCATAGCATTGCAGGAAGATGCATTGCAAATTTTAACCGGCCGTTTACCTGGCACAGTGCAACGCGCAAGCACGCTGGATGCAATAACAGTTCAGGAAAGTGTAGCTACAGGGCTGCCTGCTGCTATTTTAAGCCGCAGGCCGGATGTGCGGTCGGCTGAAAATGCAATTGTGGTGGCAAACGCACAGGTGGGTATAGCACAGGCCAGCATGTACCCATCGTTAACCATTACCGCCAGCGGCGGGGTAGATGCCTTTAAAGCAACCAATTGGTTTAATTTGCCCGCGTCGCTGTTCGGCATTGTAACAGGCGGCATTGCCCAGCCTGTTTTTAACGGCAGGCAGCTTAAAACCCAATTTGAAATAGCCAAAATACAAAGGGAGCAAGCAGTAATACAGTTTAGGCAAACGGTGTTGAATGCTGTGGGTGAAGTATCGGATGCATTGGTACAACAAGATAAGCTAAAGCAGCAGCAGCAAATTGCCGTTGCACAAGTTGATACTTTACTTAGTGCCATTAAAAATGCCCAGCTTTTGTTTAAAAGTAATATGGCTACCTATATTGAGGTGCTTACGGCACAGTCCAGTGCCTTGCAGGCACAACTTACCTTGGCCAGTATACAGCGCCAGCAATTGAGTGCTGTGGTAAACATATACAAGGCACTCGGCGGTGGCTGGAAATAAAAAACCATGACTGTTAGAATGGATTTGAACGAATAATGTGAAGGTTGGTTTGTGTGAAGAAAAAGGGCTTGGGCCCTTTTTCTGTTTTGGGGTGGCGAAAGAGCCTAACATCAAGGTAGTGTATATAATAAGGCATGTAGTTTTGATATTTCTGTTTGCCAAAAAATACACTTATCTCAAAATTAAAACCCTCATCATTGGTACAGCCAATGCCTAGCATTCGTGTAATAAATACACGCAATCGGATATATATAACTTTTTTTAAATATTGTTCATCCTTAACCATTCATTAATTTTTATTATCTAATATTTGCGCAATAGTTTTTGTTCCATACTTTTAAATCCTGTTAATTGAGGATACTGTAAAATAAAAATTTAACATTCACCGATTTAATACTTTTTATAGGCTGCCAAAACCATAAACAACATTGCTATGCCAAAAAACAATTTTCTTGTTCCTTTTATTTTAGTGTGTTCCCTGTTCTTTTTGTGGGCGTTCCTGCATAACCTTAACCCGATACTCATCCCGCATTTAAAAAAGGCTTGCCAATTGAGCGATACGCAGTCGTCGTTTATTGACATAGCCATCTATTTAGCATATTTTACCATTGCTATTCCGGCTGGTTTATTTGTACAGAAATATAGTTATAAAAAAGGCATTTTGTTTGGTCTGTCCATGTATGCGTTCGGGGCGCTGTTGTTTATACCCGCAGCCATGGTAAGAGAGTATTACTTTTTTCTAGTTGCATTATTCATTATGGGCAGCGGCGCCACTTTTTTAGAAACAGTGGCCAACCCTTATGTAACTATTTTGGGTAGTAGGGAAACATCAGAACAGCGCTTGAATTTTGCGCAGTCTTTTAACGGCTTGGGCGCGGTTTTAGCGCCGCTACTTGGCAGCAGGTTTATCCTGTCGGGCATAGAGCATACGAAAGGCGAGTTGGAAAAGATGTCGTCTGGAGATTTAGCTAAATACTTGGATTTTGAGTCCTCTGCAGTTAAGATGCCCTATTTGGTTATGGCCGTTGTGGTTATATTGGTAGCCCTGCTTTTTGTTGTAACTAAATTACCGGAGGTAACGGAAGGTGCGCATACTACTAAATTTTCTTTGAGTGTTTTTAAAAACAGCCACCTTAAATGGGCCGTTATTGCAGAGTTTTGTTATGTGGGTGCGCAAGTAGGTGTGGGTAGTTTTTTTATTCGGTATTCAAAGTTTGTTGCTGCCTTCGCAGAGCACAATGCAGCTGATTTATGGACATTAGCAGTTGGCGGGTTTATGGTGGGTAGGTTTGTTGGCACTTTTTTTATGAATTATATTAAACCTGCAAAGCTGTTAAGCCTGTATGCCGCTATAAATATATTATTACTTGTTGTTGCATTAACCGTAAAGGGACCCATCGCGGTGTATGCCGCTGCGATCACGCCGTTCTTCATGTCAATCATGTTCCCCACCATTTTTGCTCTCGGTATTAAGGATTTGGGCGCCGATGCTAAAATTGGCTCGTCGTTTTTAATTATGTCCATTATTGGCGGGGCGTTTATACCGGTTATTATGGGTTATATTTCAGATAAAACAGGCAGCATGCAAAATGCTTACATCGTTCCGTTGGTATGCTTTGCCATTATTTTGTATTTTGGTTTTAAAGGCCACAAAATAAAAATGTCGGATGCTGAATATACCGACTTACAAACCGCCGGCAAAGTGCCGACATTTGAATAGTGATAGATTATACTTAGCAGCAAAATTTTTAAATAATATGTTACGATACTGCCTTGCATTGGACCTTGTGGATGATGAACAATTGATAAGCGAATACGAAGCATACCATGCACACCCGCGCCCCGAAATAATGCAAAGCATACGGGAAGCCGGTGTTACAGTGATGGATATATACAGGGCCGGCAACCGCCTGTTTATGATTATGGAGACAGATGATACTTTTGATTTTGCCAAGAAGAGCGCGATGGATGCGGCCAACCCCAAAGTGCAGGAGTGGGAGGCCTTGATGTGGAAATACCAACAGGCAATACCCGCCGCAAAGCCGGGTGAAAAGTGGGTGGTGATGAAGCAGATATTCGAACTGCCAGAACCCCCATCCCAGCCCCCATCCCCTAAAGGGGGGTAAAGGAAAAATCGAAGAGTTTAAATTACAAACTTTTCACCTTTCACGATTGACGATTCACGTTTCAGGATTCACGAAAAATAGAACTATGTTTTCTTTACAAAACAAGCATGCGGTTATAACGGGCGGTGGCAGCGGGATAGGGAAAGCCATTTCGTTGTTGTTTGGTGCGCAGGGTGCGATAGTACACATTATAGATATTCATCAGGAAAATGCAAACGCTACAGCCGAAGAAATAAAGCAGCAGCATGGCGAGGCTTTCGCATACACATGTGATATAACCAAACAATATGAGGTTGCCGAAGTATTTGGCAACATCGGGCAAATAGATATACTGGTTAACAGTGCCGGCATATCGCATATCGGCAAGGCCGATACAACACCCGAGGCTGATTTTGACCGCATTTACCAAGTTAACGTAAAAGGCGTGTACAACTGTTTGCATGTTGCCATATCGGCAATGAAAGCAAGCGGTGGCGGCGTGATATTGAATATATGTTCCGTGGCTGCGCTTGTAGGCCTTAGTGATCGTTTCGCCTACAGCATGAGCAAGGGTGCGGTTTACAGCATGACCTTAAGTGTTGCGAAAGATTACATTAAAGATGGCATACGTTGTAATTCCATATCACCCGGCAGGGTACACACACCGTTTGTGGACGGTTTTTTAAAGAAAACCTACCCCGGCAGGGAGCAGGAGATGTTTGAAAAACTCTCCAAAACGCAGCCCATCGGCCGCATGGGCCGCCCGGATGAAATTGCCACGCTGGCATTGTTTTTATGCAGCGAGGAAGCCTCATTCATTACCGGCACGGATTACCCGATAGACGGTGGATTTTTGAAGTTGAATACGTAGTGTCACGCTAAGGCGCAGAGGCGCAAAGGAAACAGCCAGAAATTGAAATATTTAGTGCCGCAAATAGATTTTAATTTTTACCGAGAGTTGTAAAATGGGCAAGTGTGTAAAGAATTGCAAACCGTATAATAAGAAAGCTTGTATAAACCTTACAATATAAACCCATGACAGAAAATGAGCTTTCTAAAATTATTGTTGATTGCTGCTTTAGGATACACAAAAAATTAGGGCCCCGGCTTGCTTGAATCAGTGTACGAGGAGGTGTTGGCATATGAGTTAAGAAAACAGAATTTATCATATAAAAGGCAGCAGGGAATACCGGTTATTTATGATGATTTAACAATGGACATAGGCTTTAGGACAGATATTATCGTAGAAGACAAGGTGATAGTGGAAATCAAGTCAGTGGAAGAAGTTGCACCAGTTCACCCAAAACAGGTAATTACCTATTTAAGGCTAACTGATATGAAATTGGGCCTGCTTATAAATTTTAACAGTTCTCTCATTAAAAATGGTATCCAGCGAATTGTAAATAATTTGTAAGCGCGAAGCGCTTCGCGACTTAGTATCCTTATATTATTCAGAAAACTGGGCATGAAGTAAAATGAAACACCAATTTTCTTATTAAACTTTGCGCCTTCGCGCCTTTGCGTGAAAAAAATAAAAAGACACATGTATGAAACTAATTAGGTTTGGTAATGTTGGTGAAGAAAAAACGGGCATAGCGGTAGGCGATGTATTGTACGATACATCGGCTTTTGGGGAAGATTACAACGAACAATTTTTTACCAATGACGGTATAGCCAGGTTGGAGGCTTTTGTGGAGGCAAACCAGTCCACGCTTCCCGAGGTGCCTTCAGGCACCAGGCTTGGCAGCCCTATCGCACGGCCTTCCAAGATTGTTTGTATCGGCCTCAATTATGCCGATCATGCAAGGGAAACCGGCGCCACGCCACCGCCCGAGCCAGTGATATTCATGAAGTCAACCACATCTTTGGTTGGGCCGAATGACAATATCATGATACCCAAGAATTCCGAAAAAACCGATTGGGAAGTTGAACTGGCCGTGGTGATTGGCAAGAAAGCCAGCTACGTGGAAGAAGCCGAAGCTTTGGATTACGTGGCAGGTTACGCGCTGCATAATGATGTAAGCGAGCGCGCGTTCCAATTGGAACGCAGCGGCACTTGGGACAAAGGTAAGGGCTGCGATACCTTCGCCCCGTTAGGCCCTTGGCTTGTAACGCCCGACGAAGTTGCAGATATTGACAACCTGCGTCTTTGGTTAACCGTGAACGGTAAAACCATGCAAGACGGAACGACTGCGAATTTTATTTTTAATGTGCCGTTTGTGATAGCCTATGTAAGCAAGTTTATGACACTGCTGCCTGGTGATGTTATTTCCACCGGTACGCCCGCGGGTGTGGGCCTTGGCATGAAACCCCCGGTATACCTACAACCCGGCGACGTAGTTGAATTGGGTATTGATGGACTGGGCACTTCAAAGCAGCATGTAGTGGCTTATCATAAATAATATGGAAACGGTTAAATATTTTAAGAGCGCTGAACATAACGAAAACGGAGCAGGTGTTTCTTACGCCCCTTTAGGGGATGGGGGCGCTTGGGGCATCATCGACTCCCACCAGCATTTCTGGCAGTTTGACCCTGTGCGCGACAGTTGGATAAACGATGATATGCGGGTAATACAAAGGGATTTTTATCCCGAGCACCTGTTGCCGGTTTTACAGGAGAACGGAGTAACCGGTACGGTGATAGTGCAAAGCGACCAAAGTGAAGAGCAGAATGCGTTCCAGTTGGAGAATGCCTCAAAATTTGATTTCATCAAGGGCGTTGTGGGTTGGGTGGATTTACAGGACGAAAATGTTGAAGAAAGACTGGGATATTATAGCGGGTTTAAAAAAATGAAAGGTTTCCGCCACGTGTTGCAGGGCGAAAAAGACCGGGCGTTAATGCTAAAGCCTGCCTTTAAGCATGGCATCAGCCTGTTAAAAAAATATGGATTTACCTACGACATCCTTATTTTTCCTGACCAACTGGGTTATTCGCTGGAACTGGCAAAAACTTTTCCTGACCAGCCTTTTGTAATTGACCACGTTGCCAAACCAGGCATTAAAGCAGGGGATATTACAGCTTGGGCAAACGCCATGCAGGACATTGCGCAACTACCCAATGTTAGCTGCAAAATATCGGGCATGGTTACCGAGGCCGATTGGAAACAATGGAAGAAAGAGGATTTGCTGCCTTTTATTGATGTGGTAGTAAATGCCTTTGGCACCAAGCGCATCATGTTTGGCAGCGACTGGCCCGTGTGCTTAGTGGCGGCCTCTTACAAGCAATGGATTGATTTACTAAGGGAATATTTTGCGCCTTTTTCACAGGAAGATAAAGACGCTTTTTTTGGCGGTAATGCAACGAGGTTTTACAATTTATAGCTACACCGAAAATGGTATTTCCAGCACTTGGTGGCAGCAGATACTGCATTTTTGCTACCAGAAAGAGCTGATTATCCGGCAATCTTTAATTAGTGAAAATTGCAAAGGTAAATTACATAAATATGGCTTCGGCTAAAGCCAATCGCAAGATATTTCACTAACCCAAGGCTTAAGCCTTGGGTTGTGTTACTGCAATCATTGCTGGCTTTAGCCTAAGCGTACAAAAAGCAGGTACGATATTTTATTGAAATTCGTAAACACAATCACCGTAACAACACAAACAATTTTTATGAACTTACAGCTACAGGATAAAGTAATTATAGTAACAGGCGGTGCCAAAGGCATAGGCGAAGGCATTGTAAAAGTGTTGTCTGCCGAAGGAGCTATACCCGTGATAGTGGGCAGGAGTGAGGCCGATAACAACAAGACTTTGCACGCTGTGGAAGCTGCAGGCGGCCAGGTTTTCCAAGTGGTGGCAGAACTTACCCAGCCGGCGGAATGCGAGAAGGCCGTAAATGCCGTACTGGCAAAATTTGGCCGAATTGACGGGTTGGTCAACAACGCTGGTGTAAACGATGGAGCCGGTTTGGAGAATGGCAGCTACGAAAAATTTATGGCATCGTTGCATAAAAATGTGGTGCACTATTATTTGATGGCGCATTATGCACTGCCTGCCCTGAAATTATCGAAAGGCAGTATTGTAAACATCACCTCCAAAACGGCAGAAACGGGCCAGGGTGGTACCTCAGGTTATGCAGCTGCCAACGGCGGCAGAAATGCCCTAACAAGGGAATGGGCCGTGGAACTGCTAAAATACGGCATACGTGTAAACGCCATTGTGGTGGCCGAATGCTGGACGCCCCTATACGAAACTTGGATTAAAACCTTACCAAACCCTATTGAAAAGTTGAAGGAAATAGAGGCAAAAATACCTTTGGAAAACCGGATGACCACAGCAGAAGAAATTGCCAATACCACGGCGTTTTTACTTTCCACCGCATCAAGCCATACTACGGGCCAGTTAATACATGTGGACGGAGGGTATGTGCATTTGGACAGGGCTTTGGCAAATGCGTAGTAGACTCAATATAAAAACTGTTCTTGCGAGGGCAACTGGCCATCAAATCACTATTTTGCTTGGACAGAACCATTATTCTTTTTCCTGAATGCCGTTGGAGACAAACCGGTATATTTCTTAAACATCCTGGCAAAATAGTTCGGGTACTGAAATTTTAATTGGTAAGTAATCTCGGAAATAGACATAGGTGTGTAGGTGAGGTACCTCATTGCTTCACCAACCAGGTGCCGTTGTATAAGCTGTAGGGGCGAGTTTCCTGTAATGCTCCTGCAAATGCGTGTTAAGTGCACGGGGGTAATCTGTAGTTCCCTTGCAAAACTGGTTATCGGTTTTGGATAATCCGAATTTTTTATTTTCTCATTAAACTGCTTGAACTTAAGTAAATAAGTATTTTCCGTACTATTAGACACCTTGTTATGGGTTATGGTGCGGTAAATATGTATAAGCAATTCCGTCAACAAAGTTTGTACCATGGCCGTATTTTCAGGCCTATCTGAAAATAATTCGTCATCAATCTTGTTGATGAGTTGCACGAATTTTTCCATGGGAAATTCTTTATTGAAATTAATGACAGCACGCGGTGATTTTAATAATTCAGCCACCGGGGAGGATTTCGGAAATAGACGGTCTATTATTTTTGCCGATATAGTAAAAATGTTACCCTTTACATCTGGATTATAGTGCAGCCCATGGGTACTTAACGGCGGTACGAGTAATATGCAAGGTCCGGTAACTAGTATCCCATTTTCTGAAAAGAATACTTTCACATCCCCTGAAATAATAAAGAAAAGCTGGTAGAGTACAGCGTGGAAATGCGGTTGTATTTGCCATCCAAAATCTTTGCTTCTTGTTGCTATCAATTCTGAAAAAAAATAATCCGAACCTGCCCAGGTGTTTTGTTCGCCGTATAAACCATCAAAATGCGTCGGACGTTTTTTTAGGTTACGCTGATGTTTCATTTGTATCCATAATTTTAGCTTTTGTATCCGGCATGCGCCGGGTATTTATATATTTTTGCCTCGCTATGTACACTAGCTTGTTAAAAATGTTTCCAAATTTAGCCGGTAAATACATGGTTGACATTAAATTTCACTATAATAATAAACTGCACTTATATGACTTTTTCAATCAATAAATTTAAAATACTTCAGGCCTTTATTTTAATTAGTTTGTTTTTTTTAATGCTTACCAGCCTTTTTGCACAGCCTACCGCGCCAAATACAAGCAACATAAAAAGAAAATGGCTTGATGTTGCTTATGCAACTGTATCGCAGGCCCAAAAACTGGATATATACCTGCCCAACGAAGGCGACGGCCCATTCCCTGTAATTATTTCCATCCACGGCGGTGCATTTATGATGGGCGATAAAGGGGATGGCCAAGTAACGGCTATGCTGCAAGGGCTTAAGCAAGGCTATGCAGTGGTTTCTATCAATTACAGGATGAGCGGCGAGGCGATTTTTCCAAAAGATATTAATGATGTAAAAGCGGCCATACGATGGGTAAAAGCTAATGCAATTTTATATAAGCTTAATGCAAATAAAATAGCAGTTTGGGGTGGCTCAGCCGGTGGCAATTTAGCCGCACTCGCTGGTACATCGGGCGATGTAAAGGAATTAGAAGACATGGATTTGGGTAATGCAGGCCAAAACAGCCGGGTACAGGCGGTGGTAGACTGGTTTGGCCCTACTGATTTTGTTAAGATGGATGAACAGCTTAAAGCAACCGGCAATGGCATACCCAACCATAGCGAAGCAGCCTCCCCTGAATCGAAGATAATTGGTGGCAAGATTACAGAATTTCCTAAACTTGCTGCTTTAGCAAATCCAGAAACGTATATCACCAAAGACGACCCTCCGTTTTTGATAGAGCATGGTACAAAAGACCAATTGGTGCCTACCCAGCAATCGGTAAACTTTGCCGCCAAACTTGAGAAAGTGGTTGGAAAGGAAAAAGTAACCTTGCACTTATTGGAGGGTGCCCGCCATGGTGGGCCTCAATTTGAAACGGCTGAAAACCTTTCCCTGGTTTTTGCTTTTTTGGACAAATACCTGAAATAGTGTTAAAAGCGATGCAACAATGAAAACATTGGTTGCAATAAATTATGTATTATAGTGCTTGATGTTTTGTACGCCAACACTAAGGCACGGCTCCGGTGGTGGCGGTATATATTCCAAGCTTAGGTAGTTTTTTGTGAATTGCATTAAGCGCTTTTTGGTGTAAGTGGGTAATCCTGCCAACATTTTTAATAAATAAACTGCTTTTAGAAACATGGCTGAACAGTTTTTTGAAGGGTTGGTGTACTTGGCCAGATATGTTTTTTGATTTTTTTTTGGATATTACATGTTAGTGTATCACTTAAGCCTATTTTTAAATTGTTTTTATTATCTAAATTGATGATATGGCTATAACCGAACAATCCGCGTCACCGTTTTTCAAAGAGCCTAAGCCCGCCTCTGTGCGCCTATGGCATTGGCTTGTTTTCCTGTTTTTTTTGGCATCTGTAACAACAGTGGTTTTTGCTTCAACGCTGTTTAGAACCAGGGATAACGTTACCATGGTGCAAGACCTTGTTAAAGAGCGCGGCGGCACGGTTACGCCCGAGCAGGCACGTAATGTTGCCCACGAATACAGCGACAAGTTTTGGATGTTGCATAAATACATAGGCTTTGGGTTATCCATATTGATGCTTTGGCGCATACTTATAGAGGTTAGTTTGTCAAAGCAGAAAAAGATTGCCACGCGCATCCGCAATGCAACCAACTTTCCCCGATCAGGTGATGAAAAAACGCATTATCTTACCGTGCAATATGCCTACGTTGTTTTTTATGCCATGTTTTTTTTCATGGCCTTAACGGGTCTTGTATTGGCCTTTGAGGATTGGAAGTGGCTTGACCCAGTACACGGTGCCGCAAAACAAATACACAGCATAATACAATGGGGCCTTTATGCCTATATGATTTTTCATATCGCGGGCGTTATACGTGCAGACATGACCAAGTACGGCGGTATTGTATCCAGGATGATTAACGGCAAGGCTTAGCTGATGACGAAAAAAACGCAAGGTGTAATTAGTTATGTAAAATCCCGGTTGTTAAGTACCAATTTGGTGTTCATATGTATGGTACGGTAAACGATTTTTTCAGTGTCCTGTCGGCCGTAGTTAAGCAAATCCAAAAGTGTTTCTGCCGCGTTTTGCCCTTGTTCGTACGGGAACTGTTCGATGGAAGCAACTGGCGCAAAATCCATGTAGGAGCATAACGGCAGGTTGGCAAAACTTACAAAAACAATATCCTCATTTATCCTAATATTCTTCTGCCGAGCATATTGTATAGCATCTAGTGCCACATAATCATTAAATACGATAATGGCGGTTGGTTTTTTTGGCAGCAAAAGCAGTTTTTCCATGGCTTGCTGGGTGCTTTCTTTGGTAAGGTCCGAAGGCACCATTAGTTCGGGGTTAACCTTTTTATTGCGCGCCAATAACGCTTTTGCGTAACCCTCTTCGCGTTGCTGGCTGGCAAACAATTTTTCGGGCCCATTAATCATACCGATTGCCTCGTGGGCATTGTCAAGCAAAAAATTTACGGCCTCCATTGTGCCAGCTTCCATATTGCAGCTTACTGAGTGTATGTCTTCCAAATTAGGTATGCGGTCAAAAAAAAGCACTGGTATATCCAGCCGTTTAAATATGTTGAAATGCTCGTAGTTTTCGGTGTTTTTGGCAACCGAAACAATCAGCCCGTCAACAGGGTGCTTTTTCATATTTTCGGCTATTTGCTTCTCTCTTTTTTCATCGTCATGCGACTGGCCCAAAAGAACCGAATAATTATGCTTGCCCACTATGTCTTCAATACCGCTGATAGCTGCCGAAAAAAAGGCCTCAGACAATTCGGGTAGTATTACTCCAATGGAAAAAGATTTTTTTTGCTGAAAAGAAATAGCCCTTTGGTTGGGCTCATAATTTAATTCCAACGCCAACTTTTTAACTTTCATAGTAGTACCCAAGCCTATGCTGGGGTGCTCATGCAATGCCCTGGACACGCTCGATGGCGAAATATTAAGGCGTTTAGCAATTTCTTTTATTGTTGTTGGACTGGCCAGAGTATATGTGCTTTGCGTAAAGTTAAGGGATATTTGGCAATTAAAAGTTGCTTAAAAGTTAACAAAGGGTAAACAAAAGGTTAAGCGGCGTAAACTTTTTTTGCCCGACCATTTAATGGTCAAAAAAATCGCCAGCTTACATTGTCAGGCTTAGCAAAAAAGTTTTAGCGTACCCGCGCTGGCAGTTGGTTTAACTATACAGGCATATAATTGTATGTGTATAAATTACGCAGCATGTTTAGTATTACTATATCAACCCAAAAAGGTTGTATTAAAAAGTCAACCGTTTGCGTAGTTGCGTAACAAAAATTTAATAAATTTCAAACAACCGTTTGCGTAATCATTGTTTTTGCATCAGTTAATTTGTAAATATATGAATGTTATCAAATAATACATATTTATAATATTATATGTATCATATATAAAACCTTGAGTTGGTATAAGTAAGTATGAAAGACGGTATTGGTTATGTATTTTTAGAAGCGCAATCAGCACAAATCTAACTTAATTCCAAAACGTCTACTTATGTCAAAAATTGTAAACAAAAAGCTATGGCTTACCACCATGTCGTTGTTGTTATTGTTTTTATGTGCAATGGCACAAACAAAAACTATAACAGGTAAGGTTACCGACGACAAGGGGCAGCCTTTGTCCGGTGCAGTGATTGTTAAGGGCACCAAAATAGGTAAGGCCACCGACGAATCCGGGGCTTTTTCCATTGCTGTACCGCCTTCTGCCAAGGTTTTAGTAGTTTCTTCGGTAGGTTTTCAAAGTTTGGAGCTGGATATTACCTCTGGCACAAACTTTACAGTTGCGCTTACACCGGCCAACGCTGCTTTAAATGATGTAGTAGTGGTGGGTTACGGTACAGCCAAAAGAAAAGACGTTACAGGTGCAGTGTCAAGCATTTCGGCAAAGGATTTCAATGGTGGTAACATTGTTACCCCTATGGACCAAGTGCAGGGTAAGGTGCCCGGTTTGGTGATTACCAAGCCTGATGGCGACCCCAACTCAAACCCCGTTATCCGCTTAAGGGGCCAAACATCGCTATTAGGTAACCAAAGCCCTTTACTTGTTGTGGACGGAATAATCTTGGACAACTACGAGGTTCTTTCTTCTATTCCCGCAGGCGATATTGTTTCTTACGACTTTTTAAAGGATGCATCTGCCACCTCCATTTACGGTAGCCGTGGTGCCAACGGTGTTATCCTAATTTCAACCGTAAAAGGCAAGGCTGGTGCCACGCAGGTTGATTATACCGGCTCTGTGGCGGTTTCAAAAGACGCAAAGTATTATGACCTTTTGAATGCCCATGATTTTTTGGCACAGGCACAAAAACTCGGTTACGACACAGCGTCAATTGACAACCAAGGCGGTCGTGGAACGTCAACTGACTGGCAAAAACAAATTACTCAAACAGGGTATAACCAAAACCACGTATTGGGCGTGTCTGGCGGTACTGACAAGTTTGTGTACCACGGTTCACTAAGCTACCAGGACCAAACCGGCATTGTAATTAACACCAGCAGGCAATTAGTGGGGCTTCGTTTAAATGCGGAACAAAAAGCATTAAACAACAAGCTTACCATCAATTATAACATTTTGATTAGCGAAACCAAGCATGACAATGTTAACAGCAATATTTTTTATTGGGCGTACAATATAGCACCGGTTATACCGGAAAAATTAAATGGCACCGACAACCCGATTTACAACTACAACTATGTAAACCCGGTGTGGATGGAGAACAACGAAGTAAGGAAATCAGTAGACGGTTTGAAGCAGGGTAATGTAGTGTTTAATTATGAGTTGATGAGAGGCCTAAGGGTAGGCGCAGGCGGCAACATAAACAGGCTTAATACCCAATACAATTACTACCTGCCAAACATACCAGGCGCCAACGGGGGTATATTGAACGAGGCCGGTAAGTACAACGGCAATACCAATTCGGATAAAGGGGATATACATATTAACTACAACCTAAGCACCGGTAAACATAATTTTAGCGCAACCGGGGTTTATGAGTATAACTACTATGAGGACGATTATTTTAGTTCATCGGCCAGTGGCTTTCCTTTGGATATAAACCAAGAAAATGCTCTAAGCGCGGGTATACCCAGCTATAACAAGGTTAATTCCTATAAAGAAGAAAATAAGCTTATTTCTTTTTTGGCAAGGGCTACCTACAATTATGACAACAGGTATTATTTGGCGGCCAGCCTGCGTAGAGACGGTTCGTCAAAATTTGGTACTAACAACCAGTGGGGCTATTTTCCATCGGTGTCTGCCGGTTGGCGCATCAGCAAAGAAAAGTTTTTGCAGGATGTTACTTGGATAGATGAACTTAAATTAAACGCTGGTTATGGTGTTACGGGTAATGCTGATGCCATTGGCGACTACAATACACAGTTATTGCTGTCTGGTTCGGTTCGCACATACGATCCTACCAGCGCTTTAAACCCTTACCCGGTTGGTTATACAGCTAACCAAAACCCCAACCCCGACCTTAAATGGGAGCAAAGGGTAGGGCAAAATATAGGTTTAGAATTTTCGTTGTTTAAAAGCAGGATATCAGGTTCATTGTCTGTTTTTAACGACAAAACAAACAACCTGCTGTATAACTATGGTGTGCAAACCCCGCCAAACTATGTTAGCACCGTGCTGGCAAACGTGGGCAGCCTTACAAACAAAGGGGTAGAGTTGGGTTTAAACTTTGATGTAGTTCGTAAAAAAGACATTTCTTGGTCAATAGGTGGACAAATAACTACCGTGCATACCAAAGTAACCAGCCTTTCAGGCAGTTGGGATGGTAATGCCGTTGCAACTGACCAAATTCAGCTTGGCAGTGCAGGTGGACAGGGACTTAGCTCAAACCCACTTACCTTTCTTAAAGTTGGGTACTCATCTGTGGTGTTTTACCTGCCACACTATGTTGGCCACGATGCGGCTGGCAACCAGTTGCTTGATTCAGCGGGTACAAAAGGCGTTAACATCAGCGGCAACCCATCGTATTACTACATTGATCCTACGCCTAAGTTTACATACGGCATCAACACTTCATTTCGCTACAAAAACTGGTCGCTGGCAGCCGCATTATATGGCAACTCGGGCCAAAAAATATACGACAATGCAAGGCTTAACCTTGCCAACTACCCACGCTTCCCAGGTTTGAACGTTGTAAAAGAAACCTTTACCAACGGACTTACAGACGCGCCTAACTCCAGCGATTTTTGGTTGGAAAAAGCATCGTACTTAAGGCTGAGCAACCTTACCGTTGCTTACACTTTTCCCAAAGTGGCGGGCATTCAAAACCTACGCGTGTATGTAACTGGTAGCAATTTATTTGTAATAACTAGTTACAAGGGGTTAGACCCAGAGGTTTCACCAGTGTCAAATTCAGGTGGCAGCAGGGCTTCAATTGCCAATTCGCTTTCCAATAATTTGGCTAGTACTTTTGGTGGTGTTGGCGGTGGTGGCACAGGCCAGGCATATATTGATAACAACTACAGCGGCGGCGGGTTTTATCCAAGGGCACGCACATATACAATAGGTGTATCAATATCAGTTAAGTAATTGTTTTTGTTGAATTAAAATAATTTAAGAAATGAAAAAGCTGACTAAATTTAAAATATGGGCCGCCGCAGCCATTTTGTTTTGGCTTGCCGGCACATCGTGTACCAAGCTTGATGTTAAAACGTACAGCGTAATACCAAGCAGCACTTTTTGGCAAAACCCTACGGAAATTGCCGAAGGTAAGGCACCCGCTTATGCACAATTGGCACAGGTTGTAGGCCATAATGGCTACGGTAACGAAGTGGAAATTAGCTCCGACGAACAGGTTTTTCCAACAAGGGGTAGCGACTGGTACGATGGCGGCCAGTGGGGCCGTATTTACTTTCACACTTACCTGCCCAGCGATGTAGACGGTAACCTTAATGGCGTATGGAGTTCACTTTTCTCTGGTGCCGGTAACTGTAACTTTGTAATCTACACGCTAAACAACCTAACCACACCAGACCCCAACCTTCAGGCTGATTTGGCTGAAATGGTTGCCCTCCGTTCTTATTATTATTACCTCGCCATGGATTTATGGGGTAACATACCTTATGTTACCAACTTTAAGGTTGACCCATCTACGGTTACCAACTTCCCGAGGGCCCAGGTGTTTGATTCAATCGAAACAAACCTCAAAGCGGTTATCGCATACCTGCCAACAAATGTTGATGTTACCACTTATGGTAAGGTAACAAAATATTTCGCCTACAGCCTGCTTGCAAGGATGTATTTAAATGCCAAGGTTTATACAGGAAAAGACCGCTCTGCTGATTGTATCGCCATGTGCGACTCCATCATCAAGTCAGGAAACTATTCTTTGGATGCCAGTTATTACAACCCTTTTTATGGTGCCAACAACACCAACACCAGGGAGAATATTTTTGTGGTACCTGAATCGTCCAATGGCCTGATTGCCGGCAACGGGCAAATACAGGCCAATATCGAGTTTAATTCGGCCCTTACATTCGGCATACCTTGCTGTGGTTTTGGTAACAATGGTTCATCAACCACACACGATTTTTACGCACTGTACGATACGGCTTCAACATACAGTTGGGATGCTGTAACCATCAATGGACGTAAGGTTACCCGTAAATTAAGGACTTTCAACGACCAAAGAACCGGCCAGTGGCTGATAGGCCAACAGTTTCAGGGCGATGGTTTAACAAACTATCCGCCTGATAAAAACTGGGTTGTTGAAACAAGCGATTATTGCTGCACTTACAATGGAGACACATCGGTAAACAATACCACCCGAATTGGTGATTTTTACAACGGCATTTATACGCCGGTGGTTATTTACGATACCATGAACCAGTTTAGTAACCCCGCAGGCTATTTTAGGCATGCAGGTGTGCGCAATGTTAAATACTGGCCACAGCCAGGCCCCTCAAACGGGTCAATGAGCAATGCTTACGTGGTGTTCAGGCTTGCCGATATATATTTAATGCGGGCAGAAAGCGAATTTAACCTGGGCATGACCGGGCCAGCTTTGACTGACGTAAACATTGTGCGCACACGCGCTTACAACGGCAGCACGGCTTACAACTGGAAGGCTTCCGACCTTACAGCAGCCAATATATTGGCCGAAAGGGGCAGGGAACTGGCGTATGAAAACGTGCGCAGGACTGACCTTGTAAGGTTTGGTCTGTACACAAAAGCACAGAACTATCCGCCAAAGCCGGCCGACCCGGATGACCACACCATACTGTTGCCGATACCCGTTAACCAGTTGAACACTAACAAAAACCTAAAGCAAAACCCCGGCTATTAACCGGCATTTTTTGGATATTTAGGCTATTATACTGCGGGAAATTTTTACAAAACAACGGGGGCGACAGCCCCTGTTGTTTTTATAAGGCTTTATAAGCGTTATTTGCAAAAACAAACAGGAGTAAATGCGAAAGAATAAAACTTTGTTGATGGCATTGCTGGCCTGTGCAGCTACACTGTTGGGTTGCCACAACCAAGGCACACCCATGTTTACTCCACTTTCAAGTGCCCAAACAGGGGTTGGTTTTGTAAACCAAAACGAGGACCGGGACTCATTAAGCATATTGGACTACCTGTATTTTTACAACGGGGCCGGTGTATCTATCGGTGACATAAACAACGACGGGCTGCCCGATGTGTATTTCACCTCTAACACAGGCAGCAACAAGCTATACTTAAACAAAGGCACATTTAAGTTTGAAGATATTACCAAAAAAGCAGGTGTTGCCGGCCGGCCAGGCGGTTGGACCACGGGCGTTACAATGGCAGATGTTAACGGAGACGGGTTATTGGACATTTATGTTTGTTCAGTGGGCAACTACAACCCCAGGGATAATAATGGGGGCACCCATATTTACTTTCCCCATGCAAAAAACCAGTTGTTTATAAACAACGGCAACAACACTTTTACGGAGAGTGCAACCAAATACGGCTTGGCCATTGAGGGATATAACAACCAAGCCGTATTTTTTGATTATGATAAAGACGGTGACCTGGATATGTTTTTGTTGCAGCAATCAACACACCAGAACGACTCTTATGGGGATCTGTCTTTTCGTAGCAAGTACAGCGAAGAAAGCGGCGGCAAATTATACCGCAACGATGGCGGCCACTTTACCGATGTTACCAAGGGCTCCGGTATTTACGCCAGTGCATTAGGCTATGGCCTGGGCGTAAGTGTGGGCGATATGAACCATGACGGGTATGATGATATTTACGTGGGTAACGATTTTCATGAGAATGATTATTATTACGTTAACCAAGGTAATGGAACTTTTAAGGAGATGAATGACAAAGCTTTTGGCCACGAGTCAAAATTTTCCATGGGTAACGATATGGCCGATATAAACCACGACGGCTGGTTGGATATAATGACGGTAGACATGTTGCCCCAGGATGAAAAAGTATTGAAATCGTCGTTGGTGGATGACCCGTTGGGCTTGTACCTCTATAAAAGATCCTTTGGTTTTAATTATCAAAGCGTACGCAATTGCCTACAGTTAAATACTGGAAGGGGTAACAAATTTTCGGAGATAGGTTTGTACGGCGGGGTTTCTGCAACGGATTGGAGTTGGGGGCCGCTATTGGCCGATTTTAATTTAGACGGCACCGATGACATCTTTATTTCCAACGGCATAAAAAAGCGGCCTAACGACCTTGATTATATAAAATTTATTTCGGGGCTGCCCCAGCATCACGCCGACTCAGGCAAAAGGGTGCACGATAAAGACATGTTAAACCACCTGCCCCCCGGCAATTGGCACAACTACATTTACCAAGGCAACGCCGACCTTACATTTACTGACCAATCTGCCAATTGGGGGTTTGGCAAAGCAACCCTTTCGCAAGGTTCGGCCTATGCCGACCTTGACGGCGACGGCGCGCTGGACCTTGTTACCAACAACATGAACGAGGAAGCGGGCATATACCGCAACAATGCCCGGCAGCAAAACAGATATGCCCACTACCTTACCGTTCAGTTAAAGGGCCGTACACCAAATACGTTTGGCATTGGCACCAAAGTGTTTTTATTTGCAGCGGGCAAACTGCAATACCAGGAGCTGCAGGTGGTTCGGGGCTTTATCAGTTCCAGCGAGCCGCTATTGCATTATGGCCTTGGGGAAGCCGCTGTGATAGACAGCTTGGTGGTTTTGTGGCCCGATAATACCTGCCAAAGGCTGTATAACATAAAAGCCAACCAAAAGCTGGTGCTTGCATACGATAAAAAATTGGCAGATACCATTGCCAACCATTTCGCCTTTGTAAACAGTCTTTTGCATACGCCGCCATCATCCGGGTTTACTGATGTAACAGCCCAGTCGGGCATAAATTATGTACATAAGGAAAACGTTGATTTTAACGATTTTGGCCAGCAATGGTACATTCCGCACCAACTTTCAACCCAAGGGCCTAAAATAGCCGTGGCCGATGTTAATGGCGACGGGTTGGATGATTTTTTTGTATGCGGGGCAAAAGGGCAGGGAGGCAGCCTTTTTTTACAGCAACCGGATGCCAGGTTTGCTGCATCGGCAGATTCAGCAGTGTTTTTAGCCGACCGCGGCTGCGAGGATGTAGATGCGGTGTTTTTTGATGCCAACGGCGACGGCCACCCAGATTTGTATGTGGCCAGCGGTGGCAACGAGGATATAGGGAATGTGCCTTCGTTAAAAGATCGTTTATACATAAACGATGGCAAGGGGCATTTTTCCTTATCTGGCGGCTTGCCCGCGCTTTTTGGCAATAAGGCTGTTGTTAGGGTGGCGGATTATGACCATGATGGCGACTTGGATATTTTTGTGGCCGGCAGGGTTGTGGCCGGTGTGTACGGCAAGCCGCCCACCAGCTACCTGCTGCAAAATGACGGCAAGGGTAATTTTACTGTTGTTACCAGCAAATACATGCCCGGCATGGAAAATATAGGCATGTTGACCGATGCTGTTTGGACAGATGTTGACAAAGACGGATGGCCCGATTTGCTGGTGGTGGGCGAATGGCTGCCGCCCATTTTGTACAAAAACAACCATGGCCACTTTAGCGCAGTTGATGTAACTGACAAGGATGATGATTTGTATGGCAGCTGGGAGGCAATGAAAGCTGTTGATATAAACGGCGATGGTTTTGATGATTTTTTGCTGGGCAATTACGGGCTTAACAGCAAGTTTACCGCAAGCCCCGCCTACCCCCTAAATATGTACGTGGGTGATATAATGGGTACCCTACAAATGGAGCAGATAGTCGCCGTTGCAAAAAAAGGCAAATATTACCCCTTTTTAAACAAAGAAAACTTGGAACATAACCTGCCTTATTTAAAAAAGGAATATTTGAGTTACGAGAAAATGGCCGGCAAAACACTTGAAGAGTTATTTGGAGATAAGCTGGGGAGCATGGCGAAGTTTAAAATTACCAGCATGGCTTCGGTAGCGTTGGTGAACGATGGCAAGGGTCGTTTTACTGCAAGCCCGTTGCCCGAGGGTGCACAATGGGCACCCATATTTTCGTTTGCACCCGGTGATTATAACGGCGACGGAAAGCCTGATTTTTTGGCTGCGGGTAATTTTTTTGGTACCATACCCTATGAGGGCCGTTACGATGCCATGCCTTTGGCTTTATATACTGGCGATGGGCGCGGCGGTTTTACCCAACAGTTGCCACTACTGCCACCGTTTGATACGCTAACAGGCGAGCTGCGTAGCCTGCAACCCATTAAGCTATCCAACGGAAAAAAAGCAGTGCTGGTAGGCGTTAATAATGCCCCGTTGCGTTTGTATCAATATTGACGCAGCGGATAGCAAAGGTCAATTTTAACAGAATCGTTTTCGCTGGTTGGAAGTGGGGATAAATATTGTTCGTAACAGGCTCCAATCAACTGCAATTGGTGGTCGGTTAAATAGGCTTGCATGGCTTTGTACAATGCAGGCCTATTTTTATATAAGCCTTCGTAATGGCCCACCGCCAATATTTGGGTGGCGGGCAGTTGCATAATGTTTGTAACAAATTCCCCTTCCACCAATTTGTTAATATTCATGCCTGCTACAATGTATAAGGAGTCGTTGTTTAAAAAAGTGTAAGCGATGTTTTTAACGCCTGTTGTTTGTACTTGTTTTTTTTGCGCAAAATTCTGTAAGTTGCTAAATAGTGTTGGCAGCTTTTTAAAAACATCCTGGCTTTTGCAGCTTTCGTTTTGTGTTACAAAAATGGTGTCGGTTATTTGTTTTAAACCGATGGTAAAACCATAAAAGCGCAGGTTGCTTTCCATGTAAGTACGGAGGTCATCAATAGTTTTGTCCGCAAAAGAAGCAGGTTCTAAAAACGGCAATAAGTAAAACAAAAGGTTGCCAGTCCATGCGTAAGCAATGCGCGCATTGTGTTGCGATTGTTGCTGATTGTTGCCCACAAAAGGTACAATGGTAAAACCAAAAATAGCGCTGGTTTGGTTATTCTTTATGCACTCTACTTGGTAAAGCAAAGCATTCAATTGGGTAACCCTAATATTATGTCCTTCTAGTGTTGCCAAGGTAAAAATGTGGCGGGCCGAATCATCGGAAAGTATGCAATGGCTGGAATCTTTTTGCCACGCAGCCATTACTTCCTGGTTCCACTTGGCCCAGTTTTTTGGTATGCTTACCGACGTAATGATGTTTTGGAAAGTATTAGCGATAAACACCTGCTTTTCCCGTTTCATCGGAATAAAATAACAGGCAACCAGAAAAATAACAATGCAAAAAAATAGAATGGGTAATGATCGCTTCATGACTTTTGTAGAAAATATTTGTACGGCCTCGCAAAACTCAAATCTATCTAATTAGTATAACTAATTATTACAGCGTTGCTTAATTTTTCGTCATTTTTTTTAGCGGTCTTAGCTGTTCGTATACTGCGGAGACAAAGCAAACTTGTTAATTGCAAATGTGTATTCTTGTCGTATGTTAATTACAAACAATAGCGTCAAAATGTATAAACGATCTGCCATTTACCTTTTCTGCTCAAACCAAAACACACCTTTTTTGTTGGATACAATTATATCAGGCAGGCCGTCCTTATTCATATCTCGTACCAATACCTGTAAGCCAACGCCTGAGTTGTCATCTATTTGGTGGGGTACCCAGGTGGGTACCTTTCCCGGTCTACATTCAAACCAATAAATTACAGACGGCTCGTAGGAGCCTGTGTCCCTGCCGTTTTCGGCAAAATAACGTTTGCCGGTAACAAGGTCCGGGTGGCCGTCGCCGTTTATGTCCGCAAAGGCAAGCGAATGCGATTCTGAAAACCCGTGGTAAATGTCATGCAGTTTCCAGCTGGTATTCCCTTTGGCATCCTTCACTTGTTCGTGCCACCAAATACCATAGTTGTGGGATGATGAGCTTATTATATCCATGTCACCGTCTCCATCAACATCAAATACATGCATCTGTGCGCAGTCGGGCCCCAAATCAACTTTATGGAAAACCCAGTTGGATTTGGTGGGGTCTTTGGGTGTTTCCCACCAGCCGTTGGTAACAAGCACATCGGGCTTTCCATCGCCGCTAAGGTCACCCCAGCCCAAGCCATGGGTGTATCTGCTGGTCGGTATGCTGTCTCCTTTATATATTACATATTGTGTCCATGTGGTATCACCTTTTTTAATCGGAGATTTTAGCCATATCATCTCTTTTTCTTCGGGGCTGTTGCACAATAGGTCCAGCCTGCCGTCGCCGTCCACATCCACAAAAGCAGGGCTTTCATTACCAACATGCCGTTTAATGGTATGCATTACCCATAAGCCCGGTTTGTTTTTTGGGTTTTCGTACCACACCACTTCTTCGCCCGGCCAGCCGATGCGTATCATATCCACCCAGCCGTCTTGGTCCACATCCATGGCATAGTCCAAAAATGAATTACTATAACTGGTGGAAGCCGAGAAAGGGCCGTCGTTTGAAATGGCATGCTTGGTCCAGTTGGGTGCTTCAAACCAAAATGCCCCTGCGATAATGTCCAGCTTTCCATCTTTGTTAATATCAGCCACAGCCGAACCCTCAGACAAAAACTCATTTGTCAGCACATGCTTTACAAATTTTTGTGCGTTGGAATGAAGAGAGGAGAGTGTTAACCCAAGTAGAAACAACACAAATAACGAATGTTTTTGTATGGCATGCATGGCAATGGCTATTTTTTACCAAGGTAGTGAATATATATACCCGTTTAAGGCTACGGTTAATAAATGCCATAAAACTGCTTATTTTGCGCCAAACTATTGCCGGTGAAAAATCTATTGCTTGTTTGTTTACTTGTTTGCTCAGTTGTGTGCTCCAACGCCCAATATGCTGTAATTAAAAATAATGCTGGGGTAATCTCCATTACATTCAAAGATAAAATGATTTTTACGGGCAAGTTACCTGGTAGTGCTTCTGACTACCGCATCAATCAAACCCAACAACGCATCAACAATGCAGTATACCAAGTAATAACCATTAACCAAGTTAAAGGCGAGGATGTTGCACTTGGCGGCGATATATATGGGGGTAATGAAAGCATTGCCTGCGAAAGCGAGCCTCGCGACCGTGGCCTTAAGGTAGTGCGGCATGTTGTTGGGCCTAGCAATAACCAATTAAATAATGCAGTATATAACCGTAACGGGGACTGGTTATTATCGGTGGACAATATTAATGGCACGCACATAGGCATCACGCCGCAAAATAACAACCAGTACAACATAACTGCAAAGGGCAGTGAAATTGTAATTCGCTTTAGGCCACAATACTATCAACAGCATAGGGGCCTTGCCTATTTTAACCCTGCCCAATATACTGTATGGAAGCAGCCAGTGGTAGGTTGGTGCAGTTGGTTTGCCTATTACAACCGCATAACCGAAGCTGATGTACATAAAACCGCAGATGTTATAAGCGAAAAACTAAAACCCTACGGGCTTGAATATTTGCAGATAGACGATGGCTTTCAACAAGTGCCAATCGGACTGCCCAATACATGGTTGCACCCAAATGAAAAATTCCCTTCCGGGTTGGAAAATCTTGCAGGTTATATCAAATCAAAAGGATTGATACCGGGTATATGGACGAATGTTTCATTTGCCGATTCAGCGGCTGCGTATCAAAACAAGGCCTTGTTTGTAAAAGATGCCGCAGGCAAACCTGCCTATGGCAATTGGGTGGGGTATGTAATGGATGGTTCAAACCCGCAAACGGTACGTTCATTATTCAGTCCTGTGTATGAGGGATTGAAAAAAGATGGCTGGCAATATTTTAAGTTAGATGCCCTGCGCCATTTAAAATATGAAGGTTATAATAGCTATGCAAGTTATTTTACTTCCAAAAATTATAACAGGGACGAAGCATACAGAAATGTGGTGCGTGATGTACGCGAACAAATTGGCAAAGAAAATTATTTGCTGGCATGCTGGGGCATACACCCTGAATTAGTGGGATTGGTAGATGGTTGCCGCATTGGCGACGATGGGTATAGTTATGCAGGCTTGGCGCAGTTTAACTCGTATAACAATATTGTTTGGCGCAACGACCCCGACCATATTGAGCTTACAGCAAAAGAAGCCTACCGCAGTTGCACTGCAACATCGCTCACCGGCTCGGCTTTTATGTTAACCGACAAGCCGGAAAAATATGAAGGCTCGCCCCTGATTGATGCAGCGAAAAAAAGCATCCCCGTTTTGTACACCCAGCCGGGGCAGGTATATGATGTTGACCCTTCAAAATCATCCCTGATACAAATGGCCGATGTTGAAATGAGCGGCAGCGGGCCAAGGCCTTTTGATGCGGGCCGTAGCACTACCACCGGCCTGTTTGCCTTGGAAATTAATAAGCCCTTTGAAAATTGGACAGTACTCGGCAGGTTGGATGACAGGGATAAAATAATACCTTTTAAAGATTTAGGGCTGGCCGACAACAAGGAGTATCTGGTGTTTGAGTTCTGGTCAAAAAAATTTGAAGGCATTTTTCAAAAGCAATTTGAACCCGGTGCAATTGACCCCAATTACGGTTGCCAGGTTTTTTGTTTTAGGGAGAAGCAAAACCATCCTCAACTGTTGGCAACCAACCGCCGCATAGGCTGCGGTGCGTATGAGTTGCATAATGTGCAATGGCAAGACAATGCATTGGTTGGCAGCAGTGATGTTGTGGCCGGGGATGATTATGAAATTTACTTGTATGAACCCGATGGTGCCAATTTCGGCACGCTTAGTATTGATGGTGCTACCGTAGTAAAAAACGAAAAGCAAGGCAATGTGCGGCAGGTTATACTATCATCGGCAAAAGGTGGGTTGGTAAATTGGAGTATCGGGTATAAATAGAAAAATACACTCTTGGTATTGGTAGAGAAAGATAACAATAGGACGCTTACACTTTAAATTTAATTATTCGCTTGCGATACCGAATTTATTGAAGATTGCAATAAACGAGGCATAATCCTTGTTTTAACAGTAGCATTCCTTGCGTTTTTAAGAATACTGTTAAGAGAATGGTTACATCTTTAAGATTATTAAGGTTAACGATATTAGTGTTTGCAATTTTGTTGTGCAGCAATGCTTTAGCCCAACAAACAGCAGACACCAGCAGTACCATCCATACCACGCTAAATAATATTTTTGCATTTGCATTAAATGCCGTGTCAAGGCAGCCTGCCGACACGGCCATCATCCGCACAAAAGCGGAAGCACCTTTTCTGCCTTACCAAGGAAAGATAATCAGGCATATTTCATTTAAAGAGTTTGGCTTTGACCAACCGTTTACCGATACAACCGCGAGGACAAAATATTTCGGAACAAGGTTGCTGAATAAATTACACAGAAAAACAAGGGAATGGGTATTGCGCGATAACTTGTTGCTACAAGAAAATGTGCCTTTGGATGCCTTTAGGGTAGCCGATAATGAGCGTTATTATCGTTCGTTGGAGTTTATACAGGATGCAAGGATACTGGTAAAGAAAGTGCCCGGTACTAAAGATTCTGTAGACCTGGTAATTGTAACGAAAGACCTATTCAGCCTAACGGGTGCGTTAAACAGTATATCGCCGGGCGATTATCAAATTGCGGCAGGCGATGTAAATGTAATGGGCATGGGGCAGAAATTTAGTGTAAGCACATTATTACAAAACAACCGGTCACCTGGTTTTGGGTATTCATTATTGTATAGTAAAACCAATATTCGCCACAGTTTTGTTAACCTCCAAATGGGATACTCCACTATTGCACCCGACCTTAAATACGGCGCACCCGATGAGCATGCCGCCTTAATAAGTTTGCAAATGCCTTTGGTTTCGCCATATGCACATTTTGCCGGTGCCATAACATTTGCAAGAAATGAAACTTTTAACAACTATATGAAGCCTGACCCTCTTTTTTACGACTATGGGTACACTACCCAGGATGCATGGCTGGGGTATAACCTTGATGCGGATCGGTACACACTTAACAAGCTTTTTAAGGACAAACATTTTTTTGCCTTGCGGTATGTAAAGAATAGTTTTTTTAGAACCCCGGTGCAAACTGAAGGCACATATAATTTTAGATACGATAATAAACAGGCGGTTTTGGGCCAACTGACTTTTTTTCGGCAGGATTTTTATAAAACCAATTATATATATGGTTTTGGCAATACGGAGGATATTCCAACTGGTTACAATATAGCGGTTACAGCGGGCTGGTACAGGCAGATGGATTTAAACCGGAGTTACATTGGGGTAAATGCCAACCGTTATATGGTAACCGGCCGGGGCAGTTTTACCCAATACTATTTACGAACCGGCACTTTTGTTAATGCGGGCAAATTCCAGGATGCATCGTTGCTTGCAGGTGTCGGCTACTTCAGCCGAATAATTGTTTTCGACAACTACAAAATAAGGCAATACATAAATTTTAGCTTCACTAGGTTGTACAACAGGGTGGGGCTTGACCCGTTAAATATTAATAATGTTTTTGGTCTTCGATATTTAAATGCAGACACACTTGCCGGGGAAAAACGGATAAGCCTTTATTCGGAAACGTTTTCCTTTTTGCGGTATAAATTGTTTGGCTTTAAATTCGCCCCTTTTTTGTTTGGAGATGGAAGTATACTTACGCCTGAAAAAAGCAGCTTTGGAAAATCTGATATTTATGAAGCCATAGGGGGAGGGATACGCACCCGTAACGAAAACTTTGTTTTTGGCACCATTGAAATGCGTGTTATTTATTTTCCACGCAACCTGCCCGGTAATAATTCATTCAAGATTACCATTAATACCAACCTTAATTTCCGTTTTAACAGCACTTACGTTACCGAGCCCGACATTGTACAATCAAATACCGACAACAACAACGGTATTTATTAGTGTTTGCCGTGCGCTTACATTGCCGCAAGTACAAATGCCAAAGCAATTAATGCAGGCATGGCCTGCACAAAAAATATTTTTTTGCTGGCTGTTAACGCACCAAAAATGCCCGCAACCGCCACACAGGATAAAAAGAAAACAGCAATATGTTGTTTCCAAGCCTCGTCGGTAATAAAGAAAGTCCAAATCAGCCCTGCGGCCAAAAAACCATTGTACATGCCCTGGTTGGCTGCCAATGTTTTAGTGGGTGTAAACATGTCAGGCTTTAATGCACCTTTAAATGTTTTTTTGCCCGCGGTTTCCCATGCAAACATTTCCATCCACAAGATATAAAGATGCTCCAAGGCGATGAAGCCAATTAAAATTTCAGCAACCGTTTTCATACAGAATCATTTTATTAGATTATTTGATGCAGCGTAATAACATACTAGTAATCACCAACACTTATTAGAGTATTATAGTGCGGCAATCAAGTCCCTTATACCATCCGCCCATACTTGGTAACCTTTGTCGGTAGGATGGGTATAGTCGAGCATCATGCCCGGCAGAAAATGGCCGTCAGGTGTCAGCATTCTTGGCCCGATATCCACTAAGGTTATTTGTTGTTCCACTGCGAATGCTTTTAGCTTGGTGTTGATGTCATTAATCAATACCCTTCGCGTACTTAAGGGGTTCTCTTCCCTAGGGAAAATAGCCATCAATATTATTTTTGTATGGGGTAGTTTTGAGCGTACCCGTAAGCACACGGCGCGTATACCTTCCACAATTTCGGAGGCTGTATTCATTCGGGCATGGTCAGTTTGGCTTGTATTGTTTGTGCCGATGTCAATAATGACGGCTCGTGGATGCAGGCCGTCAATTTCGCCATGGTCAAGCCGCCAGAGTGCATTTTGCGTACGATCCCAGCCAAAGCCCAGGTTAAGCACCCGGTACTTGCCAAATAACCCAACCCAAGCGCTTGGCCCGTTGGGTTGCCTTAACTGCCCATTGGCATTTCTTAGTTGAGGCAAGCCGCCCCAAAAATGGGTGATGGAGTTGCCAATTAGAACAATTTCGGGGTTGATGGAGTCTTTGATGCGCAAAACCTCTGCATGCCTGTCCCACCAGTTGTAGCTGTCTTCTTCCAGTTTTGTAATGGGTACGATTGCCGTGTTTGCTGGTATGTCTGTGTCTAACGACGAATCTCCCATCAACTGGCTCATCAGCGGTTCCATGGCTTGCGCCCAGGCTTTTGCGCCTGCCGGGCTGGGGTGCAGCCAGTCAGGCATCATGGCGTGATTGATGGACCCATCAAGGTTAAGGAAAACATGGTTTACATCGCAGTAAAAAATGTTTTTTCCGTCGGCTAATGTTGAAACTATCTCGGAAGCCCGCTCCAATATTGCCCTATGCGAGGTGGGATTTGGCCCTCCGTAACAGCCCGGAAAACAGCGCAGGATGATTATTTTGGTATTGGGCAACTTTTCCCGCATCAAAGCAACAATGGCCTTTATGCCCCCTGCAAGCTGGCCTGCGGTGTGGCGTGTAGGGTAATTTTTCTCGTCAATATTATTGGTGCCAATCTCCAGCACTGCCACTTTGGGTGATTGGCCTTCCAGTTCGCCATGCTGAAGGTTCCAAATAATATTTTCGGTACGGTAGCCGCTAAAACCGAGGTTTAAGGCATGGCGCGGTGCAAAAAACTGGTTCCAAATGGGTTGGTATTCCGGCTTCTCGAAATTGTTGGTAATGGAGTTGCCCACCATAATAAGGTCAAATTTCTCTTTGGCAACCAATGCCAGTTTTTCCTCGTGCCGCTTTGGGCTATAACCAGCAACGGGTAAGGCCGCAGGGTTAAAGGTCGTATCTTTTGCTGCTGCCGCTGAAAATAGAAAGGCGGTAACAATGGCTTTATTTTTATCTGACAGCAGGTTACTGTCTGGCAGCATGCTGGCGGTTGCTAAACCATCGTATCCCACCCATGTTTTAGTGTATTCACTGCTGCTGGTGGCGAGCGCTTTTGGTGCATTGGGAGCGATGGCTGTAAACAGCCTGGCGATTGGTTTAAGCGGCGGCATAATGGCGGGTGTAACTGTACCAAAAAGGGTTTCGTCTAAATATGCCGGTGAAAGAAGCAATACATTATCCGGTTGTTCGGTTTCGCCAAGGTGTTGCATCATCCGTGCAGCTAGGTGGCCACCAGAGGCAATTCCCACTATATCAAGCCTGTTGCCACGCAAACCAAAAGCCGCGTGGTTTGTTTTTAACAGCCGCAATGCCATTATTGATTCTTCCAATGCTTGGTCCCGCGCTTGCTGGCCAAGGGCTATGCTATAATCAAGCATGGCAACATCAAAGCCTTCGCCATTAAGAAAGGCCGCTGCATTTCTACCTTCGGTTACTGCCAGCATCTCATACCCACCGCCAGGCAGTAACAAAACCGTGCCCTTGGCCTCTTTTGTTTTAGTTCGTAGCAAGCGCAGAAGGGGAGTTGAGCATAGATGAACATTTCCATCGGCTTCAATAGCGTTACCCTTGACCAAGGTACTGCCGTCCAACGATATAAAACTGGCCTTTAGGCCGTTGGTGTTTTTGGTAACAGTCTGTCCATTGGTAAATTGCAGATTACAAAGCGTCAGCAAAATTCCCAATAAAGTATAGGTGGTTAGTTTCATTTTTAATAGTGGGATGATTGCCAAATATGCGATAAAATATTTGTTGCAAGAAATTTATGAAATTCGCTGTTCGGCTTGACACATCGGTATGAGCCAATTTCACGTGATGCTTTCAACTTACAATGGGATAGTTACAAATGACCGGACAAGCTGAGTAGTTGGATAAACTTTAGAGGGAAATGCCAGGCTTCCAAACCTCAAAGGAAAGCGGTACCGATTATCTCGCTTTCGATTCGGTATCATGCCCATGATAACGTTAAGCCTGAATTACGAATTGAAAAGCTAGGTTGATATAACTGTCGGCCTGTTGTACTAATAAAATAAGAAGACCCGTATAACTAACGGCAGGATACTATTACTGTTTACATTTGGGATAAATTAACCTGCATGCCAAAGAACATCGCCCTGTTTTTTTTCCTTGCTGTTATTGTATTCAGCACAAACGTTGCTTCAGCACAAACCGATACTGTTTCCATGGCGGTTGATGTTCAAAAACACACAGGCGCTTTCACCCCGTTGTGGAGTTATTTTGGGTTTGACGAGGCCAATTTTGCCACCATGAAGGACGGTAAAAAGCTACTTGCCGAACTTGGCAAGTTAAGCGCCAACCCCGTATACGTGCGAGTGCACAACCTGCTTACCACGGGCGATGGCAAGGCCGCCCTAAAATGGAGCAGCACCAATGCCTACACCGAAGATGCCAATGGCAGGCCTGTGTATAATTGGAAAATTGTTGACTCCATTTTTGATGAATTTATTAAGAATGGCATGAAGCCCATCGCCGAAATTGGTTTTATGCCCGAGGCACTTTCCGTTAAGCCGCATCCTTACCAGCACCATTGGAAACCGGGCATAAGTTATGATTCCATTTTTACCGGCTGGGCTTACCCGCCGGCAGATTACCATAAATGGCATGAATTGGTATACCAGTGGGTAAAACATTGCGTGGCGAAATATGGTGAAAAGGAAGTAAGCACATGGTATTGGGAGGTTTGGAACGAACCGAATATCGGTTACTGGAAAGGTAGCATGGAGGAATATTTTATGCTGTACGATTATGCCGCCGACGCGGTAAAGACAGCATGCCCGCAGGCGAAGATTGGAGGGCCAACGTCAACCGGGCCGAGGTGGAACAAGGCGGCAGATTTTTTAAAGGCCTTTTTACAGCACTGCACGGACGGGAAGAACCATGCCACTGGCAAAACAGGCTCACCGCTTGATTATATAACCTTTCATGCCAAGGGCGACCCCAAAGTTGTGGACGGCCACATTCAAATGAACATGGCCGTACAGTTGCAGGATGTAGCCAGGGGCTTTGAGGTGGTTAACAGTTTTGCGGCATTTAAGTCGCTGCCGGTGGTTATCGGCGAATTTGACCCCGAAGGCTGCGCCGCCTGTTCGGTGCAATTCAACCCGCAAAATGCTTACCGCAACGGTACCATGTATTCAAGTTATACTGCCGCTTCATTTGCACGACTGTATGCCTTGGCAAGCAAGTATAATATTAACCTAATGGGCGCGGTAAGCTGGAGTTTTGAATTTGAAGGCCAGCCTTGGTTTGGCGGCTTCCGCGACCTTGCCACCAACGGGGTAGATAAACCCGTGCTCAACATCTTTCGCATGTTTGGAATGATGAAGGGCGACATGCTGGCAATAGATAATACCGCGTTGTTACAGTTGCAAAATGTGCTTGACAGCAGTGTGGGTGGCAGCAGCGCTGATATTAATGCGTTGGCCACGGCAGATGCCCACACCGTGAATGTGATGGTTTGGAACTACCATGATAACGAGAACCGCCGCAACAGTGCATACATTAACCTGCAGCTAAAAAACATGCCCGGAAAAAAACTACAGTTGCAAGAATACCTAGTTGACGAAACAAACAGCAATTCTTACACAGTATGGAAAGATATGGGTTCACCCCAACAGGTTTCAGCTACCCAATTTAACGAACTTGAAAAAGCAGGGCATTTGAAAATGGTTTCGCAATCAACTGGCACCACAGTCAACGGGCAATTAAACTACCCTGTGTTGTTAAAGGCGCAGTCGGTGCGGCTGATAAAAATAAGTTGGTAGGGGGGGCTTTTTAAATCTATATCATTCCTACAAATCAGAAGTGTAGGGTTGTAGCTCAAGCAAATTGACTTAATTTGCCCCAAAACAAACTCCTCAGTCCATGAAGGTATTGGTAACATCTGCTTCTTTTCAAGATACGCCAGGTACGCACATGCAACTGTTGTTACAGCAGGGGTTTGACATAATTTTTCTGAAAGGTCCGTTGGCGGCTGCTGAACTGGTAAAAATTATTGGAGATTTCGATGCAATTCTTTGCGGCGACGATGACATAACAGCCGAAGTGTTGGTAAAAGGCAAAGAAGGCAAACTGAAATATATTTCCAAATACGGTGTGGGGGTTGACAGGATTGATGTGGGCAAAGCAAAGGAACTACGCATTCCTGTTACGAATTGCCCCGGAGTAAACCAAGTGTCTGTGGCCGAGCTTGTGTTTTCGTTGCTGTTATCTTTTGCGAGGAATATTACTGCTGAAACCAATATCACTAAGGCGGGTGGCTGGCAAAAAATAACGGGTTTTGAAATTTACAATAAAACAATCGGCATTGTTGGCCTGGGTGCGGTAGGAAGGGAAGTTGCCAAGCGGGCGACGGCATTCGGTTTGCATGTGCTAGTAAACACAGCCCACCCGCCTTTGGACTTTATACAGGCTAATGGGTATACACTGTGTGACTCAGTTAACGAATTGTCTGCTAAATCGGACATAATAACTTTACACACGCCCTTAACCACTGCCACAAACGGGTTGATAAACGAAAGCGTAATAAACGGCATGAAGCACGGTGCCATAATCATAAATACCTCCCGTGGCGGCCTTGTAGATACAAACGCTGTCGCGCAGGGGCTTTCATCGGGCATCATCGGCGGCTACCTTACGGATGTGTTAGACGAGGAACCCATGCCAAAAAACCATCCGTTAAAAGATTTCCCTAATGTAATGATTACACCCCATATCGGCTCCCGCACCTATGAAAGCGTGGCGCGGCAGGGCACGTTGGCCGTTGAAAACCTGGTGAATATGATTGCAGGGAATGTTGCGGCTTATAGCCGAAACTTGGTTTGAGGATGAATTGGGCTTTGCTTGGTACGGAGTTATTAGCAGTTTTGAATAAATGCGATTTTTTTTAATGTTTTTGCTTGCTTACATGAACTTACAAGCCTGCTTAGGTTTTATCTTTTTCTTTTTTGTCTTGAAACAAAAAAGAAACAAAAAAATTCAAGGCAAAGCCCGATCCCTCCGGGCGTCTTTGCCAAGCCATCTCCTCCCCACTTGTAACATCGCACTTATTTTATAAGCCTGTTGCGTGATACTTTTTTCGCTCTAAGGTTTAGTTTTTTGGCTGGTTTATTTGCGCATTTTATGTTGCTTGATGCTGTGAGATTTGGTCTTCGAATGTATCGGCTCGCTGCAATTTCGTAAGTCTCTTCATGCGTTAAGATAACAATCAGCCTTTAAATAATGCCCTTAACAAAGCAATTCTAACAAACCCCAAAAACAAATAAATATTTTTTGTACTTTGTCGCCATGACAGAACGCCTGCTGCAATTCATCTGGCAATATCAATATTTTAACAAACAAGCCCTTGCCACTGTTGACGGGCAGGCTTTGCAAATTCTACATCCTGGGTATCTTAATACCAACCAAGGACCCGATTTTTCCGAGGGAAAAATAAACATAGCCGGCACGATTTGGGCTGGTAACATCGAGCTGCATGTAAACGCATCGGCATGGCACCAGCACGGGCATACTGCTGATAAAAACTACAGCAACATAATACTGCATGTTGTTTGGCTTAACGACACCATTGTTACAGATAACAATGGCCAAAACATTGCCACGCTTGAGCTGCAGCCCTATGTGCCGGTAATAATGTTGCAAAAGTATAAACAGTTGATGGGGTCGCAGGGCTTTATACCCTGCGAAAGCTATTTGCCGGTACTATCCGGTATAGCCTGGTTTTCGTGGAAGGAAAGGCTGGCTGTTGAAAGGCTGATGCGCAAGGCAAAGGATGTGCTTGAGTTGCTGAACCAATCAAACGGCCACTGGGAAGAAGTGTTTTGGTGGGTGTTGGCAAAAAATTTCGGGCTGCCAATAAACACCCTCATCTTTCAGGAAATTGCGCAGTCCGTTTCAATAAATATTCTTGCAAAACATAAAAGCCAGTTAAACCAGCTTGAGGCATTGTTATTAGGCCAAGCGGGCCTGCTTGCGGCGGAGTTTACCGACACGTATCCCATCATGCTGCAAAAGGAATATGCATTTCTCGCAAAAAAATATTCCTTGAAACCGGTAAACAAAGCCCCTGATTTCCTACGTATGCGGCCGGCGAACTTCCCCACGGTGAGGCTTGCGCAATTGGCTGCACTCATCCAGCAATCTACACACCTTTTTTCGCGTGTTAAGGATGCGGTTACCGTGCAGGATGTGCAGGCGTTGCTAAATGTAACGGCAAACGACTATTGGCATTACCACTACACGTTTGATGAAACAGCTATTTACAGCCCTAAAAACTTGGGCAGGCAAATGATTAATAACATTATCATCAATACTGTTATACCGGTTTTGTTTGCCTATGGCGTAAGCCATAACGACCAAAAGTTTAAAGACCTGCCGGTTAAGTGGATGCTGCAATTGCCGCCGGAGCAGAATAACATCACCAAGAAATGGAAAGAAAAGGAAGTGCTTAACCAAAACGCGCTAGACTCCCAAGCGTTGATAGAACTAAAAAAGAATTACTGCGACAAAAGGCTTTGCCTTGATTGTGCTGTTGGCAACAAAATAATACCGGGGGTGGGTAAAGGATAGAGATTTGATTTTGCCAAACATATTCAAAATTGGTTACGTGCTGGTTTATGCCATCTCAAAACAACTTTTTGCGGCCCGGGTATATTAGCGTGGCTTTGTTGACTTTCTTATTGCAACAAGATTAAAACCAGCCAGGCCGGGTATAAAATTAATATTGATTTAATGTGTATTTTTTACACTTATTCCCTTATCTTTGCAGTGTTAAAAAAAGAATTATTCGAAGATTTTCATATGGCAAGCAATCGTTAGAGGCCGCCTTAGTCTTAAGGTGGCCTATTTTTTGCCTTTATTAAAGAAAAAACCTTTGTTTACCTTTGCTGGGTAAAAACAAGGTAGTGCAACTCAAAAACGGCATTCAAACTTTCCATCCCAAAACTCGCGACGCATGGAGGAGTTGGTTAACCCAACACCACCTTACTGAAAAAAGTGTTTGGCTTATCATCTACCATAAAGATAGTGCCGAGCCAAGCGTTTACTATGAGGAAGCGGTAGAAGAAGCCCTTTGTTTTGGCTGGGTAGATAGTAAACCCAATAAACGGGATAATGAAAGTTACTATCTTTTTATGGCGCAACGCAAACCAAATAGCAACTGGAGTAAACTGAACAGACAACGGGCTGAAAAAATGATAGCGGCAGGTTTGATGGCCAAAGCTGGATTGGCTGCAATATCCATCGCCAAGCAAACAGGCACATGGGATGCGCTGGAAGATGTGCAGAATTCGGTAGTGCCACCCGACCTTGCAAACGCGTTGTTAAGCAACCCAGCCGCTCAGTCAAATTTTGAAGCCTTTCCGCCATCGTCCAAACGGATTATACTGGAATGGATTTTAAATGCTAAAAAACCTGAGACACGGCAAAAAAGAATTGAGGAAACAGTAACCTTGGCGGCCAAAAACATTAAAGCCAACCATTACCGGCAGTAGATTATACTTTAACACCCCACCTGATTAAAATCATCCCAACAAACCCCAACTGCTATTATCTTTGCCCTACAGCAATGAAGAAAATTATAAACATATTTTTATTGTGTATTTACACAGCCTCAGTGGTTGGGGTTAGTGTAAACCGCTTTTATTGCTGCGGCAGGCTAGAGTCAACGACGGTATCTGCGATTGCGTTCGCTAAAAACAATACCCAGGATGATGGCTGCTGCCAGCATAGGCAAAATATTTTAAAAGTTAACGACAGCCATGAAAGCAGCGAAGCCGCAAAGGTTGCCAAAAGCGGTTTTATTTTTATACATGTTCTGCCAAACATTTATCCAAACGATAAATTAAAAACAACCGCATCCTCCGCAAAATGCAACCCCATCAAAGGCCCGCCACTACTGTTACATACACCCCTTTACACACAGTTTTGCAATTACCGGATATAGAACAAAGAATATAGAACCTGGATTTTTGGGATTTTGAAGGATTGTGATGAAATGTATTTTATTGCCCAATTTATTGTACAATCCTAGGAGAAAAAGGTGTTTCCTTTTAATCCTTTCCGAATCCGCGTAAATCTCGGTTCTCTTCATCCTGTTAATCATGGTTATATTCTATAACGGTTCTAAACTATTTTTTATGAAAAAGATAATATTCCTCGTAATAGCATTAGTGTCTTCTACCATTCTTTTTGCCCAAAACCAAAGCAAAACAGACTCTACAGCCAAAGGTGTATATAGCTGCCCCATGCACCCCGAAGTCACATCCGACAAACCGGGCAAATGCCCCAAGTGCGGTATGGACTTGGTGTTGGTGAAAGAGAAGGTATTCAGTTGCCCCATGCACCCCGAAATGGCGTCTGACACACCTGGCAAATGTGCCAAATGCGGCATGAACATGGTTAAGGCAAAAACCTTTATGTGTCCCATGCATGCTGGTGAAATGAGCCACAAGCCAGGTAAATGCCCTAAATGCGGCATGGCCATGGTGGAAAAGAAAAAAGCATAAATGCTCTAACCACAGAGTAACGCGGAGTTATTTGCACAGAGTTTCACAGAGAAAACTCCGTGAAACTCCGTGCTAAAACTCCTGTAACTCTGTGATAAAAAATCCTATTTGTTCAAATTTCTTTGCACCCCTTTAGTCCGGTAGGACTCCCTTGGAGGGGATGGGGGTTAATCATCTAACATGAAACACATACTCGTGCTTATTGCATGGCTTGCTTTGGCGGCCAATGCATCAGCGCAAAAACATATCAGTAAAGACACATCCGTTACCATTACCGTGTACGGCAACTGCGAGCAATGCAAACAACGCATTGAAACAGCCATCAAAGGCCGGGGTGTGACCAGCGCAAGTTGGAACATTGATTCCAAGATACTTTCGTTGGTATACAAACCGTCTGCTATTTCGCTGGATAAAATAGAACAAAAAATTGCCAATGCGGGCCACGACACGCAACATAAAAAAGCCAAGGAGGACGCGTACAACAGCCTGCCATCCTGCTGCCTGTACAGAGCCAACGAGCATGCTATATTGGATTCCGTACAACAACTGGCACAGCCTGGCATTAAAACCGCACAACCCGACGCACCCGAAGGTTTTGTAAAAGGGGTTGTGCTGGAGCTTGACGGCAAAGGGCGTTTTGCCCCTTTGGCGGCCGCATCAGTCTATTGGCTTACCAGTCATAGGGGTGTGATGACTGACAGCAACGGCGTATTTACCCTTAAACAGGATGCCGCCGGCAGCAGGCTGGTGATAAGTTATGCGGGCTACCAGCCAGATACTGTTGCGGTTGCCAGCCAGGCCACCATGCGGATTGTACTGGCCAACGGCAGGCAGTTGAAGGATGTTACGGTGGTATCCAACAGCAAATCCTACTACGCATCAACCTTAACTGCCGTGCGAACCCAAGTGTGGGGCGAAAAGGAATTGTTTAAAGCCGCCTGCTGTAACTTAAGTGAGAGCTTTGAAACAAATCCTTCCGTAGATGTTAGCTACAACGACGCCGTTAGTGGCAGCAAACAGATACAATTGCTGGGGTTGAGCGGTACCTACACCCAGTTAACGGTGGAAAACATGCCCGGCCCAAGGGGCATTGCCACGGCAAACGGGCTTAGTTTTATACCCGGCCCGTGGATTGAAAGCATACAGCTTACCAAAGGCACAGGCTCCGTGGCCAATGGTTACGAAAGCATTGCCGGGCAGATAAACATCGAGGAGAAGAAGCCTGAAAAAAGCGAAAGGCTTTACCTGAATGCGTACGTGAACGATTTTGGCAAAACAGACATTAACCTTAACCTGAGCCAAAAGGTAAACGCCAAATGGAGTACCGCACTGTTGCTGCACGACGATTTTTTGGCCAACAAAAATATGGACGTTAACAAAGACGGTTTTCGCGACTTACCCACGGGCAACCAGTTTACCGTATTAAACCGCTGGAAGTATGACAACAGCAAAGGCTTTATGCTACAGTTTGGCGTTAAGGTATTGAAGGACGATAAAACCGGCGGCCAGCTTGGCTTTAACGCTGCAGATAAACTTACTACCAACCATTACGGTCTTGGCTTAAACACAGAACGCTACGAGGCATTTGGAAAAATAGGGTATGTGTTTCCGCAGAAGAAATACAAGAGCATCGGTTTGCAACTGGCTACCTTCAGCCACAAGCAAAATGATTATTTTGGGTTAACGGCCTATGATGCCAAACAGCAAAACTTTTACGGCAACCTAATATACCAAAGCATAATAGGCAATACCAGCCACAAATTCAGGACGGGGCTGAGCTTTTTGTATGATAATTACAACGAAGTGTTCAATGCCGCCAATTATAAACGAAAAGAAATAGTACCCGGCGCTTTTTTTGAATACACCTGGGATGCCTCCACCAAATTTAATGTGGTGGCCGGCATAAGGGCAGACAATAACAGCCTGTATGGCGCATTTGTTACGCCCCGCCTAAACGCGCGCTACCAACCGTTTAAAAACACTACCATACGGGTAAGCGGCGGCAGGGGCCAGCGCACAGCCAATATTTTTGCGGAAAACCTTGGCTGGTTTGTAAGCAGCAGGGCAGTTAATATTATTGCCCCACAAAACACCAACTCCTATGGCCTGCAGCCCGAGGTTGCCTGGAATGAAGGCATAAGCATTGACCAAAAATTTACCCTTGGCGGGCGGGCGGGCAGCATGGGTCTTGATTTCTTCCGTACGGATTTTACCAGCCAGGTTGTGGTTGATGTTGATAAAAGTGCTTCGCAGGTAAATTTTTATAACCTGGTAGGTAAATCATATTCCAACAGCTTTCAGGCCGAAGTGAATTATGAATTGGTAAAACACCTTGATGTTCGCCTCGCCTACAGGGTGTATGATGTTAAAACAACCTACCACGGCGAGCTAATGCAACGACCGCTTGTGGCCAAACAAAGGGCTTTTATAAACCTGGCCTACGAAACCACCAACAAATGGAAGTTTGATTATACCGTGCAGGTGGTTGGCCAGAAGCGCCTGCCATTTTCGGGCGATAACCCGCCGCAATACCAGTGGGCGGGCACGTCACCTGCATATGTTGTAATGAACGCGCAGGTAAGCAAAAGTACCGGCAATTGGGATGTGTACGTGGGTGCAGAAGACCTGAATAATTATTACCAAAAGCAGTTGATTATCGACAGCCCCAACCCCTTCAGCAGCCATTTTGATGCTTCGGTTGTGTGGGGGCCAACTTTTGGCCGGATGTTTTATGCAGGGGTGCGGTATAAGATAAAATAGATACCCCCGCCCTATAGGGAGCTAAAAAAATACATTTCGATATGCCCCTTTTACTGGTGTGTATTGGCTCCCTTTAGGGCGGGGGTATTATTACTCTTTCTTAAACCTGTCAATCTCATCAATGTACTCAATGGCTTTGGTAACGTACGTCCATTCAAGGCTGCTGAACAATAATTTAAACCATTTTTTGTGCCTGTTTTTGTAGTGGATGTTCTTGTAAAGCCAAATAGCCGCGAACGTAAAAAAGCCTGTAACAATAATGCTGATAACCCACGTTTTAATACCACCGTTTACAAACATAGCGGGCGTTAACGACATAGTGCAATAAAAAGGCATTTGCAGCCATAATATGCCTGTTATGCGCAGGGTAGATGATTGCAGCACAGCCAGCTTTTGCTGGGTTTCTACAATGCTGTTGCTTTCGTCAATCTGGTATATCAGTACTACCTGCCTTATATAGGCTATTACAGCCAGCAGGGTAAACAAGGCTATCATACCCATTGAAATATTAAAAAATATACCCTGCCAAGTAATTCTGCTAAAAATAAGAAAGCATAATAACACCACCAACCCAATGCCAAGGGCTATAGCCCATTTTTTAAAAGTAGCCAGCCTGTTTAGTTTGCTTTTGGCTTTTTGGGTTTGCAGCATTTCAAAGGTTTGTTTGTTTAATACCCATGCCTGTAGGTTAAGCAGCCTGCTTTCCTCCAATTGGCGGTCGTACTCTTTCCACAGGTTTTGTAATGTTAGGTCTTCCATTTTTGTCGTTTTTGTTTCCCGGCAAAGTGCAGTGGCACAAGGCGTGGAGTTGTTTTTAATTTTTTTGTTTAATAATGTGTCGGAGACTTGTCATTCCATTTGAACACTTGTTTACCGCCCTAACCACTCGCCGCAAATTTTTGTTTCAACTTCTCTTTAATGCGGCTTATTTTGGTGGCCACATTGGTTTCGGTAATGCCGATAATGTCCGCTATTTCCGCATAGCTTTTGGCTTCAAGGTACAACAGCATCAATGCCCTGTCCAGCTCTTTCAATTCTCTAATAAACTGCTGCAGCAGTTTGATGTTTTCTTCGGTTTGGGTGTTGGTAGAGGTGTTGTCTTCAATATTCTCCAAATCTTCACCTAGTACAGCCGTTGGCGCCTGATTTTGTTTGCGGTAAAAGGTTATGGCAACATTCAACGCCACCCGGTACATCCACGTGGAAAATGTATGGGCCGCGTCAAAGCTTTTACCTGACTTCCACAGCTGGTAAATAATTTCCTGGGCAAGGTCTTCCCGGTCGCTGGCGTTTTTACAGTAAGCGTTGCATATTTTGTACAATATGCCCCGGTTGGCCTGTATCAGTTGTAAAAATTCTTCACCCGGTTGGCTGCCCATTGCTGTTACATTGTTTGTTACATTATTATTCGCGGTAAGTTGGTAAAAATCACAGATTATGGGGAAAATTATTTTCAACCATGATTGTTGACCACGATTTGGGGGGATTTTAGTGATTGGGAGGATTTTCGGATTGTAAACCTTCCAGCCTTACCACAGCCACGAAGGCCTGCGGTAAAACTCTATTTTTATTAGATTTGAAAAAATATTGGTAAATGGATGCTGAATTGAAAAGGATGCGCAATACGGCGATAGCGGTCTTTGCGGTCTTATTACTCGCGGTGGTTTTAATAGTACGTAATCATCTTGATGAAGAAGAAACAGCATATTTGCTCCGCGAAAAAGCAGGCATTTCTAAAATGGAAATCCGATTTACATCTCCATCAGGCGATAAATTCGTGATTTCAGACAGAATATTGCTGGATAGCATTAACCGCGCATTGATGGGCATTAAAGAGATAGATGCCCAAGTAGGAGGAATTCATGATATATCGGTAGAGATTAACGTGTTCAAAAAAAGTAAAACCATCAATTTCTGGGTTCAGCACTCTCCGTATAATGGTTGGATGCTTATAATAGGAAACAG
>Ga0364894_10054_pt2 | contig 60478 bp, 40 predicted proteins | sample ExccelJu500001D4_FD_206942 | JGI IMG/M metagenome (GOLD analysis project Ga0364894, IMG submission 206942) | Enriched cells from Trout Bog Lake Hypolimnion, Wisconsin, USA - BchlTB.July16.5000.01.D4 | ecosystem: Environmental > Aquatic > Freshwater > Lake > Hypolimnion/Profundal zone | place: USA...
CTGGGCCGATGCAAATCCTGCACTTGCCGCCAAACTCGATAAATTTCTTTCCGGAGAAGAAAGCGCTTGTCAAGGTTCCGGAGGTTAAAAACCCGACATGTATTGCTATTTCTGGGACTAAACTGATCGTTGGTACCTCCGACGGGTTTTACCGGATCGATACCAAAACCCGGAAACTGACTGGGGATGTATTCCGAAAAATGCCATCAAACGAGCTTACCTCCGTAAATGAAATTAATGGGCATTTATGGTTCGGCTCTAGCTGTGGTGCGATGATGCTTCGCGACGACGGCAAATTTGACTATTTCGCCTCAAAACGGTGGATCCCTTCAGATACGGTAGTTCAGATTGCCAAAGGTCCGGATAACTCGGTTCTTGTGTTGACTACCAAAGGATTAGGGAAGATCTGTTTCCACCCAATGACCTTGCAGGAAAAGGCGATGTACTTCGAAAAACAGGTTCGCGAGCGCCATATCCGTGTAGGTTTTAATGCCACTGTTTCGGGGATGACCGACGGGGATTTCACTACAGGAAGTATGGAAGATTCTGACAATGATGGACTGTGGACTTCGATGTATCTTGCAGGGGAGACCTTCCGGTACGCGGTAACCAAATCGGATGAGGCTTTGCAGAATATCCGCGAAACCATGTTTGCCATGGAGCGGCTCTATACGATCAATAAGATTCCGGGCTTCCCTTCACGCTCGTTCGAAAGACGTGGCTATAAATACCAGGACACACCCTGGCGCAGGGCTGATGATCCCGAATGGGACTGGAAATCAACCACCAGCAGTGATGAAGCCATTGGTCATATCTTTGCTTTTGGTGCCATTGCCGAACTTGTCGATGTCCCCGAAATCAGGAATCAGGCCATCATGCTCATCGATACCCTGATGGCACACATCGTAAAGAACAACCTTTACATGATCGACTGGAACGGCAAACCGACACAATGGGGACGATGGAATCCGGAGTATGTGAATCAATACCATAAATATGACGGAGACCGGAAGATCTGTGCCTCAAATATCATGGCTATGCTTCAGACGGCTTACCATTTTACGCATCGTGATATTTACAAGAAGACGGCCTTCGATTTAATGGAGAAGCATGGATTTCTTGAAAACCTGATGAGACCTATGCGCGAAATCGGTCCTGCACCCGAAGGGTCGAGTGAAGAGGTTAAAGCCCTGGCCGATGACCACTGGAATCATTCCGATGATGAGATGTATTTTATCGGCTATTGGGGCTTGTACCGATATGCCTTTAATGATACCCTCAAAGCAAAATTCAAAGAGGCTATTCTGGATCACTGGCAAATTGAACGCCCCGAAAAAGAGGGTGCCTGGAATATCTGTACCGCATTAACAGGCACCAAAGAATTTGATTTGAAAGAGGCCGTCTGGTATTTACAGCGTTATCCGCTTGACCTGGTTAACTGGACTGTGGTAAACAGTCACCGTAAGGATATTGAAAAGCTTGAGCCAAACTTCAGGAGACAAACTACAAAGGAGGTACTCCCTCCCGATGAACTTCCGATCGAAAGGCACAATGCCAACCGGTTTGGGCTCGATGCAGAAGGGAACGGTGGGTCTGAAAACAGCGCCGGCGACATCTGGTTGTTCCCGTATTGGATGGGAAGATATCTCGGCGTGATCAGCGCACCGGTGAAAGAGAATGAAATAATTAAGAATTAAAATGGGGATATCCTTTTTCTTTAATTTCCAATTTTCAGAAAGATTGGGTGTTCTTGAAATTTGATGTAGGGGATTTCGGTTCGAAAGATTGCTTCGTCGCTCATACGCTTAAATGTTTCTTTGAAAGTATGAATATTGAGCTCCTCGCAATGACGATGTCATACAGTGAAGACGTTCATTGCCAGGAGCCGTCAAAACTCATCTGGTCAGTATTGACTTATAATATCGTTACTGGCGACGAAGCAATCTTTTCACATGAAGGCAATCCTCAACAGGATAATCAATTCAATTTTAAACAGTCTTTTACAATTTTTACTATTCATTTATATGATCCAAAGACTTTATAATTACAAATTACTGCGCTTTTCGGTGATCCTTTTCCTGGCAGCAGGTGTGATCTCCTGCGCCCAACAGGTCAATGAACAATCGGTAAAGGATATTATGGACAAGACCTTTACCCAATTATACAGGACTTTGAGCCCCAAAGAACTGTCTGCAATTGATGAAAACAAAGCTTTGTCACTCTTTTCGAAGGAAGAGCTTCAGGTGCTTTCCACGCACCATTGGATGTTTACTGCGAATGTACCGGTAGTCGTTTCGGTCATGCGGAGTGTTCAGCAAAAGGAAGTCCCATTTTGGCTACCGGAGCAAAGCTTTGTTAAAACAGCCATGATGGTAAAGAATGCCCAAACTTCTTATGAAGTGTGGCAGAAATCATTCCCGGCAGGTTTGGTTGGTCTGGGAATCAATGGATTTGAAAATTACACGCTTCACTATTTTGTTGCTGTGGCGCCTCAGAACAGCAAGGATCAATTGACTTTGACCAGTTTCACCCCGGCGAATCAGTTTGTGGGGGTGATGGATATTGGTGCATTTACTTATCACGACTGGGATGAATTGGTACTTACGGAAGTTCCGGATGAATTAAAAGGTCAGAAATTACTGACCACTATTCGTGGCAGGGGAGTGGAGAGTCACCTCGTGGGGGCCTTCCGCAAATCCTCTTACCCTTCATCTTCAAAACCTGATCAGGTGATGTTAACCTGGAGTTCGGATCCATCCACCGGAATGGATATTCAGTGGCGCACAGATACCACAGTGACTGAAGGTATCGTAAAATACCGCGAGAAAGGGGATCCCAGGGAGCTTTCAGTTAAAGCTTCGCGCTATCGAATGGAAGACCGCGTTCTGATGAACGACCGTTATATCAACCGTTTTACTGCCGGACTGAGAAATCTGAAGCCCGGTACAACCTATGAATACCAGATAGTTCCACAGGCTACATGGACTGATCAGTATTCCTTCACGACCCCGGCAAAAGACAATCAGTTTGCGTTTATCTGGTTTGGGGATACCCATTTTTCACCGAAATTCGGAGCTCTCTTCAATAAGGTGGATAAGGAACACCCGGATGCAGCCTTTTATTCAATTGCCGGTGATCTGGTTAGTGATGGACTTCACCGTGATCAGTGGGACGATCTTCTGGAATATTCGAAGGATATTATCCCCCGAAAACCGCTTATGTCTGTGTTGGGAAACCATGATTCGCGGTATGGCCTTGGTGCCTTAATGTACCGGGAACTCTTCAGCTATCCCAAAAACGGACCGGAAGGTATTCCTCCGGAACAGACCTATTCTTTTGAATATAAAAATGCGCTTTTTCTGATGATCGATTGCACCTCTCCGATAGAGATGCAAAGCTCATGGATCGAAGAACAGTTGGCCAAATCAAAGGCAACCTGGAAATTTGCTATGTTTCATTTTCCCCCATATAACTGGGAAGAGCCTTATTTCAACATTCAGAAGGCCTGGGTGCCCTTGTTCGATAAATATCATGTCGATATGGTGATGAGTGGTCATCTTCACTATTATATGCGTTCGAAACCTATGAATGGGGGAAAGGTTGTGAAATCCTTTAAGGAGGGTACCGTGTACGCCATATCCATAGGGATCCCGACAGATTACGACAAAATCACTGACGAACCCTATGCCGCAGTGCGGAGCATGAAAGGTACATTATATCAATATGTTAAGATTGAAGATCACCAATTGACCTATACGAGTAAGAGTTTTGACAATGAGTTGATTGACACGTTTACGATCAAAAAGTAATTGATTAAGGACAAAGCCCTGACAGGGTTTCAAACCCAGTCAGGGCTATTAAAAATATCTAAAACTCTCCAATGAACAAGATCCTGATTTTCGTATTTTTATCTTTTAGCCTACATTATCAGGTATCAGCAAAGTCACCTGATATTCTCAGATTTGGCAGTGACGGTCAATTTAAAATTGTCCAGTTTACCGACACCCATATCGATCTGATCAAGGGATCCAATCTTGAGGTCTATCAAACGATCAGGCAGGTGGTTGAAATTGAAAAACCTGATCTGGTTATCCTGACCGGAGATATTGTGTGTCAAAATGATCCTCAGGAGGCCTATCGCAAATTAAGTGACGTTTTTGCCTCTTGTCATATCCCGTGGGCAATGGTTTTTGGGAACCATGATTCGGAGCATAATTTTACCCGAAAACAACTGGCCGATTTCCTGCCGGGGTTACCATTTTGCCTGAATAATGATCAGGGGGATATGATCGGAAATTCAAATTTTATTCTGCAGGTTTATGGAGAGAATAAAAAAACCAAGGCTTTGATTTATGGGATGGACTCCAATTCTTACAGCACCCTGAAACCAAGCGTAGATGGCTATGGATGGTTCGGTTTTTCGCAGATTAATTGGTATATTCATGAAAGCAAGGAGTTTATCCGACTAAACAATCAGATCCCACTGCCTGCTCTTGCATTTTTTCATATTCCCGTTCCGGAATATAACAATGCCTGGAATCCGAAGAAAACGGTTGTTATCGGAAGCAAAAATGAGGATGTATCGTGTGCAGAGCTTAATTCCGGAATGTTTGCGGCAATGCTTGAATGTGGCGATGTGATGGGAATATTTGTCGGCCACGATCATACCAATGATTACATTGGTTTATGCAACAACATTGCCCTGGCTTATGGACGGGTTACCAAGAAAATGAAGGATCCGGCAGATCCGTTGGCCGGGGGCCGGGTTATTGTACTTAAGGAAGGGCGGCGGGAATTTGATACATGGATCAGGGAAGGCGGGGGAAAGAAGGTTTTGGAGTGCACCTATCCCAATTCATTTGTAGTTAAAAAGTAGAATTTTGGTTATGTTTATGTTTCATTTGATAATATTCAAGAATCATGAAATCAATCGTCAATCTCGTTAAAATTTTGATTTTAGTGTGCATTATGGCTGGTTCAGTAATAGCTCAAAATGGCTCCAAAACTCCCCCAAAATTGTGGAAGGCCCAGCCGGATGAGGTTTATCTTCAGGAGGTTGCCAGGAAGATCCCTTCCGAACGGCCTGTACAAAGCGTGGCTCTCTTTCAGGATATTTGCCAGGTTGTTATCGGCGGAAAAATCAACCGGCTGGTAGGGGAAGGTTTTAATCCCGAGAAATCATCTCCGGATGGGGTGAAAAGGCTTATTTCCATCAATGGTGACCTTTGGGCGCTGGCAGCTGACGGAATTTACCGGATGAAAGGGGATCTGTGGCAGAAAATTGACAATCAGGAATATGTCGATCTTTGCATGCACCAGGGAGTTTTGCATGGAGCTACCCGGGAGGAGATCTTCCGGTTGGAGAACGACCATTTTGTATCCATCAAACCTAAGGGAGGTTATTATTCGAGTGATATTACGATGCTCATGGAGGACGGTTCACAGCTTCATGCCGATCCGGTCCGGTTAGGACCCATTCAGCGGATTGCCTCCTACAGCGGAACGCTTTATGTGCTTCAGCCGGGAAGCCTGATTTTGTTCGACGGATTAGTTGTTAATCAGGATTTTATAGACTGGGGACAACTTCCATCCAAAACCACCACCGGGCTGCTCAGCTTTGGCAGTCGTTTGTTTATCGGAACCGATAAAGGGTTGGGAGTCTTACGGGGTGCTGCGCTGACAGTGCTAAAAGGTAAAGACGGTCTTCCCGTCGAGAATACCACCTGTCTGGCCCGGGGATTTGATGACGATATCTGGATTGGAACTGCACGAGGCGCGGTGCGTAAAGTCAAAAATGAGTGGCATTATTTTGGTGCAGATCATTGGTTGCCCGGGAATCAGGTTAGCGATATAGCAGTTGGTGACCGGGTGGTTTATGTGGCCACAGACAAGGGTTTGGGAATCATTACCTATCAGCCTTACACCTTGCAGAAGAAAGCTGCTTTTTATGAACGGCATATCAATGAATGGGGACATAAACGACTGGGCTTTATCCATACCCTATACAAAAAGAACGGAGAATGGATCAGGGAAATCAGTGACAATGACGGCGGAAATACGGCGCCATACCTGGCCGCAATGTGTTATAAGTATGCCGTTACCGGGGATAAAGCCGCCAGGATGGAGGCAGTCGCGTCTTTTAAAGCTCTGCTTTGGCTTGAACGGATTACCCCGGTCCGGGGATTTTTTGCCCGGGCAATCTGGTCGTCCACCGGAGATATGGATCCAAAGAGCACTTCGGGTTCAGGTGGATTGCCGGCAAGATGGTACCCCACCAAAGATGGCAAATGGTTCTGGAAAGGGGATACCTCGAGTGATGAGGTGACATCCCATTTTTATGCGGTTTCACTTTTTTACGACCTCGTGGCAGAGGGAGAGGAAAAGGAGCTTGCCCGGGAACATCTGAACCGAATTGCCTCCTATATTTTAAAAAGCGGCTATGTTTTTCCCGACATGGATGGCAAACCAACCCGATGGGGACGCTGGAATCCGGAATATCTCCTGCGTCCATACGGATACAACGACCGTGGGGTAAACGGACTTGAAGTACTGGCCTATATGCAGTCAGCCTATTCGCTTACGGGCGACCAGAAATTCAACAAGGGATTCCAGCAACTGATAGGCTGGGGTTATGGTGAAAATACCATTCGCCAGAAGAATACCTTCCCGCCTGCAACCCTCGCCCCCTGGGACGATAACCTCGCCTTTGAAAGCTACAATACCTTACTCCGTTATACCACCGATCCTAAAATGAGATCGCTCTTCCTTCGCAGTCTCGAAAGGACGTGGGAGGTCAAACGGATGGAACATATTCCATGGTTCAACTTCACCTATGGTGCCGCAACCGGAAACGACTGTGAACTGGAACAGTCCGTTAAGCACCTGCGCGAATGGACGCTCGATTGCACCGAGTATAATTACCAGAATTCACTGCGTGACGATTTATTTACAGAACCCGGTTATACTTCGTATGAAGGTGGATTACGGGCCTTCTCGCCGCGCGAAACATGTGCAAAGACGAGCAGCCAGAATGCGGTATTTCCCGACGGGGGAGCAAACGGGAATGTGATCAAGGAACCAACCGGATTCTTACGGGATTACTGGATGGGGCGATATTATGGTTTTATTCAGGCCCCTTCAACCACAGATCCGGAGTTGATCACAGTTTCTCCATCTTCACCTGCGCCTCAGGGAGCCAAACCGTTTGAGGGGCCGGATATACCGGCATTGCATTAGCCTATAGGTATTTAGGCTGTAGACTTTTAGGCTGAAGGAAAAGCAGGGATTTATAGGTTATGGATAATACCTAGATCCTTCAGATTACGAAAATGGCAACAGTCAGATAATTTGAGTCCGATATTTAAAATAGATTACCCAAATTAATATCATTATGAATCGCATCATTTTCCGCTTATTTCTCCTCATTTTTGTCTTGGGTGCAGGAGTGCAAAACTCACTCAGGGCACAAACCGATACTCCGGCAGATCATGTCAATCCGTTCATGGGAACCGATTTCTTTGGTCATACTTTTCCCGGAGCCTCCCTTCCGTTTGCCATGGTCCATCTGAGCCCCGACATCAACACCCAGGGGTGGACCTATTGTGCCGGTTATATCTATTCCGAGACTTCCATCATGGGTTTCAGTCACACACACTGGAGTGGGGTAGGTATGGTAAATGGGGGAGAGGTGATGCTCATGCCGACCGTTGGCGATAAATTGCAGACAGTTCCAGGAACACCAGATAAACCGGGCGAAGGTTACCGTTCCCGATTTGACCATGCCGATGAGACCGCTACGCCCGGTTATTATTCCGTAATTCTCAAGGATTACCAGATAAAGGCTGAATTGACGGCTACCAAACGCGCTGGTTTTCATCGTTATACCTTTCCAAAGGCAGAAAATGCACGGATTATCCTGGATCTTGGACATCAGATCGGGGCGAATGCCTCAGAGGAGTTGTCTGACTTAAAGATTTTGAACAATAACCGTATTGAGGGGACTAAAAGTGCCGGTCTGGGTAAAGTCTATTTCGTAGCCGAATTCAGCAAACCATTTACCTATTACGGGACGTTTGACAACGATTTGAAAACACCCGAATCGGGAGGAAGTATCTGGCCCTATAAAGACGCGGAAAGAGGGAAGAACATCGGGGCATTTGTCACCTTCCGGACCGCAGCCGGTGAACAAATCCTGGTAAAAGTTGGAATCTCATACACCAGCGTGGAAGGTGCCCGAAATAATCTGAAGAGCGAAATCCCCGGATGGGATTTTGACGGGGTAAGGAACAGTGCCCGCGAAATCTGGAACAACGAGTTAAGCCGGATTAAAATTGACGGGGCTACCAACGACCAGAAAGAAATCTTCTACTCTTCGCTATATCATTCCCTGCTTGCTGAATATATCTCCCAGGATGTGGACGGGAAATACTACGGGTCAGACAAGAAAGTACATGAAGCCAAAGGCTACGACTTTTACGGATCGTTCTCCTGTTGGGATACCTACCGGTCGCAACATCCCCTACTAACCCTGATTGAACCTGAACATATTAACGATATCATCAGATCGATCGTGGCAAAAACCAAGGATTATGGATGGTTGCCAGCGCAGCATTTTCTCAATTTGTTTGGCGAAGCGATGGTCGGGGACCACCTTATCCCTATCATCGTCGATGCCTACATGAAAGGTTACCGCGATTATGATGTGAATTTTATTTACCAGGCCATGCGTACCAAGGCCCTCGAAGAGCCAAAGCCTCCGGTTCCCCATTATGCAGGGCGATCCGGTCTGAAATACTATATGGAGCTGGGATACACTCCTGTAGACAAAGTGACCGAATCGGTTCCCAATACCCTTGAACTGGCATATGACGACTGGTGTATTGCTCAGTTAGCCAAGGCATTGGGAAAAACTCAGGATTATGATCTTTTCATAAAACGGGCCCATAACTACCAAAACCTGTGGGAACCCACAACAAAATTTATGAGACCAAAAATGACCGACGGCACATGGCTTGAAGCGTTAAACGGTCGGGAACAGGAAATTGTGAAGGTTGGAGAACACTCTTATTATAAATATTTTGACCCGCTGCTGGTTGGCAAACGCCCCAGCCGCCACTATACAGAGTCAAATGCATGGCAATATATCTGGGCCGTTCAGCACGATGTCAAGGGGTTGATTGACCTGTTTGGCGGGAATAAACCGTTTGTGGCAAAGCTGGATACCTTCTTCGAGATGAGCCCAAATATCACCCCTCCGAAATATGTGGGTGTGGTGGGTACGATCGGACAATATGTGCAGGGGAATCAGCCTTCTCACCACGTCTCCTACCTGTACGATTTTGCAGGTGAGCCCTGGAAAACTCAGCTCAGGTCAAGGGAAGTGGTGGAGAAACTATACCGGAGCGGTCCCGGTGGTGTCTGCGGTAACGAAGACATGGGGTCACTTTCATCCTGGTATGTCCTGAGTGCCATGGGTATTTACGCGGTTACCCCCGGAAGTCCTTATTATGCGATCGGCAGCCCGCTGTTTGGACAGGCAGTTATTCAACTGGCAAAGGGCAAAACATTTACCCTCGAAACGCGGAATAACTCCCACGAGAATAAATTTATTCAATCGGCCACGCTGAATGGCAAGCCGTTGAACAAAGCCTGGCTTTCACAGCAGGAGATTATGGATGGAGGAATTGTGAGCTTCGAAATGGGGCCGGAACCAAACAAAAAGTGGGCATCCAGACCGGAAGATGCACCCCCTTCAATGAGTAAATAAATAGAAATTCTTATCAAAACGGGTAGAGAATTAAAGATATACTGCATTCAATGAGTTAATTATTGCAACTGGCACCTGGCGGGATTTTTGATGGAGAATGTGTCCTCTTTCAAAACAAGGTTAAGAATAAAAGCCAATTATTTGCAAGCATTCAGGCTAGTCGCGAGTAGCCAATAGGTAGCCGCAAATCATTGCTCATTGGCTGAGAGAGAATCCTATTTACCCATCCAGATCGTCATCGAGCCGGAACAATAATGGACTGACATTGTTTGTTATGTGTAATTATATCGGTATGAAATGGCCATGATAAGAATTGCCCCAACCGAAAAATGTATCATCATCCGTCAGCTGACGGACTCCATTTGACCGCTAAAAAACAAATTATATACAAATGAATCAGATATTTATCAAGTGGACATCACTGTTATTAATCGGTGTTAATTTTAGTTGCCATTCACAAACAACAAATAAAAATCAGATGGGAAAAATAGAAGTTGGAAGTGCAGTACCCTCCTTTTCTTTGAAAGATCAAAACGGAAAGGATTTTGACCTTGACCTGGTCAAAGGGAAAAAGAACCTTGTGATCTATTTTTATCCCAAAGACGATACTCCGGGTTGTACCAAAGAGGCTTGTTCGTTTCGGGATCAGTTTGAGGTTTTCAGTAAGGCTGACGCGTTGATTATCGGAATTAGTGGACAGTCAGTAAAAAGTCATCTGGATTTTGCCAGCAAGTACAGGCTTAATTTCACGCTGCTTAGTGATGAAGATAACCGCGTACGAAAATTGTTCGGTGTTCCGACCAATCTTTTGGGCTTATTGCCCGGTCGGGTAACCTATGTAGTCAATAAAGAGGGTAAAGTGGTATTCCTTTTTAACTCTCAGATGAATGCCGAAAAACATATCGAAGAGGCCTTACGAATTCTGAAGGAATTAAAATGAGAAGATAAAAAAAGAGCCCCGTTGAAAGGGCTCTTTTTTTAAATGCATATTTTACTTGATAATGGGGGTCAGGACCAGATTCCGGTAGTAAACTTTCCCATGATCTCCCTGAAGATAGATTGGACCGGGAGTAAATACATCCGATTTTAAGGCGCCACCAGTTGGGCCGTAAATTGGTTGATTATCAATGATTTTCACGCCATTTAAGATAACCGTAGCATGCCTGTCGCAGAGTGTGATATCCATGGTCTGCCATGTTCCTGCAGGTTTTTCAGCACTTACCGTAGGTTTGATCCGGCTGTAAATGGCTCCCATGTTGTGGGGATCCAGCTCCTTGCCATACGAATCCAGTACCTGAACTTCGTACATTCCACGCAGGTAAACGCCGCTGTTGCTCCCTGCGGGAACATTGACTTCCAGTTTAAGATTGAAATCTTCGAATTCCTGGTCAGTTCTCAGGTTGCCATAACTGACGTGATGTTCACCTTCGGTCTGGGCCGGGTCATTGGTCAAAATACCATCCTTGGCAGAGAAACCATTTTTCTGTTTCTCGTTGGTCAACTTCCATCCGGTAAGGTCTTTGCCATTAAATAAGTTGATGGGAGTTCCGAATTTTAATTTGGTCAGATCCGGTGCTGCGGGTGGTGCAGGCAATTTTGTTCCTGTAAAGGCAGTTGAGTCAATACCACTTCCGTTGCGCTTGGGATTGCACATAAAACCGACAATCTTGCCGTCCTTTTTTTGGACCGCCAACCATCCGGTGATCAGCTGGGTCTTTAGGGGCTCATTGTTCGCATCCTTTGTACGGACAACCTTGTCAACTTTGGTTACAATCAGCTTATCCCCGGCCAGATAGGCATTGGCCATCGGATTTACACTGCCTCCGCCCCAAAGCAAATCGGCATCGAGGTAATCCTTTTCCTGCCTCACTTCGAGCCAGCCAACTGAACCACCTGAGATATCAATCGTCCATTGCCCCAGAAATTCATTGATGTCTGATTTTTGAACAGGCTCCACTTTAGGCTTCACGTTACATGAAATGATTGATAAAGAGACTAAAACAATTCCAAAATAGGTAAAAATAGTTTTCATTAAATTGAATATTAGGTGATGATTTACACAAGAATGTGATGTTTGACAGGCTTGCGTTTATTTAATTTGATTGTTCAATAATAGCATATTTTCCTTAAAAATCAAAGTGGGATAATTAGAAATAGTAATGGATTTAAACCTTTTGCAGGTGGATATTGTAATTATACTGATGAGCGGATATCCGCCTTAAAAAGAAGAAAAACAAGACCGATGAAACCGGAGCAAAATATGGATGCATTGGATTATAACCAACTTGGTAATGAGAAGTTTATCCTTGAGGATTATCCGGGCGCAATAGCTGATTATTCCCGGTACCTTACACTTTACCCGAACGAAGCGGAACCTTATTATAACCGGGGAAATGCCCGATACAACCTTGAAGATTATAAAGGGGCCATTGATGACTACTCAAAAGCTATAAAAATTGACCCCAATTATCTGTTAATCTATAACAACCGGGGAAATGCAAGGAATGCCCTGTTGGATTACCGGGGTGCAATTGCCGACTATACGACTGCTATATCGGTTGATGCAGAAGATGTCACAGCCTATTACAACCGGGGGTTTGCCAAAAATTCAATGGAGGATTTCCATGGAGCCATTGCCGATTTTTCCGCAGCCATTGCCATCGATCCCTTACACATCGAGGCCTGGTATAACCGGGGTGTCAGTAATTATATGGTGAAAAATTACAAAGGTGCAATCACAGACTATTCCAGGGCGATATCACTTGAGCCCTATGATTCTATGGCTTATTGCAGCAGGGGGCTGGCAAGGAAAGCGACAGATGATTTAACCGGGGCAATTGCTGATTTCACCCATGCGATTAAACTCAATCCTGAAGATGTAGCCGCTTATTATAACCGTGGTTTGGCTAAAAATGCCCTTCAGGATTTCAGGGGAGCCGTTTCCGACTATACCAGGGTACTATCGCTGAACCCGAAGTATTTCCTGATTTACAATCTGATCGGTCATGCCAGGTGCAACCTTCAGGACTTTACAGGAGCCATTTCTGATTATTCAAAGGTTTTGGAATTTGAGCCCAACGATACGACAGCCCTGTTTAGCAGAGGTTCCGCAATGAATTCGCTGAAGGCTTATCGCGGAGCGGTTGCCGATTATTCCGGAGTCATCGAAATTGATCCGGACTATCCACTGATTTACCAGCACAGGGCTACTGCCAAATGTAACCTGAAGCTTTATAGTGGTGCTGTTGCCGATTATACAACAGCCATAGACAAGAATCCGGATGAAGTTGATTCTTATTATTTCAGGGGCCTTGCAAGATTGGATCTTGGTCAGCAACATGAAGCAGCCTTTGATTTTGAAAAGGCAGCCGCGATGGGATCTTCAGAGGCCGTCGAAGCGATTAAGAAATACTGCTGATTTCAAATCCTGCAACAGGGTTCTGGCTATTAGCGGCTGGCTTATAACTTGGATGTTGTTTGGTATGCCCAATATTTATTTGAAACAGGAAGGGTTATTTCTTACGACATTAGCTAATTGCCAGCTGCCAGTCGCAAGCTGCAATCCATTTAGCTTAATTATACCCACTCTAAAAAGCATTTAGCCGGGAAAGAAAATATATATTTGTGATCAGAACTGATTAAAATTACAAATTATGTCCGAAACGATATTGGGTGTTGGTTCACGTGTGAAGCATCCGCAAATGGGGAAAGGGGTCATCGTACAGATCCGGTCCGATGCCTATGAAATAGGGTTTATCGATTTTGGTGTCAGGCAGATCATGCGCGATTATGAAGGACTGGAGGTCCTCGAAGCCGTTGAAACTCCCGATGATCTGGCTACCTACGAAAAGATCGAGAAGAGTCTTACCCGCGTTCTGCGACGCTTCAGCGATATACAGGAGACTGTCCCCCTTGGACAGAAATGGACCGGAGGAAGAATGGTACTCTACCCGGGAGATAAGTCCCTCAAAGAGAAGGAGATTCCTGTTGAAACCTTTTTCCACAAAATTGTGATGGTTCGCGACAGGGTTCGTGTGATGGAACAACGGATCAACGCGAGTAACCTTACCGATGAGGAAAAGGTTGATCTTGAACAGTATATCACCAGGATTTACGGAAGCCTGACGACTTTCAATGTTCTCTTTAAAAATAAAGAGGACCAGTTTATAGGAGAACGGGGTGCATAGGGGTATGCTATACCACTTTTTGATAATTTCCCAATTTGAAACAGATTTCCCTAACAATGAAATTTAGATCTCTCATTATCCTTTGCCTGGTCAGCCTGGCCGGTTATGCCATTCCTTTAAGGCCATTGAAGCAACCTGTTGATTATGTTGACGTATTTACCGGCACCTCCAATTCGCGGTGGATGCTAGGCCCTTATGCCTCTGTTCCTTACGGGATGGTGGAGTTGGGCCCGGACAACCAGGCATCCGGATGGATGGGCGGATACGAATACTCCATCATGAATGTGTCCGGTTTCAGCCACATTCATGCCTGGACGATGTCGGGATTACGCATTATGCCTGCGATGCAGGATTTTACCAAAACCGATGGAGCCCCGGACAGGCCCTATATGGGTGCCAGCGCGGGCTACCACTCCCGTATCGAAAAGGCAACCGAAAAAGCCTCACCCGGATATTACTCCTGTTTCCTTTATGATGCCCATTGCAAGGCGGAGATGACAGCCACCACACGCTGCGGATTCCATAAATATACCTTCGACAAGGCCGGTGAGGCACGGATCATTCTGAGTCTGCTCTTCCCCGCTGAGGATCAGGCTGTAATACGAGACGCTAAAATAAACAAGGTAAGTTATTCATTGATTGAAGGTTATGCCAACACGATTGTCCCTGCAACGAAAAACCAGGAATACATCCTCTACTTCTCCATTCATTTCAGCAAACCGTTTAAGAGTATGGGGGGATGGGTCAATGATTCAATCGTCGATAATACGTCACAAATAGTTGGAGCCGGTGATGTGGCCGCTTTTGTAAATTACAGTACAAAAGTCGGAGAACCCGTTATGATCAAAGTGGGTCTCTCGCTGGTTGATCTGGATGGTGCCCGCAATAATCTGAAGAGCGAACTTGACAATTATGGGTGGGATTTTGAAAAAGTGGTTTTAGCCGCCAAAAATAAGTGGAACGACCTGTTGTCCAAAATTAAAGTCGATGGAAGAGAAGCCGATAAAAAGAAATTTTATACCAATCTCTACCGAAGTTTTGCCAAGCAGACCTGGAACGATGCGGATGGCCGGTATTGTGATCCCTTCGAAAACATACAGCAATTGCCTAAAGGTCAGGATATCTATGGTGGAGATGCATTCTGGAATACCTATTGGAATTTCAATACCATCCTGTCTCTGATAACTCCCAATATCATGAATAATTGGGTAACCACCCAACTCGAACTTTTTAAACATACCGGATGGACCAACAACGGACCTACCGGTCTGGAGCATACCCGGGTGATGGGGGTAACTCATGAGATTGCCCTGATGGTCGCCGCTTATCAAAAGGGAATCCGCAACTATGATGTGAACCAGCTTTGGGAAGCGGTGAGGCATAACGCCACTGAACAAGGTAAAAAACTTGATAAAACGGGAAACGCGGGGATGGAATTTCTCGATATTTATAACAAGCTGGGCTATGTACCCTACGATGTTTCGAGACGGTCGTCCAGGACGCTCGATTACTCCTTTACAGATTTCTGCACGGCACAGCTTGCCAAAGCGCTTGGCAAAACGGAAGATTATTCGTTCTTCCTCAAGCGGTCAAATAATTGGAAAAACCAGTTCAACCCCGATGTGAAATGGCAGATGCCCCGCGACTCGAAGGGGAACTGGAAGACGGATAACAACATTTTCTCGGGCGAGTTGTGGAGCGAAGGGAATGCCTGGCAATACAGCTTTTATGTGCCGCATGATATTCCCGGAGTGGTTCAGCTGATGGGTAAGGATTTATTTAATCAGCGGCTGGAAGAGGGGTTTGAGAAATCGGAGCAATTCATGTTTGCGGCTCCCGCTCTGGACCGGATGCAGTCGAAGATTTTCGAATACTATATCAATCATGGCAATGAGGTGAATATGCAGGCTGCATACCTCTTTAACTTCTCTGGCAAACCCTGGCTTACCCAGAAATATTCGAGGGCGATCATGAATTCCTATTATGGTGATACCCCCTATCATGGCTGGGAAGGGGATGAGGACGAAGGACAAATGGGCGGATGGTTTGTAATCTCTTCCATAGGATTATTCGAAATGAACGGAGGGGTAATTGACAGTTCAAAGGTTGAACTTACGGCACCTCTCTTCCGGAAAATCACTATTTCACTCGATCCGAACTATTACCAGGGAAAGGAATTTGTGATCACCACTGAAAACAATACCCCTGAAAACATTTACATTCAGAGCGCTACCCTAAACGGGAAGCCACTGAATAAGTCATGGATTTACTTCAAAGACATCGTCAGTGGCGGGATATTGAACTATGTTCTTGGCCGTAAGCCCAATCCTGAATGGGGTGGAAGATAGCCATTTTTTGATTTATAATCCATAGTTTTTTTGAAATGGCTCTTTATAAATATGAATTCTAAAATCCTTTTTTTAATATCGTTGTGAGAATTAATAACGATTTGATATGGAAACAGCCGATTTAATCATTTTAATACAACAAGATGCTGAAGGTGGTCTTTATGTCGGTCAGATAGAGGAGTTTCCAGCTGCTATTTCGCAAGGAAAAACGATTGAAGAGTTGGAGGCAAATCTGATAGATGCGCTAAAAACGTTACTGTCGGTCCAAAAGAAGCAGGTGCATAAAAGTTATAGTCGTACAAAAATATTGAAACGTAAGCTGCAATTTGCATGAAAGGCGTTGAATTTGAACGGCACCTAACGTTTAATGGGTGCATGTTGCTTCGCGAAGGATCTAACCATTCGATTTGGATTAATCCGGCAAATAATTCTCAAACAAGCGTCCCTCGTCATCCTGAAATTGTAAATATTATACGGAAAGTAATTTCAAACAGTTATCACAATACCAACACCTTCTAAATCTTAGAAATTACCAGATTCAAAATTAAGAAGAGTGGCCTCGCTTCAACTCCCCCATGGTGGTACAATTCTTGAAATCTCTATGTGGCCCATCTTTCCCATTTAGCCAAGACCAATAAGAGTATATTTTGGAAATTAGTCTGGGCAAATATTTTATTTGAACCCATTTAAGTACGTGGAATGATTTAATGTCGTAATTATATTTTTCTGTATCTCAGATAATCAATTCGTAATAACATTGATTCGTCAGATAACGGAGAACATTATTCTTTGACAATTGCTTAGCCCGGTTATTGTCTGTTAACCTCATTTCTCAACCAGAAATCCATGATACCTTCCCATCCAGTAAGGGAGTAAAAAGAAGGCGCCGTCATCTTCACCATAGCCATCCGAACCTGTATCATAGACATAGGTATTGTTGTTCCATTTGGATATTCCCCTTTCCGGCGTCGGAATGGGACGCAGTGCCTGTGCCTTGCCAAACCGGTCACTTAGCTGATCCTGAGGTAAATCAAACCGGTGACTATTCTCCATTCTCCAGGTAATCAGATCCATTGGGATCTGCTGGAGTTCTTCGAGGGCAATCTTCAGATCGCAGTCTTTCTTCAAGGCTGAACTTGAAATGATGTTCCAGATTGGAATCCGGTCGGGCTGGATTACCCGCCAGGTCCGCTCTGTACTTTTGATATAGGTGGGAAGCAATTTGGGATCATTGGCATACCGGAACAATGTATAATTCGGGAGAAAGGCAAGCTCATCATCCGAATGATTCACGTCGAACGGCCCGTACATTTTTTGCTGAACCATATTTTCGGCATAATGGTGTTTTTGTGTCAGCGTTTGATAGGCTTTTTCAAATTTCTGATCTCCCGTGACATGATAACCTGCCTTCAGAAAGGCAAGTATCTGCATGGAGTTTATCCCCTTTTCGTACCACCAGTTTTTTGAGAAGTTCAGGGAATCAGGGGCCCAGACCGCCCATCGTGTGGGTATGCCATCAAGATCGATCAGTTGAAAATTGTGATTAACGATATGGGTCATAATCCGATGAACGAGGCTTTTTACCCGCTCTTTCATCGCTCCTTCGGCGACCAGATCATAGAAAAGCGGATAGGCGAACATATGGCCGACCACCTCGTCGGAGCTGGTATCCCCTTTCCATTTCCATTTATGATCGGGCGTAAGGTGCCACTCGCCACCTTCTCCTGTGTCTTCATCGGCTGCCGCCAGGGAACGTGCCGGGAAACCCGGAATACCCGTTATGGTTTCGAGCCGTTCCATCGCTTCAAAGGCCTTAATGGCATTCTTTTTGGCCTCAGGATCTTTGGTTACGGCATACCTGTAACATTCAGCTGCCAGGTAAATGGAAGTCCATAACCCGTCATTATCATTCGAGAAGGTTTGATTGGTGGACAGATCGCCAGGGGAGTTTAAACGTGAGTCACTCACCAAACCGTAACGGTCGTGCCGCAATTTGATGCGCTCCTCAAAAACAGCCGCCTTTTGTGCCAAAGTCATCTCTACCTGCTGAATCTGGCTGATCCCCTTGGGGGTGGCAATCCAGGTTGTATGTTCATCAAGCGGGAGAATGTCATTGACTTTATTGTCGGCCAGCCACCGTTTGCCGTTAAAATAATGCCAGGCTGCATCTTTCCTGATCGCACCCCGGTCGGTTCCAAGCCACAACACATTCTTCAGTGTGCGGATGGAGGTAATGGGACCGTAAGGCAACCCATCGGATCCTCTGAGAATCCAATGATTGCCATTTTCGGCAATACATCCAACCGAAAATAGTCCCCCAAACAAGAGATCAGCGTTTGATGATTGTCCGGCTTGCAGCGCAAAGTAGTTCCGCTTTAACCCGTAAGCCATGATATCCTCGTCCATGTTAATCCAGTTACCGTGCATCCGGCGCAACAATCCAGCCGAGGTGGCCAGCCAGAGATCACCTTTGGAATCCAGGTGAATGTCCCGGACTCTTTTCCCATCGGCAACCGGAAGTTTTGACCAGGTGCCATCATAAGTCAGCAGTCTGTTGGTTGTTCCAACCTGAAGTGTCCTGCCATCCTCCCACAAAAGGGTAAGGATGGTGTCATTTTTTGCATATTCGGGCAAATCAATCTTTTGGGGATCTCCCTCTGGTTGAATTGAATGGGCAGATGCCAGCCAGATTAATCCCTTCGAATCGATTGTTGCCGTCAGCCATCCCGTTCCAAACGGTTCGCCTGCCCATTGTTTGCCGGTGTACCGGAATACTCCATTGGAAGTCACGGCAATTGTCTGGTTTTGGTTGCGGAATAATTTGATAACCGGAGTCTGCACCTGTTTCGGCAGCTGAATTTCCGTTTTTATCTCCTGAAGGTATTTGCCCGATTTGATTCCGGCAACTCCCTGTCCAAATGAAGGATTCGAGTTCAATAATATGCAGGAAACCAGGATGGAGAACCCAAAGACTAATCGTTTCATAATTTTGTTTTTACGCATAAAATTAATGGGGAATCAGCTTAAATTGATTTGTTTATTGGAATTTGTGTGAAATTTCTTCACAAAGATGAATGAAATCGAATACCTTACCATCCGGAGTTCCGGATTCGATATCTGCGGCAACAATGTCACACGGGCCATAGCTGAATGCGATTCTTTCAAGGTCGGCTTTTATCTCGTCTTTTGATTTCCCGGCCAATTCCATCGGTGTATACATGATGGCACGCCGGGTTTCCGGGAAAAGAAGGGTTGCTTTTTCAAGATCGGAATCATGACCCATATCAAGGTAGGCTACTCCAGGTATCTTATCATAATGATCCAGATAGGGTGTGGCACTCCAGGCGCAATTATGAATCCCGATCATACCAAAAGCGACTGCAATTTTCTGGTCAAACGGCAGTAAAAACTCCTCATACAATTCCGGATCGACCATATTTACCAGACAGTTACTGACGGTGAAAAATGGCAGATTATCTTCATATTTTTTCTGCTTTTTCTGCAATCGCCTGGCAGCATCAATCATGGTTGTTGTAACACAATCGAGCAGATGCATGGTCCTTTCAGGGGCCATGAACATATCCATAAAGATATCCTGACCCCGAAGACGCTGGGCGTTATTTAGCACCCCCTGCCAGTTCATATAACCCGAAATCTTCCCTTCATGATTTCCGATCCAGTCAACCTGCTCCATCAAGGTTTGAAAAAAGACATTTTGATCCAGATCGGGGGGGGTCAGTTGGTCTGTTTCCTCATCGGTAAGATATTGATGTTCAGAGGTAGGCCATTGTTCCTGGTCGTACCTGATGGGAATGCCATATATTGAGGCAATTGCAGAAGCGCCATAGGTTCCGGTCAATATATCAAGTGTTCCCCCGCCATTTTGTCCGATGGTAGTTCCGGGAAATCTTTTTTTGAGTTCATCGGCCATAGCTATTCTGGTTTGCCGTCGGTATTCGGGATCGGTATGCCATTTTTCCCCAAAGTCGATACCCAGCGATTTTCGGTACCATTTGGGTGTGAAACCGATCTCAGGCCTCAGGAATGCGATATTATGCGCCCCTGCGGGCCGGCGTGTGGCGGGTGCACCGGGGGCGATGTAGCTGATTAATATTTTGTTGGTCATGATGGTATGAGTTGGGGCGTATAATCATACGCCCTTATCTGATTGATTATGCGCCCTATCGATCTCATTTTCCAGCGCGATAAGCCGATCGATCAGCTGATCTGCAATGTCCTGGTGTATCCTGTCAAAGGGAAGTATCGGCTCACGAACCGTGTCAGTCGGGTAGATCCCCTGTCGGTGCAACAACCTTTTGAAGAAATGAACGGAGATATCGAGATGCTGGTTTGAGAAGGCGAGGACTGGAAGTATTTTGTAAAATAAAGCAGTTGCTTCGTCCTTCTTTCCCTGAATCCAAAGGGCATAAATCTGCACATAAATCCGGTGCATTCCGGTTGGCATAAAAGCATGTACACCACGCTGCAACCCTTCAATCATCTGTGTGACTGCCCAACCTCCGCTCACATTAAGACGGCCGCCGGTCAGGTTTAATATTCGGGAGTATTTTATCCCAGCCGGAACAGTCTCAATTTTCAGGCACCGGAACGATTCCACCTTATCGAATAAATCGCAGATCAGCTCATCCGGCAAACCATATCCGGAAGTATTCCAATCCTGCAACATGATCAGATCCAAATCAATGCCTGCAAGCTCCATAAAATGTGCCTTAAACTGATTATCATTCTCATAGGGAATCTGGACGAGCACATTCCTGCATCCCAAACCGATATAAGAATTAAGCAATGATTTGGCTTTTGCGAGTCCGGGCTCACCTGCTCCGGCAATTACCGGGACTTTACCGCCAACCTCTTCAAGGACCGCGGCGACCATTTTAATCCTTTCAATAGCTGAAAGTTTATAAACCTCAGACGCCATAGCGGGGACAAGAAATCCTGCCACTCCTGCCTTCATGGCGTCGCACACATTGATTTTCAATGCCCTGAAATCAATGGAGTTATTGGTTTTAAAGGGTGTATTTAAAACCGTTACGATGCCAAAAAGAGGGTAGAGTTCCTTCATCCAATTATTTATGTTCTTTCAGCCCTGACAGGGATCCAAACCCTGTCAGGGCCCAGTTTATCTTTTCAACAACCAGATATCACTAACCTTGGATTGCGACCTCCAGTTCAGTTTGGATTCTTCGGGCTGATCAAAGGTAACCTCCAGTTTTCCGCTGCTCACATATTTGGGGGTCAAAGGGAATTCCTTAAATTCCTCATACCCTTTATTGTAGATTGTTGGGGCAATTCGTTCACCGTTCACCCTGAGCAATGCTTCGCCAAATCCGGCAATCCGGATGGTATAATGACCATTTGGATCCAGATCGGTGTATTCCAGTTTGGGGAAATTCTGAAAAAGCTGTGTCGACAACCGTCTCCTGCTCATTCCGTCATCCCACCAGGCAAAGTCAGTGGCATCTTCGGTAGTTGTTTTTACATGTATCCCTTTGGAAATGTTGGAGATATTATCGTAATAACTACCGGGTCCCGGATTTTCCCAGGTCCGGATAATCTCCAAACGGTCAAGTTTCTCTTTTTCAGTGGCCATTTTTCTGATTTTGGCAAACTCATCTGCCAGCCACCAGCGGTTATTGAGGGGATAGTCGAGGAAGTCGAGAATGGCTCCCCGTTCTTCGCCGCTGGCATTGTATTTCTTCACACTAGTTTGCATCCCGATCGATTGAAAAAGGGCTTCGCAGTAATCTACGATTCTTTGCCTTAACTCAGGTGATATGGGTTCTTTATCTGCCTTATTGACCAGGTTCAGAGCCTCCTGCATGGCGTTATCTGAACCTGATTTTACGGCCTGAGCCAGAATCTGATTTGCCTCTTTTTCGAGATTCTGCTCGTAGGCTTTACGGCGCTTGACGTAGGTATCATAATAGGAACGCATCACCAGTTGCTGCCATCTCCAGTTTCTTTTGAGTTCGGGATGTTTGGTTTCGAGGTTTTGCCAGAAAGCGAAGGTTGTCTCGATACCTCCGTTTTCCTCTACCGGACCGACCCAGTTTCGTTCGAGAGCCAGAATTCCGTCGGCTCCGGCTTCAGCAACAGAAGAGCCGAAAAAGAACCGGGAATACTCTGCCAGCACCTGGCGGACATCTTTTTCCGGATTCCACGACATCTGGCTCCAGATATCCTTATTCACATCATCGTGAACTCCATCCGAATAAGAGAGGAAACCGTCAGTAAGCGGAGCATACCGGTTATGTATTTTAGCATAGTAAAAAGGCTGGGGATTGCAGATCTCACGCCCTTCGGTAAGTGCGAATGCCTGATCCCAGTTTTCTGTGGGATACTGGCAACGAATGGTATGGGTAAGATCCGGGTAATGGCGGTGTTTGTATTTCTTTGGTAAACGGTAACGGGTTGCTGCCAGATCAGGGCTGCTTGGGCCTGTGGCGACTCCTGCCAGCCAGTCGGGGCTGTTCTTTTCAAGGTACTCGTAAAAATAATCAACCTGATCGTCGCTGAAGCCCTGCAGCGAAACCCACATTCCTGCATTGGGATGATATTTATGGAGTTCTGCAGCAACTTCTTTCAGAAAAGGCATTACGTATTTAGGGTGGTTGCTCCCAGGATCACCTCCGGGAAAGAAGATGCCATCGAGTCTTATGCAACTTTTATAAAAATCTGCATGTTTTTGTACTTCAGCCTTAAATTTTACAGGATCTGAAAGATCAACATCAGCCGGGGTCCATGCCCAGTAATCCAGTCCGTAATTATTGCATATTTCCGACATTTTTGCATTCATAAAATCCCTTGGAAATTTCATATTCGGACCCAAAGGACCGTCATGAAACGGAATATTTTCGATACTGTTGGCCCCGAAAAGGGCGAGTTCACGAAAATAGGTCTCAAATTGGGCGGGATTCCAGGCATCCCAGGAATTTGCAGTATTCCGGTAGCCCACCTGATGTCCGCGGATCGGATAGGCGGGGGAGGTGGCAATTTCATTTCGGCTGTTGAAGCTGATCTTCTTTTTGGTGAGTTCTGCAGTTCTGAGGAATTGTCCGATCGCAAAAAGCACACCCCGGTCGTCGGCTCCGACAAGCCATAGAATTTCGTGGCCACCCGATCTGTCCTGGAAAATCCGGAACCCCTCAGCTTTGGTCTCCGGAAGATCATTGCCTGTGCGTTTGGGCACTGCCAGTCCTCCGATCTCGCTGTCTTTGATGGTTGCCAGTACTAAGACAGGTGTTTTTCCGATCACAGAGGACACCGGGGGATTAATTCCAGTCCGTTTAGCAACCTCCTCCTGTAATACCCGTATTTCCGTTTTCCTTACCGGTGATTTAATGGTTTTGGATGCAACAATGGTTGCCTTGCTTAAATCGATGGTCTGAGCAGAGACAATCCCTGTAACAATCAACAGGGTAACCGTGAAAATAATTCGGGGAAAATTAAAATTAATATTCATATAGATCTGCATGATAATGATATAAAATAATAGTTCTAAATTTATTGTTTAAGTAGCCAAACTTCAGATATATGTGAATAACTGGTCCATCGCAAATGTGACTCCTCCGGACGATCAAAGGTAACTCTCATTTTACCATCTTGTGTGATCCATTTGGGAACTACAAATTCTTTAAACTCCCCAATACCTTTGTTGTACAATGTGGGTTCCAGACGCTCGCCATCAACCCTGATCAACGCTTCACCCTGGCCACTTACCCGGATTTTGTATTTACCGTTAAAATCGAGATTATTGTATTCGAGAACAGGTTCGATCTGGAAAAGCTGGGACGATAGCCGTGCACGGCTGTTCCCGCCATTCCACCACGCTACATCTGTGCCGTCATATGAAGTCGTCAGCACGCGAGGACCGGTTTCAATGTTTGAAATATTATCATAGAAACTCCCTGGGCCGGGCGTTTCCCAAGTCCGGATCACTTCAAGCCGCTCCAGTTTCTTTGCCTCGTTCTCCATCTTTTCGATCTTCTTAAATTCGTCAGCCAGCCACCAGCGGTTGTTGAGGGGATAGTTGACGAACTGCAGGATGCATCCTCTTTGTGAATTTGCGGCATGGTAATGTTCAACATCCGTCTGCAATCCGATCAGATGAAACAGGTCATCACAATACGTTACAATTTTCTGGTGCATATCTGCATTTAGAGGTTTTGTATCGGCCCGGTTAACCATCTCCAGAACCTGATTCATTGCATTTTCCGAACCGATCGATTTGGCGGTGGCAAGAATTTTATTCGCTTCTTTTTCGAGTTTTTGTTCATAGATTTTTCTGCGGTGCTGGTAGGTGTCGTAATAGGAGCGGAGCACAACCATTTTCCAGCGCCAGTTGTTCAAGAGTCCCGGATTCTCTTTTTCGAGGTTTTTCCAGAATTCAAAGGTGGTTTCAATCCCCCCGTTGGCTTTTATCGGGCCAACCCAATCCTGTTCCAAGGCATTTATCCCTTCGGCTCCCCTGACGGCGAGCTCAGGTCCAAAGAAATAGCGGCAATAGTCGGTCAGAATTTCAGTGGGATCCATTTCATTATCCCAGCTGCGCATGCTCCAGATCACTTTATTCACATCATCGTGGCACCCGTCGGAATAAGAGACAAATCCATCGGTGAGCTGAGCCGCAGCTCCCTGGATTTTGGAAAAGAAGTTCGGTCGCGGATTACATCCCTCCCTCCCGATGGTCAATGAGTAGGCCTGATCCCAGTTCTGAACAGGGTAGTCACACCTCACATTATGGGTAATATCGGGATAATTACGATGCATATATTTTTTGGGAAGACGGTACCGGGTTTCTGCCATCGGGGGGCTTCCGGGGCCGGTTACGACTCCCCTTAACCAGTCCGGATTATTCTTTTCGAGATAGGTATAGAAATAGTCGATCTTCTCTGCATTAAACCCCTGCAGCGAAATCCAGACCCCTGCGCCGGGATGATATTTTTGTAACCGGTCATTCAGTTCCCTGAGGAATGGGAGGACATCTTTTGGGTGATTTTCTCCCGGATCACCTCCCGGGAAGAAGACATTGTCGAGTTTGGGACACTTCTTATAAAATGCTTCAGCTCTGTCAAGCTCAGCGGCTCTTTTTACCTTATCTGACAGATCGCAGGAGACGGGCGTCCAGATCCAGTAATCGATTCCATACAAGGCACACAGCTCACTGATGTGGATATTCATCTCTTCAGGAGGGATCGGGAACAGGACGCTGTCATCGCGGTCACCTAAAGGTATGGTTTCGATAGCATTTGTTCCGAATACGACCAGATCACGGATGTACTGTTCATACTTTTTTACATCCCAGGCATCGTACGAATTTGCGTGATTGCGGTAACCGAGCTGATGACCGCGTATGGACTGCATCGGGGAGCTTGCAAAATCGAGGGGCTCGTTGAGGCAGAACTTATTCTTGCTCATGGTTGCCGTACGAAGCAATTTACCCGCTCCGAATAAGATTCCCCGTTCATCGGAACCGATAATCCAGACCACATCCTTTCCATCGCGCTTCCCGCAAGATATCCGGTACCCTTCTTTCTTTAATTCCGGTAAATTCGCCCCTTCCCGTTTGGGAATTTGCACGCCGCTTACGGCAGTCTCAATGCTGGTTGCCAATACGATAGTCGTCTCTTTTCCCCAGCTTTCAGCAAACCGGAGATCAAGCGATGTTCGGCATTTAACCTCCTCCTGCAACATGCGAATCGTTGTTTTAAGCACAGGAGCGTTGGCTGTCGGACTTGAGATTATGATTGCTTTGCTTAAATTAATGGTCTGAGCTGTCAAAAAGCATGAAGCAAGCAGGAGGACAGTGATTAATAAAATCCGGTTTTTCATTTGTCTTTAATTTTTTTTTAGCGGCTAAAATGGAATCCGTCAGCGGACAGTTAAGAATAAATTCATTAGGATTTGTGATTTTTTATTCATGGCTATTTTATGATTACTTGTTTTCAATGAATCTGTTACCTTTTCTGTTATTGATTTAGATTTCAAAAATAGACCAGTTCAGCATCGAGTGCTCCAATTTCGACGGAGCGCTTTCGCTCATCGAGGCGTACCGTAAACGATTCGGTGGTTTCTGATAAATTCCATAACAGAACCGATCGTATTTTTGGAAACCAGGTACACACCACCGGTTTATCTTCCGGAACATAGGGGATCCCTTTCAACTGAGGAATGATTTCATGTTTAAAGGCATAGATATCATTCAGATTTTCTGCCAGGTATCTGATCTCCGTGGTCTTTTTATTGGATGACTCACGACCAATGAAGATTGTTCCGTGAGATTTCAGCTTTTGTGAATCCACATCATTCCGGTCGAAATCGGATAAAAATGTCCAGCCTTCTGCGGCAGGAGTTTCCGTAACCTCAAAAGGAATGCCGGATGCCAGGAACAGGCTGTTTGGCTTGTCATCGCCGACCATCCGGCTTGCCTCACCCCAGTAATGCTTAAACGGACCGCGTGGTTTCTGCCCTGCTGTTTTTTGATGAATCGAGGCAGCTTTTTTCATGGCAGGTGCAAGGGTGCTCCAATGGGTAAACGGAAAGGGTTCCAGACCGCTCATCATCATGGTATTCCTGATATCCGCTATGGTGGAGATATGCAGTTTGGCGGCCATGTTCTTTGCCGACAGTTTGGTGGCCGGATAGGCGGTCGTTTCGCTGTAAGCGAGCTCCGGGGTGACAAAACGCCGGTGAAACAGGGCGCTGAAGAGTTCGTCTGTTTTACCTTTTACCGGTGTCATCGATCGGTCATCAAACATCAGTTCACCCACCCGCATGGGAGATCCCTTGTAATCACTCAGTCGGATACCCGCTTTTTCCGATCCGAGATACATCACCATTATTCCAAGTTTAACTTTAGGTTCTGCGGCCTGCTGCTCTCTGAACGAGCCGGTTAATACATCGCAATTGAAATTTATCCAGTTCCTTGTCAGGGAATTCAGCTCGCGGTTTTTAATATGTTGTTTGAGCTCACCCCAATCTTTTTCACTGTATCCATACTGTCTGAGAAATTGCTTTTGATGTTCCGCGCAGAAACATCCTCCTATTTTTCCGGGTGTACGGGCGAGCCTGAAATCATCATCCAGAAATAGGCCGGTAAATCCTGATTTGCCGATTTGCCGGATCACCGAAATGCTCTCATCGGTTATCGCCGGGTGCACCGAAGTTCCGGAATATTTATTGCCGTCAATGTCTATACCCCGGGGCCAATTTTTGGGTGTGCTTTCCCAGTCGGGTGATCCGCCCAGCGAATTTCCGGGATGGCCTAACGGGACACTAAGCATCTGAACATTGATCCCCTTTTTATTAAATGCCTCTTTCCATTTTAGGATATCTTCAATGGGGTAAGCCCGGTATCCGTTTAAAAAATAGGGCATCCAGAGATCATTAACCCCGCTCTTCACAATCAGATCGAAGAATTCGGGATTGCTGTTCATGGTCGCGGTATTTGTGCAGAGGCTGAACCTTCGGGTTGCTCCGGCAGGGGTGGGCGAATGAAATCCAACCAATGTTCCGGTAGCCAGTAGCCCGGATATTTTCAGAAAATCACGTCTGTCGGTCATCACTTTTGAGTTAAGGTCAGTGCACTCTTTATAGCGCCATCAGAAATGGCCGCGCCCAGATCCGGACCATAAAAGCTCATGCTTGATTCGTAACCTTCGCCATGGAGATACTGATCCCGGTCAAGAATATAACTGAGCCAAACGTTTGCCAGTCCTCCGATTGCCACATATTTGATCCCTTTTTCGCGTATTGCTTTTTTTACCTTTTGCCCTAATATGGCCGTCATTTCACCGGGTATACCGGAGATCAGCAGGTCGTCTATCCGGACGGCTCCCATTCCAACTTCATTTGGACCAAGGATATCCATGACTATCTTAACCGTCTTTTCGTTTAATCCGTATTCCTCACCGCCGGTTTTCATAAATGAGGGATGAGCTGCATGTTCGGGTAATTTGATCACCTGGTAGCTGTAATTGAATTCCTTGACATCTTTGGTTTTAATCACTTTATATAAGCAGAAGGCTTTATCGGCGATTATTTTCCCATAGATTGCGATTTTTTCATACCCTTTTTGCGGGCTATTCAGGACAGTCGACTGGTCACCTTCTGACCCGTTAAAATACATGGCAGTCACCCCCTGTCCGATTAAATCCTGAAGGGAGCTTTGGAGATAGCCTGGCCACTCGGCAGAGGTCTGCATATCCTGTCCTCCAAGAAATGTGGGGTGTGCGGTCCAGTTGACCAGAACTGCCAGAGGCTTCCCGTTTTTCTTGTCAACGCGCGTTACAATGAGCTCTTTATCCACATCGGGATCTTTGCGGCGGTTGCGGTTGAGGCCGTCCAGAATCGTGCTGCCTGTAGCGATTTTAACCGGCTGGTAATTACGATCGGCCTCTTTGACAAGGGTTTCCAGTTTGTCAATCAGAAAGGAAAGAAGTTCCGGCTGAAAGATTCCCAGATTCGGATTATTGAGCAGATTCTTGCTGTTTAATGAGGCCATTTCGAGACTTCCATGCGAATGACTCGGGAGAAGCATCATGTTTTCCATACTCCATCCCCTTGCGGAAACTCTCTTAAGAAGATCACTTTTAACGTTTTCGGGCAATCCGAGCAGATCAAGGGTGATAATCATGTATTTTCTGTTTCCCATTTGAAAGGCTAAGGCTTTCGCCCAAAGGTGGTCGTGAATCGCTTCAGCGGGTTTATTCATCCGCTCACCGTAACCGCCCAGGGTATACTTCATCGCAATAGGCGGGGTAATATCGACCGATGAAACACTTGCGGTTAGTTTTGCTCCCTGCGAACTGACACTTAGGATAAAGGCAAGAATCAGGCTGGTGATTAATTGTTTGGCATTCATCATTGTTCGATTTAGTGATTATGGTAATCTGTTCTGAGTCATCCGCGAGAGCTTAATGGGATCTGTCGGCAAGGAATGAGTTCAGGGTGAATTTCTAAAATCTGTGTCCACCCCATGTTCCCGGATGATTTATTGATTCATCGGGTTACACAGGGCAGGCACAGAGGTGCACCGGGAGGTGAAAGAAAAAATGATCTTTGTAGAAAATCAGTTCCTCCGGTACGTTAGCTTTTCCAAAGATCTTTTCCGTATTCCCATCCTTTGCGGGCAGGGACATTGATGAAGGTGTCAATATCAGGACGGTTCGTAATTTTCATCTTTGCGGCGTCATATTCAATTTTGGCAGCAAATTTCTGCGCCAGAACTCCGATCAAGGCCATTTCAGATAAATCGGCAGCGTATTCGAAGTTGGAGCCCGGCAGCGTATTGTTTTTTATGCAATCGATCCACTCCTGCTGCGGCTGTTCTTCTCCGATCCGTTTGAAGGTTTGGGCGGGTGGGTTTTTCAGAAACTCCCGCCACTCCTCATCCGGAACCATCAGTCGGGGTTTGTTTGGCCTCCCGCCGGTGATTAAGGTTTTCTTCTCTCCAATCATCACCATTCCTGAGCCGGGTAATTCTTTACCCCCCCATTCAGGACGGATTTCAGGTTTCGAGCCGCCTTCGTGCCAAAACAATTTAACGGGAGCCTTATCGCCGCGGGCCCCAAATTGATAGGAAATAACCGATTCATCGGGAATAAAACTGTGATCTGGCACCGGATTGGGTACCGTTGCCTCCACGGTATGCGGCTTTCCAAGATCCAATGCCCAGAAGGGAGCATCCAGGGTATGACAAGACCAGTCGCCCAGCAAGCCATTCCCAAAATCGTAAAAGCCTCTCCATGATTTGGGACAATAAGCGCTATTATAAGGGCGCCCGGCAGCCTGGCCTAACCACAGATCCCAGTCAAGGCCGGCAGGTACCGGCTGAGCCGTGGGCGGAAAACTGTCGGGTTTGGTCCAGTAACCACCCGGACTGAATCCATAAGGGCCAAACCAGGCATGCACCTCTTTGACCTGTCCCAGAACACCAGCCTCATACCACTCTCTGATCTGCCTGATTCCATTGGTCGTATGCCCCTGGTTTCCCATCTGTGAAACAATCCGGTAATGTTTGGCTGCCTTCTTCATGGTACGCAACTGCCAGATATTATGCGCCAACGGTTTTTCAACATAGACATGCTTTCCAAGCTGCATGGCTATCATTGTAGCCGCAAAATGGGAATGATCAGGAGTAGCAATAATGACAGCGTCAATCTGGTTTGCCATTTCATCGAACATAACCCTGTAATCTTTGTATTTCTTGGCTTTGGGGAATGTTTCAAAAGCAAAGGCAGCACGTTTTTCATCAACATCACACAGCGCGACAACATTTTCTCTTAAAACTTTCCGAATTTGTCCTGACGACTTTTTCTCTGTGCCACCATTTTCATCTGAGAACAAGGTCTTCCAATTATCCTCACCTCTTCCGCCAACCCCAATAATAGCAATATTTAATTTGTTATTTGGGGAGCAGCCAATCAGGTTAGGAATCAAAAGTGTTCCTGAAGCAGCAATTGAAGCTGATTTTAGGAATGTTCTGCGTGATAAATTTGTCATGATTATTGAATTATTGTTTCTCTAATTTCTATTTATTTCAATTGTTTTTTTCTATTAATTTCCTGTTTACTAACTCTTCCAAAGATCTTCACCATATGCCCAACCTTTACGAACAGGTTCTTTAATGTAAACATCAAATTCGGGATGATTGGTAACCTTCATCCTTGCTGCATCATATTCAATCCGGGTATTCAGCCGTTGTGCAAGGATTCCGACTGCATTTAGTTCGCTCAGCGGAGCAGAATATTCAAAGTTAGCTCCCGGAATCGGGCCGGTTCCTTTAATGGCTCTTATCCACTCGGCAATCGGTCCCCCTTCGACACGCGGAATGGTCTCTTTGGGGAGGTTTTTAGTGAAATGATTCCACTCTGCATCTGGAATCAGCAGTTTTGGATTGGCAGGCCTCCCCCCGGTTAGCAGAGATGCTTTCGATCCAACCATGATCATCCCCCTTCCCGGCATCTCCTTGAGACACCACTCTGGGCGATTTTGCGGCTTTTCGCCACCGTCAAGCCACGTTAACGTTACCGGAGGCTTATTTTCGCGTGCTGCAAATTCAAATTTCAGCGATGATTTATCCGGAATAAATCCCTCAGGCGAGGATGGCCTGAGAATCGGGGTAACTGATAAAGGCATTCCAAGACCCAACGCCCAGTTTGGGGCATCCAGGGTATGGCATCCCCAGTCCCCGAGTACTCCATTTCCCAATTCGTACCACCCTCTCCAGAACCTCGGAAGGTATTTTGAGCTGTAAACCCTTTCCCTGGCAGGGCCCTGCCATAAATCCCAGTCCAGGTCTGCCGGAACAGGTTCTCCCTTTGGAGGATAACTGTCGGGTTTGATAAAGTACCCTTTGGGGTCAAATTGTGGCCCCTCAAGCCAGGCGAACACCTCTTTAACCTCACCTAAGATGCCGGCTTCATACCACTCTTTGACATAACGGATTCCCATCGTCGCATGTCCCTGGATTCCCATCGCATTTATCACATTATAGTGTTTTGCCGCCTTGCGTAGCGTGCGGATCTGCCAGATATTATGGGCAAGAGGCTTTTCAACGTAAACGTGTTTGCCGAGTTGCATGGCCGCCATCGCTGCTGCAAAGTGTACGTGATCGGGTGTAGCAACAATTACTGCATCAATTTCATCAGCCATCTTGTCGAACATCACCCTGAAATCCTTAAATCTTTTTGCCTTTGGGAAGGTCTTAAACCCTTCTGCCGCAGCTGAATCACTGACATCGCATAAGGCAACCACATTTTCAGCGGCGCAATCACTGAAATGATCCTGGGCCCGTCCACCCACACCGATGAAAGCAATTCTTACTTTCCCTGGTTTACATGCGGACAGTCCGGGTAACAATGCCGCTCCGGCTGCTACGGCTGCCGATTTGGCAAGAAATGATCTCCGAGTTAAATTTGTCATAATATCTGAATCGTTGGTTGTTTTTATTTATAATTTCAATTTATTTAATAGGCTATTAGACTATTAGGCTATTAGTCTATTAGACTGTTCGCCTTCGGCCTGCCAGCTTCCAGCCAATTAGGCTTCCGGACTTTTAGGATTGGTGAATATGTACAATATCCCAGTCCCCTAGAACCTAAAAGCCTATAACCTAACAGCCTCCAGCCTAACAGCCTGCTCTCCTCACCCATATTCTTGACCGGGGTTCCATCTCCAGCCTGATCTCTTTCCCGTTCACCGGAATTGGTCTGTGCGTAAATCCGTCGCTAAAGACTCCTGATTTCGGAAGTGTAATATTGACCACCGTCTTTTCCTGATTGTAATTGTGGATGACAAAACTATGATCCGAAAGCGTTTGCATCGATACCCGTGACGGAGCATCCAGAACCGGTTCATCTTTCAACTGAAAAGCAGACCTTATTGTATTCATCCATGATACTGGAAGCTCAAGCAAGCCAATCTGTCGCGGACAAAGCAGAACTTCACCCACGGCATCAAAATCCTGTTGTGAAAAAGTGTGAGTATTGATTAAATAAAGATTCTTGTTCTGAACGAGGAAAGGTTGATTGACCGATGTCTGAAGCATCACCCTGGCTCCGTCAGGTACAATTTGATAGTCCGTGGTCAAGGGATATTTTAAAATTTCATTATGTCCATCATTTATAATTGATTCATAGGTATTACGTAAAGTATTAGTCGATAATTTTACCCCTGCTAATCTGGCAAGTTGTTCACTTCCGTTTGCGTTAACGAGAAACCCGGTTGTTAGGATTATTTTCGCCCCTTTTTCCAATGAGCTGATGATTTTGGGTACGATTTCCCGATCGGCAGCTGCCTGTGTCGGAAGGAAGATTACAGAACTGTTCTCCGGGTACTGCGAAACGGGTACAAGCGAAACTCCGAACATTCCGATGTAATCCATAAGGTATAAATCACCTCCGGCATCGCTGTTTGGAGGTTTGTAACCTGCAACGCCCTGCACCGGATGAGCTGCAACATCCTTTGCCAGGTCCGCAAGTTTTTCAAAATCCTGCCGTAAAAGATGGTGCCCCGGATGCCCCGAAATAAAACTGTCGAAATTGAACATCACCAGTTCCTTCGCTCCCGAAAGTACCGACTGATAGGCCTGCTCGATAAAATCAATATCCGTACAATCGCCGTGGTCGAACCAGGCGCCTCCGATCTTATCCCCCGACAGGCTGGAGATCCACCGGTAATTGATAAATCCTTCGTACGGCTGGACAAACCCGTAGCGCTGGGTATATTGCCCGCGTGTTTCGGTGCCGACCCAAACTCCGTCAAACAGCCTGGGCTCTGTTGCCACATCATAGCCGAACAGGTGAAACCGGTCGTACGACTGTGGGTATTTGATGATTATTTTGATTGCCGGGTTTTTCGCTTTGGCCGGATTTATTAAAACAGATTGCGCCAATTCTGTCAGTAAGGATCGCCTGTAGACTGACCAGCTGCGGTCTCCTTTGGCCGCTTTTGATTCCAGGCTTGTGTCAGCGGTACAAAGGAAGTCGTCGATGATAAAGGTATCGAAAAACGGGGCGGAATCTTCCATTACCTTTCGCAGATCATTTTGAGTTTTGGAGTTTTGCCAGTTGAGCCAGGCCAGCGGCCCCTCCTGGGCTACTCCAAAATCGGGTCCCGGAACGGTAGCAATACCTCCGACTACCTCGAACCCGTTCTCCTTAAAAAACGAAACCGTGCTTTTGATTAACTCCGGAGGGATTACCAGGCCGCTTCGATAAGTCTCAATGTAAACTTTGGTGATCCCGTTGCAATGGAGGATAGAGAGCGCTTCGCGGCGACCCGCTTCGGTAGTCAGAAACTGATTCACCGTCTGGGCAATAATATAAACGCTCAGTTTAAGGTCTGATTTTCTGGCTTCTGCAAGGCTTTGGTTATCCCCCGTAGCTTTTGGCGCTTGTTTACACCCCTGAGAGGAGAACAATGCAATGAGAATCAATAAATAGCTTAGTGTAGTTTTCATCTTTCTTCAGGTCACTTTGCAACTTCAATTTTCCAATCCTTAAATTCAACCGAGTAGGGGCGTTTGTCAGGTCCACCGCCGGCAAGTCCAAGATCGACCGCTTCTGAGATTCCCGGGATATCTTCTGTATGTTTCTCAATAATCCAGTTGTTCCCGTCGAGGCTGATATAGCCGGAAATATGGTTGCCATGGCGAACCATTTTCAGGTAAATTGGGGTTTTGGAATTCTCGGGAAGATTCTGACTGCTTGCTTTATGCATACACCCGTTCGCAAATTCATCATATTCGATTCCGGCACGCCCCGGAGTTCCAAAAACGAGCACGGAACCTTTGCTTCCCGGCTGAACGTCAAAACTCCGGGACATATTGTTCCGGACAAAGAGACCCGATCGAAACCATTCATGTGTCCGTTCACCGAAACCGCTGATCTTTACCGTAGCGATAAAATCACCTTTAATCCCCTTTAAATAAACCGCGGCATACGAATCCTCTGCATGGTAAAAATCTGACCCGCCAACTGTAATCTTAAACCTGTTGGCCCCCCCGTCAGATTCAATTTCAAAGGGTTTGGCCTTGGCAGAACAGTATTGATTTAATTTGCTGGTTGCCAGATTAATGGTTGTTGCATCGAAAACCGTGAAGTTCTTTTCCGCACTGTTTTCTATCCGGACAGAATGGATTCCGACGGCTGGGTCAAGTTCAAAACTGATTTCCCGTGATTCATTTAATTTCAGAATAATGGTCTGGCTTTGGATCGTTGAATGGTCAAGCATCAGATTTGCCATTATCTTCTGAGGTTCCTGAGTGAGGTTCTTTGCCGTTGCAGTAACCTTTAACTTCTCACCTTTGAGCAGTCTGTCATCCGATAATCTGAAGTTTTCGAAAACAACAGCAGGCTTTATCCCTTCAATCACAACCGATTGATAGGGTGTTGAGCCGATCGCCAGCCGGTGCTCTCCCGAATCATAGATCCTCACCTCAAACTCAATTTTGCGACTGTTGTTTTTGATCACCGGGAAAAGTCTCTTTTCAGATATCTTCCCATCCAGGTAAAGCTCAATGGGGGCAGATCCGGTTGATCCATGATTAAAAACAAAAGCAGAGAGGTGAATAATGCTTCCCGCTGCCACTTTCCCCCCTGGAAGAGCGGAGGTCGTTTCAATTTTCAAGTCACTCACCTGAAATACAGGTTCTCCGTCCAGAATTGTTTCGGGTGGATTAACTGGCGCCTCAATCCTGAAATTGTTCCGGTAAATGTTGTCCTCCGCGAGGGCTGCGCATAGCTTCCATTCTCCCTGCTCAAGGTTATAATAGATATTTTCCACTGAAGTCCAGCCTGATGACATGTTATCAAACCAAAAGGCGACATTGTCGTTAAAGAATCCGGCGCGGACATCATGTATCAGGTTATTGCGGATCACCGAATTAAACGTCAGACCAGCGGTTTTGATGGCCCCTGAATCATCCGCATCGCGCTGAACATCATCAAGGTGATTGTATTCGACGATGTAGTCTCCGTCAATCGCCTCTTCCTGGTTCGACCAGCCACCCACGTCAATTCCATATCTCCCCCTCGTTTTTGTCAGGTAGTTATGCGAAATCTCTGTTCTCAGCGAATTATTGGCCATAATGTTGACACCGCCGCAATCATAAAGCTTGTTGTAGGAGATGAGGGTTTCCCGGATAATATCCCTTCCGTCGCCGGGTTTTGAAAGTCCGTTGGCATAAATACCTCCGTCATCCAGGGTTATGAAGTTATTATGTAGTATCCTGGTCTGGTAACACCCTTTTTTTACCGATATCCCGGTTCCGCTGCAGGAACGGACTTCGCCGCCAATAAACTCGCAGGCATGTGCAAACTCATAACTGATGGCGCTGTTCGATACTGTGGGAATTTCCGCTACTCCAGTGGAACCGTCGACCCCGTCGTAGTTATAACTGGTTATATTTTTGCCGGTAATGACTCCCTCGAAGGTGAGCCCGTAAATCCGCAGATTACGCACCGGTTGTCCTTGTTTTCCATGGACTTCGACCAGTTGATTGATCACTGGTACTCCTGCCTGTGCCAGGTTCATATCCGGTATGACATCGGTTGGAATGTAGCTGATCTCTTTGGTCTTTTTATCGAAAAACCATTCTCCCGGTGCGTCAAGCAATGATTTAACGTTTTCGACATAATAGCGTGGCGGAACGATCACGACCCCCTCCTGAGGTGACTTAAAGGTGGCAATGCCTGTTTTTTCATCCACTTTGGCCAGTGAATTGATTCCGGTATGCCAGCGCAGCAACATGACCACCCTGTTCCCTTCCATCTCCTTCCACGATTTCAGGTCCCCTTTTTTGAAACAGAGTTCACTGGTCGATTTGGAGATTGCAGGTGGTGTGAAATACCCCTCGTTGGGTGTACGTGCCAGAGTCTGCTTCTTCCCGTTCACGACCAGCATGGCAACCGTATCAGCCTCAAACGGGGCGGTCCAGACCTTGCCGTTTTTCTTCCATCCCTTAACCGGAACCTCTCCCGAGATTACAGGTTTTTCACCCGGAAATGCCGCGTAAGTCACATAATGGTCTTTCAGCTTGTGATATTCGAATGCCCCGGTAGGGAGATTGGTCTCAACTCTTTCACCGCCATCGGCCGTTTCAAAGAGCAGACGTTGTTTCAAATTATATTGTCCGCCACGGATATAAACCAGAATATCTTTGCCGCGACCAAGCGGATGAGGGGAACCAATCCACCGCTTCTCTATGGGTGCACTCTTGGGGAAGAAAACCTTCGATTTCAATTCTCTGACCGCTTTTTGAGCCCTTGAAATTGTTGAAAACGGACCGTCGGTTCTCGAGGCATTGGGTTCTGGAAGCGTCCCCGACCATCGGTCATCACCGTTTGCGGCGACATAAAAATCGGCGAATGCCGGATAACTGAACGGAAGCCATTTTTCACCCCGGAGCAGTTTTCCGTCCCGCGCGGGTAGTGAAGTTTGGGAGTAGGCACAATAATTAAACAATCCGGCAAATAGAATGAGCAGGAAAAGGGCTGAACCACTCTTGGCAGAGCCTGGAGCTGCAAGTCCTGGTGATACCTTCATATTATGATTTAATGTTGAAATTCTGTTTGTTGAATGGATGTTTGAAAAGTCAAACATATTTAAATTTGCAGAACCGATTCAATAGGTTTTTGTCTTTTGTATATGGTTTTTTAACTGATTATGCGAAAATCTTTCAATTTAACACTAAAATAGGCTAATTATCTATTGAATTGCGATAAAATAGCAGAAGTATTTAGATTGGGGAAATGGTTACTTTATCTTTCAAATTAGCTATACCAAATGAAATCTAAAATCCTGATCCTTGCCTTGCTCCTTTCAGCAGCGCATATTTTAACAGCCCAAAATCCGGAGGTCATCAGTTTCGATTCAATCCGGTCAAATTTTAAAAACCCGCCTGCCGACTGCTGGCCGCATACCCGCTGGTGGTGGCCGGGAAACCCGGTTTCAAAGGCGGAGATCACCCATGAACTGGAAGAGATGCGTGCTCACGGAATTCGTGGGGTGGAGCAAATTTCGATGAGTGAAGTTTATGAAAAGGGAAATATTCCTTATCTCTCTGACGAATTCATGGAGATGCTCAAACATACGGTTCAGGAAGCCAAACGATTGGGAATGGAGGTTTCTCTCAATTTTGGCGGACCGGGCTGGATCATCGGGGGTGCCTGGGTAAAGGAGGAGGAGAAGAGTAAAGATCTGGTGCCGACCTTTATGGACCTGGCAGGAAATCAGGTTTATAACGGGAATTTGCCCGATCGCCTGACCAAAACAAAACGGTCGTGGGAACATTATACCCCAAAACTGGATGGCGACGAAACCTTGCTGGCGGTTGTCGCGGGAAAAATTGAAAAGGATGGTCAAATCAGTGAGAAATCGTTGATCAACCTCTCAGCCACGGTTTCAGGAAAAAAAATAAGCTGGAAGGTTCCTGAAGGGGAATGGCGCCTGATGGCCTTTTGGTTAAAGAAAAATGGAATCAGCAATGCCGTCGACCATTTCAGCCGGCAGGCGATGGAGAACTACTGCAATTTCCTGGGCGCTAAATTTTACGGGGCTTTTGGGGATGAATTCGGGAAAACGGTGGAATCGTTGTTCGCAGATAGTTTTGAACTGCCAAATTTATCAAGCGGGATCAACTGGTCAACCGGATTACTGGAAGCGTTTCAGAAGGAGAAAGGGTATGATCTCACCCCTTATCTTCCCGCAATCTGGTGGAATGTCGGGGAGATTTCACCCAAAATCAGGTTCGATGTCAATGAGTTTCTCCATCAAACAGGCTTAAATGTTTTTTTTAAGACATTTCTGGGATGGTGCGAAGATCATCATATTAAGGGGCGAATCCAGGCTTATGGCTTTAATACGGATAATATAGAGGCTTCGGGAAAGGCGCATATTCCCGAAATGGAGATCACTGCAGGTGAGAAAGATGCTGCTGACTGGTTCGACACCCGGATCGGCCCCAGGCAATATGTCGCTTCCGGTGCCCACCTGTATGGCCGGAAGGTGGTTTCAGCCGAGGTTTATACCTTTATCCACTGGGAAAGGTACCGCGAAACACTTGAGGAGCTTAAGATTGCCAGTGATGGCTACCTCATGGCAGGTGCCACAAAATTCTATAATCACGGCTTTAATTTTTCGCCCGAGAAAATTGTCACGCCGACCCGCTCGCTCCCGTTTGCGGCCTATATCCAGCCTCAGAATGTCTGGTGGAAATACTATCCCAAACTTGCCGAATATATTGCCCGGAGCGCTTATTTGCTCCGTCAGGGCGATTTTACCGCTGACGTTGCCCTCTACTCTCCGCTGGCAAATCAATGGGCGATAAATGCGCTGAACATGCGCAAATGGACCCGCGAATTCGATTGGGGTGATCTGGGTGAACTCCTGATTTCAAACGGGTATAATTACGACTTGATCAATGATGATGCGCTGCAGAATCTCGCAACCGTTGCCGATGGCAGACTTAAAATACGGACCAATGAATACAAGGTGCTTATTCTTCCCAATGTTGAAACCATCCCTTTGAAAACCCTCGAATTCATCGAAAAATATGTGGAGATGGGAGGTATTGTCATTGCACTTGAACGGATTCCTGAAAAATCAACGGGTTTGACCGATTACAGGGTGTCGGATAACAAGGTCAGGGAGCTTTCCGGCAACCTTTTCAATAAACCGAAACAGCCGGAGGGGAAACCGGTTAATCCCTATGGTTTGAATGGCCCCGGAATTGTGGAAGGGATAAAGATGAACCCTTACGGGAATGGGGGCACCTACCTGGTTAAAAATGTCATTGACCGGCAGATCTGGTGGGACAAACGGAGCAGCGCGCTCGATCCTTTTCTGGAAACCATCCGCAAACATATCGCCCCCGATTTCGGAATCGACTTTGCTTATGAGGGGCTGCGGAAGAATGAAGGTCTCACATTTATTCACCGGAAATTGGGAGAGAAAGAGATCTATTTTGTCTCGAATATCCAGGACAGAGAGAGTACGATCCCCGTCACGTTCAGGGTTAAAAACAAGGTAATCCGGAAATGGAATCCATACACAGGTGCCATTACGCCGGTATTAAGCTTTTGCGAGGTGAAGGATGGGATAAAAGTGCCGCTCAGTCTCGCCCCCTATGAATCGACGTTTCTGGAATTTTCACCTGGTGAACCTGAGGTTTATGTAGCAAAATCTGAATTCATTGATGTTTCAGCTATTGGGAATAAAGGTCTCAAGGCAGTTGCGCTTCAGAATGGAACATATTCATCAATAATCAAAAAAGGTAGCGAGGAGAAGAGAATCACCACAGGGGTTTCGGGCATACCTGCTCCGTTCCTGATCTCCGGGGCATGGAACATGGAACTTGAGGCGGAGAACTTTCCTGTTGTTAAAAGGAAGACTGAAGTGCTTACCTCGTGGATTGAAGATCCGGTAACCCGTAATTTCAGCGGTACAGGACGTTATGAAATCAACTTTGCCCTTTCCCCCAGGTACTTCCTCAAAGGGCTTAAACTCTGCCTGGATCTGGGAAAGGTGGGAAACATTGCGGAGGTAACTCTGAATGATCACCCTTTAGGAATAACCTGGATGCGCGGTCAGAAGCTGGAAGCAACCCATGCCCTGAAGTCCGGGGAAAACAAGCTGGTCATCCTGGTGACCAATACGCTGATCAACCGGATTTCGGCGATGAAAGTGCCACCACCGGTACCTGCTGATCTTATTCCCCGGTTTGGAAGCGGCGCCGTCAATCAGGAGACTCCCCGGGAATTTGGGTTTAAGCCGTTACCCGCTTCCGGGTTGATAGGACCGGTGAGGATTATTGCAGTTAAGGAAATTACTGTCAGCTATTGATGTTTGACGGTTCGCTGCTGGCTACTGGTAGCAGGTCATTGTGTCTAAGCTGCCGGTCGCAAGGTGATAGCTGATGGTCCTGATTATTTCAAGTGAGCCGCCAGAAACGGCAGGATCTTATTTAAGGCATCGGTGTTATCTGCATCGGTAAATCCATGACCTTCATCGGGATAGGTGACCAGCTGATTGGCAACGCCTGCCGCGTTTAACTTCGCAATGAGCGCGGTGGTCTGCTCTGGAAGGACTATGTCATCCAATCCGCCCTGCAAGGCGATGGTGGGGGGACTTTGTGAAGTGACAAAATTGATCGGACTTGACTGGCTATAGATCACCGGATTCTGGGTGTAGGATTGACCAATGACCGCAATCAGGACAAGCTGTTGCAGAAATCCCTCATTCCAAATGGCTGACAGGTCTGTTGGTCCGAAAAAATCGACCACCGCCTTTACGTGCTTATTGGGGTCGTTCTTGTAGCTGTGAAGCAGAGCCAAATGGGCTCCGGCGCTCGCTCCCAGAACGATCAGGCTCTGTGAAACACCGTATCCCGCTGATTTGGTGAGATAAAATTCAATGGCCGATTTGATATCCAGTTCCTGTGTAGGAAACAAATCGGATGTTCCGTTAACCGCCAGACGATAATTGAGGTTGATAAATGCAAAATCGGGGTTTCGTTTTTTGATTGAATCCACCACAAAGGTCATGTCGGATTTATCCCCGTCAATCCATGAGCCGCCGTGAATCACCACGATCGTCTTGGTTGAATTGACAGTTCGCCCTGCCGGAAGATCGATATCCATTTTCTCGAGCGGATCTGTTCCGTATCCAACCTCCGAATAAGTGATGGCTACTGCGGGATTCGGGGAATCCGGAGTCGGGGTATCCTTTTTGCATGAGGCAAAGAGAGCAACCAATGAAAAAATAAGGATTAATTTGCGCATATAAGTAACCGGAAATATATAATATACTATTTAAAATTCTGATATTCTGATTTATGACCCCTTTGAATCTCCCGCATTCTGAACAATACCACCCTTTTAAGCCCCTCCTTTGGAGGGTTTGGGGAGGTCAAAAGTGGAAACAAATAATTGCGACATTGTATTGTTCTTAATTTCTAATGCTGTTGTTTACCCTAAATATACAAATTAATTTTAAAGTTTTTTTGAACAGGAAAATTCCTGATCCATACGAATCGTCAAAGAACCAAAATTTGCGGGGTATATCCGGATCATCCGAGATCAATTGGGTTGCCGAAGTTGCTATTTTATCCAATAAAAAATTATTTTTGTCAGGTAGCTGAAAATAAAATATCAATTGACCCATGAAGAGATCATTTTTGCTGTTAATTCTATTAACTTTTACTTTCTCAGGATATTCAAGGGTAATTAAGAGGCCTATTCCCGATAAACTGGTGGTATTAACCTTTGACGATGCCCCTGCAAGTCATTATTCCATCGTCGCCCCACTTTTAAAAGCCTATGGTTTTGGTGCCACTTTTTTTGTTTGTGAGTTTCCCCCGAATTTTAAGGATAGTTCGAAATACATGAACTGGAGGCAGATCAAGGCGTTAGACGCCATGGGATTTGAGGTTGCAAGCCACACCCGGACCCATCCTCCGGTCAGCAAGCTGACCAATGAGCAATTTAATGAGGAACTCAAATATATTGAGGACAAATGTGATTCGCTGCATATGGCCAAACCGGTGAATTTTGCCTATCCGGGTTACGATGTTAACCGTCCATCAGTGGATGCCCTTAGGACCAGGGGTTATAAATTTGCACGGATAGGCGGGAGTAAAGCTTATGATCCGCAGACCGATCATCCTCTTCTGGTGCCAAGCTGGGCTACAACAGCGGGAAATAAAGCCCGGATCCTGGGAGCATTCAGTGAGGCCCGGAATGGTAAAATAGTGGTTCTGACCATCCATGGAGTGCCCGATGTTGAACATTCCTGGGTAACTATTTCTCCTGAATTATTCGGAGAATATCTGAAATATCTTTCCGAGAATCATTATAAGGTAATTGCCCTGAGAGATCTGGAAAAATACATCAATGTCAGACAGGCGGGAAGATTAATTGTCCCGGACTTAAAACAGAGGCTCAACAATTAACGGTACTTCCTGATAAGGAAGCAGATATCGAATATTAATTTTTTTAAAAGCATATCGGTAATCCGGATTAATGAATATCGCATAGCATATTTAAATTGCAGATATTCAACTGGTAAAGCATTGAAAATTGAACATTATTAATTGATTATTACTTAAAATGAACAGGTTAAATTATTTCTTTCTGCTGATTTGTATTTTTGCGGAGCCATTTATGACCTTTGCTCAGCCAGTGCCGTTTCAGAGCGTCACGATCTCTGTTTCTCCCGAAATCAGATCCTCGTTTGTAACCGGTGGGCGCCTGCTTCTCTACGTGAGCCGGGAACGGGAGCGGGAACCCCGCGATCACGCTGAGGTAAAATTCGGATTTACGCTGAACAACTGGGATGGTGCATCCCCTTTTATCCTGGATGCAACGGATAAGGGAATTCTTCATACCGATCTGGCCGAAGGGTTTATTCCTGTGCCAAAGAAATTTTATTACCAGGCCATCTACAAACAAAACATCGATGACGCCCTCGACGATATCCCTGGTAACCTGGTCACCCGGGTCGATTCAGTGGAGGTCACCGGCCCTGTAACCCTGAGTCTTCAGCTGGATAAAGTCATCCCCCCTTTTAAAATCGTAGAAAATAAGTTTGTTAAGCCGATTGTCATCCCGAGCAAGTTGCTTTCCGGTTTCTCTGGGCATACCCGGTATCTGAGAGCCTCTGTCCTGCTCCCTGCAAGTTATTTCGACAACCCCGGAAAATCATACCCGATCTGCTACCATGTTCCGGGGCTGAACGGCAGATATGAGGGCATTAACGGAATGATGGCGAACAAGCCATTTACCGACTGGTGGTTTTCGAAGAAAGCGCCCCAGGTCATCTATGTATTTCTTGATTCTCAGGGACCCTATGGCGATTCTTATCAGGTTGATTCAGAGAATAACGGCCCCTGCGGGAAGGCGCTCACCGAGGAGCTTATCCCTGAAATCGAGAAACAGGTTCATTACAACAAGGATTCGGGCAAACGTTACCTCGCAGGAGCCTCAACCGGAGGATGGGTTGTGCTGGGTCTGCAGATTTTCTATCCCGACTTCTTTGACGGAGCCTGGGCATACAGCCCGGACCCGGTTGAATTTGAACATTACGGATTGATCAATATTTATAAGGATGAGAGCGCTTTTTATAACCGGTATGATTATTTGCAGGTCGAATCGAGGACGATCTATGGCGAACCAAAAGGATTGATGAAGGATGCCATACTGGATGAAGATGTGCTGAGCAGAACCAATGATTACCGGGTATCGGGAGAACAGTTCGGAGCCTATAATGCGGTTTTCGGACCTAGAGGAAAAGACGGTCTCCCCACCATGCTCATTGATCCGGTTACGGGCAAAATTGACCACGCTATCGCTGCACAATGGGAGAAATACGATTTAAAGAAAGTTCTGGAGAAAAACTGGTCCACGCTGGGCCCTAAACTTCAGGGAAAAATATGGATCTGGAGCGGAGACATGGATATGCTCTATTCGAATGTCGCAACACGGTTCCTCAAAATGTACCTCGATAAAACCGGGAATCCAAAGTCGGATGCCAGGATATCATTCACCCCGATGGCTGGTCACTGTGCCGAATGGAGCGATGTCGCCGTTTTGAATATGGTGGCTGAAAAAGCGGCGAAAAAATAACTCCAATCAAAATGGTTTTGAGGTGACGCAATGTCAGTTTCACCTCAATCAAAATGGTTTTGAGGTGACTCATTGTCCGATTCATGCGAAGCAAAGAGGCTTTACCCCTAAGCAAAGTCTGATTCATGTCCATCAAAATGATTTTCACCTGAAGCAAGGTCTGATTCATGTCAATCAAAATGGTTTTCACCTGAAGCAAGGTCTGATTCACGTCAATCATAATGATATTCAGTTCAATCAATATGGTTTACACCTGAAGCAAGGGGAGTATCCAAATGATTGAATTATCCGTTAATAAATTCAGAGCAAATCTGAAAGACTTTGCAGATAAAGCCATTTTATAAATCTGATGAAAATTCGATACGCATCTTTGCCATCGGGGGACATTACAAGGATATTCAGGAAATGATCATCTACTAATCTTCCATTGAATTATGCAAAAAAAGTATTTGTAGCCAATCATTTTATTCCTTACTATTGGGGACCGGAAGTAAAAGCCGAATTCAATTTCACTGGTTTGTCCAATTTGCTTTCGTAAAAAGTTTCAAACTAAAATCTTCCAGATAATGAAGAATAAAGCACTTATTTTACAGATAGTTATACTTTTGATTGTCCCTTTTGCCGTGTTTGCCCAATCGAACAAGACGCTTAAGCAACAGAAGGAATATCTTACCCCTTATGAGAAAAGTAACCTGTCGGAGAATAATTTACCTCTATTAATGCCTTACAACCGCTGGATTGATCCCGCAGGTGAACAGCTTTATTTTGGTGAGAAGACCGATGAAAACCATGCTCTCGACTGCGCGATCTCTCCCGACGGGAGGTGGATAGCCGTTGAAGGTCGCTATTCGGTTGTAATTATTGATCCGGTATCGAAGAAAATTATTAATCGCACCACCTTAAAACCCCCTTTTGTCAAGGAAAATCTGATGAATACCTTCTCCGGTATCTCATGGCGCAAATCTGGTAAAAAGAATGAGCTCTTCTGGAGTACTGTCGGAAAAGCGAATAAATCGTATGTCGTTCAGGCTTCGTGGGACGGAAAGAAAATGGCGCTTTTAAAGACCTTTCCTTTTGATGCGGTCAAACCGGCAGAATCTGCCTTGCCCAACGAACTGGCAATTGCAGAAGAAGCCGGTTCGCCGGTGCTTTATGTTGTTTTAAACGGCAATAATACCGTTGAAAAACTGGATCTTCAAACCGGTAAGACAATCTGGTCGGCCCCTGTGGGCGTAGCCCCTTTCGGGATTGCAAGGGCCGGCGGGAAACTGTATATTACCAATTGGGCAGGATCGGTTCCGGAGAAGGATGATGTAAATGTGGCCGGGGTACCCTGGGGAAGCGCAAAGATCGATCCTCAAACCGGGGCCACCCGCGAAGGGACCGTTTCGGTATTGGATGCTAAAACAGGTAAATTGCTTAAGAATATTACAGTCGGGTTGCATCCCAATGATATCATCACCAGTGGCGATCAAAAATTCGTTTTTACCGCCAATGCCAACAGCGACCAGGTTTCAGTCATTAATACTGAAAAAGATGTGGTGACTGAGCAAATCTCAGTCAGGCTCTCACCCGAAAAGAACAGCTATTTTGGCGACTCCCCGAATGGCCTGGCTATTTCAGCTAAAGGGAAAACCCTCTATGTGGCCAACGGAATGGACAATGCACTCGCAGTTGTATCCCTTGGAATCCTATCATCAACTAATTCCCCGGAAATTAAAAGTAAAGTGACCGGATTTATCCCCACCGGCGCTTATCCCGGTGGAGTGGCTCTCTTTCGCGACAGCCTGTTATTTGTTGCCAATATTGAGGCCGAAGGATCACGAATCCCGACTATCCTGGAGAATACGGGACACACAGTTTATAACTCTCACAGGGAGATGGCATCGGTATCGGTAATTCCTGTACCGCAAAAATCGCAGTTGAGCGATTATACTCAGAAAGTTGAAAAGAGCAATCAGCTCTTCAGACTTGCGCTTACCGATAAGCTACCCCGGAAAAATGCAGAGCCGGTTCCGGTTCCTCTGCGGGTCGGCGAACCGTCCGTTTTCAAACATGTGGTTTATATCATCAAGGAGAATCGCACTTACGATCAGGTTCTGGGCGATGTCAAAGCAGGAGATGGGGATTCTACGCTGTGCATTTTCGGAAAGAAAATCACCCCCAATGCTCATAAAATAGTGAATGATTTTTTCCTGATGGACAACTATCATGCCTCGGGAAAATGCTCGGCAGAGGGGCACCAATGGACAGATATGGGCATTGTCACCGATTATATCGAGAAAGAGGTCAAGGCATGGATCAGGAGCTATCCCCATGTTCAATATGATGCGCTGGTTTATGCACCGACCGGGTTTATCTGGGATAATGCTACCCGTCATGGGAAAAGTGCCCGTATTTATGGTGAAGCGTGTGACGTCCATTATGATAAGAATTTAAACTGGACTTCCATCTACGAAGGGTTTAAAAAGGGGGAGAGCGTTAAATTCAAAAATGTTACCACGGTAAAGCCGGTGGAGAAATTGTTGAGTCAGAACTTTCCGAGTTCCGACAACCATGTGTTTCCTGACGTGCTCAGGGCTAAGGCTTTTATTGATGAATTGAATGCCTGCGACAAAATGGAAGGTGACCAATGGCCGGAGCTCATTGTGATTGCCCTATCAAATGATCATACGGCCGGTACTCGTCCGGGTATTCCTACGCCACGGGCCATGGTCGCTGACAATGATCTTGCAATGGGTCAGATCGTTGAGGCGATATCCAAGAGCCGTTTCTGGAAAAACACAGCCATTTTCACCACCGAGGACGATTCACAGGACGGATGGGACCACGTTTCGGCTTACCGCACTGTGGGGACGATCGTAAGTCCTTATTCACACTTAAAACATACGGTTCATACCAATTACAACCAGGTTTCCCTTGTTCGTACCATTGAACAGATTTTAGGGATTCCTCCGATGAATATCAGCGATGCCACCGCTATGCCGATGTTTGATTGTTTTAGCCAGACACCCGATTTTACCCCATTTCTCTCTGCACCCAACCAGATTCCGCTGAATGAAATGAATAAAAATCTGAAGGAGCTGAAAGGAACGGCCCTTCATTATGCCCGCAAAAGCCTAGAACCTCAGTTTGATTATATTGACCAGGGCGATGACGACCTGCTCAACCGGATCCTATGGTTTGCAATGAAAGGGAAGGAAAAATACCCGTCAAAATACAGCGGGAATGATGAGGAGGAGAAATAAGGATATTTTAACAGTGGTAGTCTGTCTTTGAGTCAGGCTATCACTATTGAAAAATGTGCCGTAGGCACAACCTTTCGGTAAAAAGATAGCTTTACCTTTTCTTTCGTCCCATACGGGACGATCCTTGGCCCCCTCTGTTCCGGTTTCTACCGACGGCTAATCCATGGCGGGATTGAAAATCCAATCTTAACCGGACAAAATGGACAATTCCCATGGCAATAAAGACAATGATTTCGGAACAATCTGTTCTGCCCGGTTGTTATGGCTTTATGGCAGGAAAAAGTATTTCCTGGTTTTTATTTAAAGTCAATCCGTATGAAAGTATATGTTGTGAGCATGTTGAATGCTCTTGTTTTAATTTTGCTCGGTCTGTGGGGATATCTTGGGTCTCAGACCCCATCGCCCACCGCCCTGATCCCGGTATTTTCAGGCATCCTCCTCCTCTCCCTGATCAGAGGACTGAAAGCAGGAAACAGGGTGATTGCCCATATCTCGGTGTTGCTCACCTTCGTACTATTAATTGCCTTTGTTAAGCCGCTCACCGGTTCCATCGGGCGTGGAGACAACGGAGCCATTGCACGCATTGTGATTATGATGTTTGCATGCGCGTTGAGCATGGTCTATTTTATCCGCAGCTTTATCGCCGTCAGGAAAGCCAGGACTAAGCCAGGGGAGTAAGATTATTAAAATGCCTCAACAGGACACATTGGTTTGTTCCTTTAGGTTCTGTTGCTTTAATTATTTCTACTTATTTCTAATCCTCAAATGTCCTGTGAAGCTCATCCGATTACTATTCCTGCCCGGGGTTTCTTTAATATTTAATGTCAATGGCGGTCAAAATGTTGTAGCGCAGCCTGTTCATAGTGACCAATGGGCAGCAACCGATGCACTTGGCCGTAAAGTACTGGACTATAAGTCTGCTGGAGCCAGGAAAAAGGGGAAGTTTGTGGCCATGTTTTACTGGACATGGCATCAGGGAGAGGATGATACGACTTCTCAGGTTCGGAATATCAGCGAAATTGTGGAGAATTATCCTGAAGCGATGAAGGATTATAATCACCCTGCCTGGGGCGACAAAAAGCCGGGATTCTTCTTCTGGGAGCAACCCTTATTGGGTTATTATAAGACTACAGATCCCTGGGTTTTGCGCAAACATGCCGAAATGTTAGCCGATGCGGGGATTGATGCGGTATTTTTCGATTGTACCAATGGAACCATAACCTGGGAAGCTTCCACTGATGCCCTGATGAAGACCTGGGACCTGGCTCAGAAAGATGGTGTGAACGTGCCGCGGATTGCCTTTATGCTGCCCTTTGGCGCATCGCCGAATTCCCTGGTTTCACTAAGGCAGCTTTATCGCAGTATCTATAAACCCAAAAGGTATGAAACTCTTTGGTTTAGATGGAAAGGGAAGCCTTGCATCATGGGATACCCGGATAACCTAACAAATTCTGCAGAGGATCAGGAAATTGCCCGGTTCTTCACCTTCCGCCCTGGTCAACCTGACTATGTCAATGGTCCAAAGCGGAATGACCAGTGGGGATGGCTCGAAGATTATCCACAGCACGGGTATGTCAGGGATCAGTCGGGTAAATCCGAACAGGTTCCGGTGGGAGTATCACAAAATGCATCTCCGGCCACCAAAGGGCATTGCAGCGCCTTTAACCTTCCCGGCTCATTTGGCCGGAGCTACAGCAAAAAAAACGGATTTGACCCACGGATTGACGGATACCTTTATGGCTGGAATTTCCAGGAACAGTGGGAGCGTGCCTTCGAACTTGATCCTGAACTCGTGTTCATTACCGGATGGAACGAATTTATTGCCGGTCAGTGGCTTCCTAAGGATAGCTGGACTGGTGATCCATTCTCCTTTGTCGATGAGTTTGACTGGGAGCACAGCCGGGATATTGAACCCAATAAAGGGTGGGGCGACAAAGGGGATATCTATTACCTTCAACTGGTCGGTAATGTCCGGAAATTTAAGGGGATGGAACCTCCGCTCAAAACCTCTGTTCCAAAAACCATTAAAATAGGAAACGTTAACGGCTGGGCTGATGTTGAACCCTATTTTCATCATTACAAGGGAAATACCCTCCACCGTAACCATCCCGGAAGAAATAACCTGTATTATACAAACAGCACAGGGAGAAATGACCTGGTGGGTGCAAAGGTTACGCGGGATGCAGATAAGCTCTATTTTTATGTGGAAACCGCTGAAAAGCTAACCTCTCGTAATGATCCAAACTGGATGATGCTGTTCATCGATATTGACCGTAATAAATCGACCGGGTGGAATGGGTATGATTATGTTGTCAACCGGATTTCTCCGAATGGGGATCGGGCGACTGTGGAAAAGAATGTTGGGGGGCGCTGGGAATGGGAACCGGTAGCCAGGACAAAGTTTGCAGTCAATAACAATAAATTGGAGCTCGAGATCAAACGCAGTGTATTGGGTCTAGCCGGTAAAGAGATCAACCTGGAGTTCAAGTGGAACGATAATATGCAGGAGAATGGAAATATTATGGACTTTTATGTCAATGGGGATACCGCACCCGGAGGACGTTTTAACTTTGTTTATACTGTAAAAAAATAAAAAATGGATAGCCTGAGGTGGAAATTCAGATTAGGGATCGTGATCATATTAGTCTCTATACTGTTGTTCTTTATACTTTTCGCAATCCCTTTCCTTTCACTTGATTTGAAAACCAAATTAGCCCTTACGCCGGTTGTTTTTGCCGCTGCAGAGGTGTTGTTCTGGCTTGGAATTGTGCTGATCGGAAAGGATGTTTACTTAAAGTTTAAGGCCGGATTATCGGGGGGCAAGTGGCGGAGCCCTAAATAGTGTACGGTTAAAATCCATCCAGTAATTCAGTAGCTCCATGTCACAATAGCCGAAATGGCCCGATTTCCATATGATCTGCCCGATAATAAAGGCAAAATTGTAATCCAACCGGCCCGGGAAGATGATCAATAACTGATTCCCTTAGCGCATATCATTTATCTCAACCTTGGGATATTTAGCCGGATCAAATTTAAAATAGTCGGGAGTTAAATTCTGATCGGTCTTCATATTTTTCATAGCCAGGGTATAGGTATTCCCGTCTTTATTGAAAGTCTTGGCTTTAATAATCTGATATTTGGACTTGTCAATACTTAGCCTCACTTTGGTAAACTCCTTTGATTTATCGGTCGGGAACAAATCAATAACCTGTACAACTTTCCCCCCTGCATTCTCCTCCCCGATAAAGGTGTAATTAAAACCCTTCTCATAAATGGTGAAGATATTTGCGGGATTCAATGCGGCTTCACTTTCAGGATCAACGGTGGAAATATTAACCTCATTGGACTGAGTCAGATAACTCCAGGTGACAGCTCCATCCGAAAAAACCTCCATCCCCATGGCGGGCATGTGCAACCGGTAGCTTTTCCCTTTTAGAGCGACACTGCCTTCATTCGTTTCAGTAACTGTTCCTGTCTTATTCTCGAGGGTAAACGAAAAATCGATCTGAATGGTTTTATAACTTTTATTGGTTTGTGCTAATTTGTCAAGAATCTCCTTGGCCTTCGCATCCTGCTGCGCAAAAAGCGATCCGGTACCCAGAATTAAAAAACTCATGAAAAATAATGCGGTGATCATTTTTGTGCTCTGCAAACATTCTCGTTTCATCATCGGTAATATAAATTAAATTATTTCTATTGATTTAGACCCCTCAATAATTGTTCCAAAGCGTATTCGTCCTGCAATAAAACCTGGCGCGCTTTACTCCCTTCGTTTTGCCCGACAATACCGGCGGCTTCAAGCTGATCCATAATTCTTCCGGCACGGTTATACCCGATCGAAAATTTGCGTTGAATGGCCGAAGTGGAACCTGTCTGGTTCATCACGACTATTTTTGCGGCCTCGTCAAAGAATTCATCCCGGTTTTTTAGATCGATCAGATCCGATTCACCTGCTCCTTCATCGTGGCACTCTGGTAATAGATAGGCGCTTGGATAGGAAGGCTGCTGGCTGATATACCTTGCAATGGATTCAACTTCAGGGGTATCCACAAATGCGCATTGAACCCTGATCAATGAGTTTCCTGTCGAAACCAGCATATCTCCCTTTCCGATCAGCTGGTTTGCACCCGGGGTATCGAGGATAGTTCTGGAGTCGACCATTGAGGCTACTTTAAAGGCGATGCGGGCCGGGAAATTGGCTTTAATGACACCTGTAATGATATTGATAGAGGGGCGTTGTGTGGCAATCACCATGTGGATACCAACGGCGCGCGCAAGCTGTGCGATCCGGGCTATCGGCAATTCGATCTCTTTCCCCGCCGTCATGATCAGGTCTGCAAATTCATCGATAACCACCACAATATAGGGTTGATAGCGATGACCCTTGGAGGGGTTTAGCCGGCGTGAAATAAACTTCTCATTGTACTCCTTAATATTCCGCGCATGCGCCTTCTTTAAAAGATCATAACGCATATCCATCTCATGGTTCAGCGAATTCAGGGTATTCTTGACCCGCTGAACATCGGTGATTATCGGATCTGTTTCACCCTCCATTTTCGCAAGAAAGTGCTTCTCTATAATCGAATAGAGGTTTAATTCGACTTTCTTGGGATCTATAAACACAAATTTCAGCTGTGCAGGGTGTTTCTTATAGAGTAATGAAGAGATGATGGCATTTAGTCCTACCGATTTCCCCTGCCCTGTGGCCCCTGCAACCAGAATATGGGGCATCTTGGTAAGATCGACCACAAAGGTCTCATTCGAAATGGTCTTTCCCAGCGCCAGCGGCAGTTCATAGTCACTCTCCTGAAAAACTTTGGAAGAGATCAGTGAACGCATGGAAACAATCTCCGGCTTGCTGTTCGGAACTTCAATACCGACGGTCCCTTTCCCTGGGATCGGGGCAATAATCCTGATTCCCAGGGCAGCAAGACTCAGGGCAATGTCATCCTCGAGATTTTTGATTTTTGAGATCCGCACTCCAGGCGCAGGAACAATCTCATAGAGGGTTATGGTTGGTCCTGTTGTTGCTTTGATTTTTACAATCTCGATATTGTAGTTCTTTAAAGTCTGCAGGATCTTGTTTTTATTGGCAATCAGCTCCTCGTCAGAAACCTGGGGATTACCCGATGATCGCTCCTCGAGTAATTCGATTGGCGGAAATTTATAGCGCGACAATTCCAGGGTAGGATCAAAATCGGGCATTTCAGCTTCAGCACCTTCATACAGGCCATCTTCTTCGTCGCTCTTCCGTTGTACCGGCACATATACCGGCCTGTTGGCTGCCTCAATGGTCTCCTCGCGGTGTATCTCTTCCCGTTCAATTTCCAGGGTCTCCTTCTCCTTCGATCCCGCATAAACAATCTCCACATTATTTCCAACGGCAACCTTGGCGAATGCCCGTTCATTGGATTCAATCACCGGAGCCTGGGGAATTGAGAAGATATCCTCCTCCTGAATTTTCTCTTTAGGGACCACCTCTTTTTTATGCTGTTTATAGGTTATCCACTTTTTAAGGAGCGGCCACGTTTCCTCGAATGCGATGATCAGGCAAATCATCATGGAGCTGAGGATGAGAAAGAATGTACCAACCTTGCCAATGGTCAGATTGAATAACTGACTGATATGAAAGCCATAGCTTCCACCGGGAAGGATATGCGATTTTTGGTAGAGTGAAGAGAGAAAATAGCCGGCGGCAACAGAGGTCCAAATAATGAGAAACAGTGTGTAGGCAAGATTTCTCCTCAACGAAAACCTGCCCATCTTTCCCATCCGTAAGGCAAGGATGATAAACAGGTAAATGAATCCGTAGGCTGCAATTCCAAACCCCTTATTAATAAACAGGTTGGCAAGGACAGCTCCCCATCGCCCGCCGGCATTCTGCATTTTTATATCGGGATTGGTGAACAGCTCTTTGAAAGAGACATCCAGAAGACTAATATCTGCGCTTCCCGAAATAAGAAAAGAGGTAAACGAGATCAAAAGATAGCAGGATAGGAAAACAAGAAGAATGGCAACTATTCCACCAACCCGTTCACCGGTGCTGAGATTTCCTAACCGACCACCCCGGCCACTTTTCCTGGCTGAGGTTGCACTTGTCTTTTCATTTTTACTGCGGGCCATTGTCTGAAATCAAACTGTTTTTAAAAGTGGGTCGAATTACCCGGCAAATTTAACCAAAAAAGGGGAATCGGCAATCAACAGCGGGACAACAAATCCAGGCTGAATTTATTGCACTTTCAATTTCCATAAATGACAATATATGATTTACTTCAGTATCCATTTCATTGATTGTTTGTTACTTTATGACAATATTTAACCTATTCAAAAAAAATCGAATTCATGGTGGCGAAACTGGCTGTTGTAGCACTTGGCGGAAATGCCCTGCTCCGGGATAACGAAAAGGGGACGATCGAAGAACAGGAAAAGCATACTGCGGAAACACTTGAAAATCTGATATTTCTGATTAAGGCAGGGTATGATCTGATCCTTACCCATGGGAACGGACCACAGGTTGGGAATATTCTGATGCGCAATGATGCCGGTGAACAGGTATATGGTATCTCACCCATGCCCCTGGATATCTGTGTGGCAGATTCACAGGGCGGGATTGGTTACATGATTGAGCGGAGCTTCCGGAATGTTCTGAATAGGCATGGAATAAAAAGAAACGTCATCACAGTTGTCGGAATGGTCGAAGTTGAGGCGCAAGACCCGGCCTTTACAAATCCTACAAAACGGATCGGAATGTATTATTCCGGGGAGGAAGCCAGACAACTGGCTCTGGAAAAGGGATGGCTATTTAAATTAAGTACGCAGAGCGAAAAAGGGTGGCGGCGAGTTGTCCCATCACCGGTACCCAAAGCGATCATTAATCTTGAGCTGATCGGGGAACTTGCACGGCAGGGAAATATTGTGATCACCTGTGGCGGCGGGGGAATCCCGGTTTATTACGATCAAAATCATGAAATCAGAACCATTGATGCGGTGATCGACAAGGACCTCGCCTCAGCGCTCCTAGCCAGTGGAGTTGGAGCGGGTGAGTTTTATATCCTGACCAATGTCCCTTTCATTTACAGGGATTTTGGCCTTCCGACCCAGGAAAAACTTGAATTTCTGGATTACAACGATACCCTGAAATATCTTCAGGCGGGTGCCTTTGGAGAAGGATCAATGGCTCCCAAAATTACTGCGGCCCTGGCATTTATTAAAAACGGGGGGGAGAAAAGTATCATAACCGAAGCTGCCAAGCTCGAGGATAAGTCGTATGGATCAAAAATAACCATGAAATATGGTAGCTAATAATATGGCTGAATTTTATTACTTTGAACTCTGTTTTGACATCCTAAATAAATTGAAATTAATATCTGTTATATGTCTATCAATCTGCACACCAGGAGTTTTTTGAAACTGCTTGATTTCTCACACCGGGAGATTGAATATCTGCTTGATCTGGCAGCCGAATTAAAGTGGGCAAAATCATCCGGAACCGAGGAGCAAAAACTTGTGGGCCGGAATATCGCCCTGATCTTTGAAAAATCATCCACCCGTACCCGTTGCGCTTTCGAGGTCGCCGCTTATGATCAGGGGGCGCATGTTACCTATCTGGGACCGTCCGGTTCCCAAATCGGTTTCAAGGAGTCGATGAAAGATACGGCACGTGTCCTTGGCCGGATGTATGATGGTATTCAGTATCGCGGATTCGGGCAGTCGATTGTCGAAGAGCTGGCCCGGTATGCCGGTGTCCCGGTTTGGAACGGACTGACCAACGAATTTCATCCCACACAAATACTTGCTGATTTGTTAACCATGCGTGAGCATTCCAATAAACCGTTGTCGCAGATAAAGTTTGCCTACCTTGGTGATGCCCGTAATAATATGGGTAACTCACTGATGGTTGGAGCAGCCAAAATGGGAATGGATTTTCGTGCCGCAGCGCCAAAAGAGTACCAGCAATCTGCAGAGCTGCAGCTGATATGCAGGAAAATAGCGGCAGAGAGTGGTTCCAGGATCACAATTACAGACAATCTTGCCGAAGCCGTCAAGGATTGTGATTTTCTCTATACCGATGTGTGGCTGTCGATGGGAGAACCCGATTCTGCCTGGGCAGAACGGATTGAATTGCTCAAACCTTATCAGGTCAATAAAAAAACGCTGGAATTAACAGGGAATGACTCCGTGAAATTTCTCCATTGTTTGCCGGCATACCATAACCGGAATACCAGGGTTGGGGAGGATATTTATCAGAAATTCGGATTGGAGGCGATGGAAGTTACCGATGAGGTCTTTGAAAGCAATGCCTCTGTCGTTTTCGATCAGTCCGAAAACCGCATGCATACAATAAAGGCTGTTATGGTTGCAACTTTAGGGAACTGATGCAAATTTGCCTGTTGGAATAAATAACAGCCAATGATGAACGATTAAGATAATTGTCAATCAATAATATTCAATTTTGAGCATCGTTCTAAATTGATTAGCAGTAATTTATAAAAATGAAATAAGGAGATTCGATTATTCCGGTCGCCTAAGAATTAAATCAATTATTAAAATTTATAATCATGAATAATTTTGTTTTTTACAATCCGGTACGAGTTTGTTTTGGAAAAGGGGAGATTGCCCGACTTTCCGGGCTCGTTCCTCCCAAAGCCAACATCCTGCTTACGTATGGTGGAGGGAGTATCAAAAAAAACGGGGTTTACGACCAGGTAATGAGCGCTCTGAAAGGGTTTAATGTCATCGAATTTAGCGGAATAGAGGCAAATCCCCATTATGAAACGTTGATGGAAGGGGTGGCTCTGATCAAAGCTCACCAGATCGATTTTCTGCTGGCTGTTGGGGGTGGGTCGGTACTGGATGGTACAAAATTTATGGCTGCTGCTGCACTCTGGGAAGGGTCAGACCCATGGGAGATATTATCCCGAAGAAATGATGTTACCGTAATGAAAGCGCTCCCCATTGGTACCGTGCTTACCCTTCCGGCGACTGGTTCGGAGATGAACGGAACAGCTGTTGTTACAAGGTGGGAAACAAAAGATAAACTTGCTTTTGCATCAGAAAAGGTAATGCCTCTTTTCTCAATTCTTGATCCTGAAGTGGTGTTCTCCTTGCCGCAGATCCAGGTGTCCAATGGCATTGTCGATGCATTTATTCATGTGATGGAACAATATCTCACTTATCCGTCCAATGCCCCTGTGCAGGACCGGTTTGCTGAATCACTGTTAATCACCCTTGTTCAGGAAGGATCCAAAGTGCTGGCTGACAGGGCCAACTACGAGGCGGCGGCCAACTTCATGTGGGCAGCCACTATGGCTTTAAACGGCCTGATTGGCGTAGGTGTTCCACAGGACTGGGCCACGCATATGATCGGGCACGAACTTACGGCATTTCATGGGATCGACCATGGTCAGACACTTTGCATTATCCTCCCCGGATTGATGAAAGTTAAACGTGAAAACAAGGAGGCCAAAATGCTTCAGTATGGCGAAAGAGTGTGGAATATTTGCGAAGGAACCACGGATGAAAAAATTGAGGCAATTATTGCCAGAACCGTTAATTTCTTCGAGTCTGTCGGAATAAAAACCAAATTGGCGGATTATGGAATAGGGGAGGAGATTATCCCAAAGGTAATCGGTCGTTTTGAGAAACGGGGTATTCAAGCAATGGGCGAACGTGGTGACCTGACATTGCCGGACATTGCTAAAATTCTGGAGTTACAATTGAAATAAGTAGAAATTGATGGAAATAAAGGCGAACACATCTTTGCCCCTCTGAGGAAGATGCACATGCAAAAATTGACCGGGTGACTGTTCATGCGTTGGGCAGCCATCGGGTCAATTTTGATTTTTATCTCCCGGCAATCTTCCTGTTTACAGGTGCTACCGGACATCCGGTGCAGCCACCTGCGCATCCGCTGCAACTACTGTCACCGGCGGTCTTTTTAAATGATTTAATTGATTGTACCGCTTTATATGCCATGATTGAGAAGGCAACCAAAACAACAATCCAGGTTATAATTTCCTGCATATCTGATAGTGGTTTGAAAAAGATTAAACTATATAAAAAACATTGCGACCCTGAAGGTAATAAATGAAATTACCCAGGCAAAACCTGTTGTGTATAAAACCGTAAACAAAGCCCATTTCCAGCTTCCCGATTCCCGCTTTATAGTGGCTATCACCGCAATACACGGGAAATAGAGCAGCACAAATACCAGAAAAGAGAGGGCAACAGCCTGATTAAACACTTTTTTACCCGCTTTTGGCCCGATATAATAGGTTTCTGCTTTAAGTACTTCTGGCAATAACTCCTTGGTCTTTTGGTCATCTTTACCTGTTTCATAAAGGACACCCATGGTACTCACCACAATCTCCTTGGCAGGAATTCCGGCCACGAGGCAAATTCCCATACGCCAGTCAAATCCTAAAGGGCTGATTAGCGGTTCAATCAGATGCCCTATTGCTCCTAGATAAGAGTTTTCTATCTGGGATTGAACATGCATCGTATTGGCAACCTGGGTACCCGTTTTGCCGGTTAAGCCATTATGATCAGGGGAATTCTGGGGAAAGTATTCCAGGGCCCAGATAACTACCACTGCGACGAGAATTGTTCCCCCAATTTTTTTAATGTATTGACTGGCCTTATCCCACATATGGACCAGGGTATTGCGCAAAACCGGCATCCTGTATGGTGGAAGTTCCATTACAAATGGAGTATCCTTACGTTTGAACAGCGTCCGGTTTAAAATTTTCGCCATCACAATTGCCATGAATATTCCCAGCAAATATAAGCCGGTCAAAACCAGGGCCGGATAATTCTTAAAGAAGGCTGAAATCAATACAATATAGACTGGCATCCGGGCTGAACACGACATAAAGGGGATGATCAGCATCGTCAGTAACCGGTCGCCACGATTTCGGATCGTCCGGGTGGCCATAATTGCCGGGACATTACATCCAAATCCCATAACCATAGGGATGAATGAACGCCCGTGCAACCCGATCTTATGCATGAGTTTATCCATGATAAATGCGGCCCTGGCCATATACCCGGTATCTTCCATCAGCGAGGTAAAAAAGAACAGGATCAGAATATTGGGCAGAAAAACGATAATACTGCCGAGTCCGTTAATAATGCCATCGGTCAAAAGATCTTTAAACATTCCGGGCGCCATCGAGGATTTGATAATTCCGGAAACGAGATTAACCCCGCTGTTGATCCAGATCATCGGAATACCTCCCACTTTAAATGTGGCGAAGAAAGTAAGAAACATGAAAAACAGGAAGATCGGAAAGCCGAGGATCCGATGTGTCATCAGCCTGTCAATTTTACCGGTTATGGCATACCGCCATTGAATACCCGGCACGAATGTTTCCCGCAAGGCACCCGATATAAAACCAAATTTGGCATCAGTGATCAAGTGGGAACTCTCCTCATTCCACCTCGATTTTAAACGTGCGATCTCCCGTTGAATGACTTCATTTATCCCGTGATAATTCGTGGAATCCTTAAGCGCCTCCAAAGCCGTAGGGTCTTTGTCTAAAAGTCTGATCGCGAGATATCTTGAAGATAATTTTGCAGTAATTGGTTTATCTTTCCTGATTTCGTTGCGGATTGCCATGATTGATTGTTCAAGTTCTTCGCCATAATTTATATGGATATGACGGACAACCGGATTACGTTCCTCGTAAACCTCAATAATTTCATCGAACAATTTCTCGAGCCCTTCCCCTTTGCTTGCAGTGGTTGGAATAATCGGAATTCCAAGCAGCTTACCCAATTTTTCCCGATCAAGTTTAGCTCCGCTTGTTTTCAGATCATCATATATATTGAGGGCAACAACAACCTTGATATCCATATCGATCAGCTGGGTGGTCAAAAACATGTTACGCTCGAGATTCGAGGCATCAATAACATTTAAGACAATATCAGGCGTTTCTTCAATAATGTAATTTCGGGTATATAATTCTTCCGGGGAAAATGAGGTGAGGGAATAGGTTCCTGGCAGATCGACCAGGTTAAACGTGTATCCCTTGTGCAGAAAAGAGGCAATTTTTGAATCGACCGTTACCCCGGTGTAATTTCCGACATGCTCCTTGGAATGGGTAACCCTGTTAAATAAGGTTGTTTTGCCGCAGTTTGGATTTCCGGCCAATGCCACATGGATGGTTTTCCCTTTCTCGCGTGCCGAAATCTTTAACACCTCCATGTCTATAGTACCGTCAAAACTTGGTGGGGCAAAGTTCATGGCTTCCTCCATCGTGATTACTTCGATGAGTGCAGCTTCAGCTCTCCGAAGGGATATATTGTATCCAAGAAGCTGGTATTCAACAGGATCATAAAGCGGGGCATTTTTAATCACAGCCACCTCCTTCCCGGCAATAAATCCCATTTCCGAGATTCGACGACGAAAAGAGCCATGACCCAGCACCTTTGTAATGACTACACGATTATTTTCTTCAACTTCAGAAAGTCGCACCTTGATCCTTATTTAGAACAAATAAAAATAAGGTGCAAATATAGGACAATAAATTTTAAAATGGGAATATTTTGCCAAAGTTTAACTGTAAATTTAACCGGAGGAAGCAAAAAAAAAGTAAGCGCCGGAATTTTAGCGCTATTCAGTTATCCCTGTGCTATTTATCATCTGCAACACCCAATACTGCCAATCCGGGAAAGCGAAATCCTTAAAATATTAGGGGAGCATGTTTTTGGTATCTGAAATCTGATTATCTTTGCACCGCTTTCATCATTTGATTAATTACTGAATTAATCGGATGGGATGGCA
>Ga0364894_10057_pt1 | contig 59442 bp, 45 predicted proteins | sample ExccelJu500001D4_FD_206942 | JGI IMG/M metagenome (GOLD analysis project Ga0364894, IMG submission 206942) | Enriched cells from Trout Bog Lake Hypolimnion, Wisconsin, USA - BchlTB.July16.5000.01.D4 | ecosystem: Environmental > Aquatic > Freshwater > Lake > Hypolimnion/Profundal zone | place: USA...
GGCGGACTTTGAGGCCATCACTTTATTGCTTAAAACGCTCGAGCTTGCTGGTCTTAAGAAGGTTTATCTTGATTTGTCACACGCTGGCATTTTGACTGGCATCGTAGCTGACCAGAAGTTAGATAAAGAAACCATAGAATCCTTGTATGGACTTTTACAAAGCAAAGATCGTCCACGCCTAAAGCAGTGGGCTACTTGTCTGCCTGTAACAGTAGCTGATGCGCTGATTGCATTGACAGAGCTCAATGGGCCATGTGCAGAAGTATTGGCGCAGGCTAAAAAAGTGTTACCTAAGCATGCCGCTATTGATCAGGCCTTGGCGGATTTAGAGCGTATTGTGTCTGCAGCAAATGCCAATGGTGGTTTAGAGCTCAGTATTGATTTAGCGGATTTGCGTGGCTACCAGTATCACAGCGGTGTGATGTTTGCCGCCTACGTAGATGGTCTGCCACAGCCAATCGCTAGAGGCGGTCGCTATGATCAGGTTGGTCAAGCATTCGGACGCTCGCGTCCCGCTACTGGATTTTCATTAGACCTACTGACACTAGCCAGCCTGTCACCTTTAAATGTTCGTAAGCTCGCCATTCTTGCTCCTTGGGTTCAGGACGCTGCTTTAGAAAAGGCTATTGCTGAACTACGTAGTCGTGGCGAAGTCGTTATTCAGGTACTTGCTGGTGAATCTGTCGAAGCCGCCGAATATGAATGTAATCGAGAGCTAGTAAAGCAGGGCAGTTCTTGGGAAGTAAAGAAGAAGTAAAGAAGTAAGCTGAACTATCAACCTATTTTGTAATTATCTTTTTGGATTTCAATATGTCTTCAAAGCAGCAAGCACCAGGTCGTAACGTAGTTGTCATTGGCACCCAATGGGGTGATGAAGGCAAAGGTAAAGTGGTTGATTGGTTGACCGATCATGCTCAAGCAGTGGTTCGCTTTCAGGGTGGACACAATGCCGGCCATACTTTGATCATTGGCGATAAGAAAACGATTTTGCGTTTGATCCCCTCCGGAATCATGCACAAAGAGGTGATCTGCTATATCGGTAATGGAGTCGTACTCTCACCAGAAGCTCTCTTTAAAGAAATCGGCGAGCTCGAAGCAGCCGGTTTAGATGTTCAAACTCGCTTGAAGATCTCAGAGGCAACCACTTTGATTCTGCCGTATCACGTAGCAATTGATCATGCGCGTGAGAAAAAACGTGGAGAAGCAAAGATTGGTACAACCGGTCGTGGTATCGGCCCAGCCTACGAAGATAAAGTAGCTCGTCGTGCGCTACGAGTACAAGATTTATTCTACCCAGAGAAGTTTGCAGCGCAATTGCGTGAGAACTTGGAATACCACAACTTCATGCTCACACATTATTACGGTGCTGAGCCAGTGAATTATGAAAAGACACTTGCTGAGGCAATGTCTTATGCGGAACGATTGAAGCCTATGGTAGTAGATGTTTCTAGTGCTTTATATGCTGCTGAACAAGCTGGACAAAATCTCTTGTTTGAAGGTGCACAAGGAACATTGCTCGATATCGATCATGGTACCTATCCTTATGTAACATCTAGCAACTGTGTGGCGGGTAATGCTGCTGCAGGCTCCGGCGTCGGACCTGATTCATTGCAATACATCTTGGGTATTACTAAGGCCTATTGCACTCGCGTTGGTGCAGGCCCATTCCCAAGCGAGTTGTATGACCATGACAACCCAGCAAGACAAGATCCTATTGGTGTGCGTCTTGCTGAAGTTGGCAAAGAGTTTGGCTCAGTAACAGGGCGTCCGCGTCGTACTGGTTGGTTGGATGCTGCTGCATTGAAGCGCTCAATCCAAATCAATGGATTGTCAGGTCTTTGCATTACCAAATTGGATGTGCTCGATGGCCTCGAAACTATTCGTTTATGTGTTGGCTATAACTTAGATGGCAAGAAATTAGATGTATTGCCGCGCGGTGCAGAGTCGGTAGCCCGTTGTGAGCCAATTTATGAAGATTTTCCAGGTTGGAAGGGCACCACTTTCGGGATTCGCGAATGGGCTAAATTGCCTACAGAAGCCCAGAATTTCCTGCGTCGCATCGAAGAGGTGGCTGGTAAGCCGATCGCCATGGTCTCTACGGGCCCAGAGCGTGATGAGACCATCCTTCTTCAGCACCCTTTCCAGGATTGATGGAAAATATTCGATTCAGTAACACAATAAGCAACCCATTTATTAACTTTTGTATCAGACACTAAGGTTTTCAACATGACTGCACGTACTACCTGCAATAGCCTTCAAGTAGCAACTCCTCTATATCGCTTCATCGAAGACAAAGTGCTTCCAGGAACTGGTATCAAGAGCGCTGACTTTTGGAAGGGCTTCGACGAAATCGTTAAAGACTTAACCCCTAAAAATGAAGCATTGCTTGCTAAACGCGATCGCATTCAGGTTGATCTAGATAAATGGCATCAAGCTAATCCAGGCCCAATCAAAGATATGCCAGCCTATCGTAAGTTTCTTAAGGAAATTGATTATCTTGATGATGTTCCGGGTAAGGTGGCGGGTACTACTAAGAATGTTGATGATGAATTAGCATTACAAGCAGGCCCTCAGTTAGTTGTTCCGGTTCTCAACGCTCGTTACGCGCTCAATGCTGCAAATGCACGTTGGGGCTCTTTGTATGACGCACTCTATGGAACAGACGTTTTATCTGAAGAAGATGGCGCTACGAAAGCGGGTGCATATAACCCAATTCGCGGTGCAAAAGTCGTTGCGTTTGCGCGTAACTTCTTGGATCAAGCTGCGCCTTTAGCTAAGGGTTCGCATAAAGATTCAGTAGCGTATTCGGTGGATGGCAACAAATTGTCCGTGAAGCTCAAAGACGGTAGCATCACTGGCTTGGCTGACGAAAAGCAATTCGTTGGTTACCAAGGTGATGCAGCAGCGCCTAGCTCTGTGCTCTTGCGTAACAACGGTGTGCATATTGATATCGAAATTAATAAGAGCAAAACGATTGGTGCTAGCGATCCTGCAGGTATTAATGATGTAGTACTCGAAGCAGCGCTTTCTACAATTTTGGATCTAGAAGATTCTATCGCTGCAGTTGATGGTGACGACAAGGTTCTCGCTTATGAGAACTGGCTTGGTATCTTGAAGGGCACCTTGGTTGAGGAAGTAGAAAAGGGCGGCAAAACCTTTACTCGCGCGCTAAATCCAGATCGTAAATACAAGGCCGGTATTGGCGCAGTAGATGCAAAAGATGGCGTAGTGACTTTGCATGGCCGTTCACTCTTGTTCCTCCGTAACGTCGGTCACTTAATGACCAACCCAGCCATTATTACCGGCGATGGCAAAGAGATTTACGAAGGTATCTTGGATGCCGTAGTAACTGTGTTGATTGCCTTGTATGACATCAATCGTCCCGCAACCCAGGCTATCGGTAACACTCGCAAAGGTTCTGTCTATATCGTGAAGCCAAAAATGCACAGCCCAGAAGAAGTGGCTTTTGCAGGCGAGCTGTTTGGTCGTGTTGAGAAATTGCTTGGTTTGCCAGCGGATACTGTAAAGCTGGGCATCATGGATGAAGAGCGTCGTATGAGCGCAAACATCAAAGCAGCGATTGCAGCAGCAGGAGCACGTGTTGCCTTCATTAACACCGGCTTCTTAGATCGTACTGGTGATGAAATGCATACGTCTATGTACGCGGGTCCAATGATCCGTAAAGGGGATATGAAAACCAGCAAATGGTTATCTGCCTATGAGCGTCGTAACGTCTTTGCAGGTTTGGATTGTGGCTTGCGTGGTCGCGCTCAAATCGGTAAGGGTATGTGGGCAATGCCAGATTTGATGAAGGCCATGCTTGAGCAAAAGATTGTTCATCCAAAAGCAGGCGCTAATACTGCTTGGGTGCCGTCACCAACAGCAGCAACCTTGCATGCACTTCACTATCATCAGGTAAACGTAGCTGAGATCCAAAAAGAAATGGAAAAGCTTGATACCGCTGCTGAAGCCGAAGCCTTGATCAATGATTTACTAACGATCCCAGTAGCTGAGAAGCCAAATTGGTCCAAAGAAGAGATTCAGCAAGAGTTGGACAACAACTGCCAAGGTATCTTAGGTTATGTAGTTCGCTGGATTGACCAAGGCGTTGGTTGCTCTAAGGTGCCTGATATTCATAACGTGGGCCTGATGGAAGACCGCGCAACATTGCGTATTTCTAGTCAGCATATTGCTAATTGGTTATTGCATGGCGTGGTAACTGCAGATCAGGTAAATGAAACTTTGCAGCGTATGGCTAAGGTAGTAGACGGTCAGAATGCTGGAGATACTTTATATAAGCCAATGATGCCAAACTACCAAGACTCATTTGCCTATAAAGCAGCCAGCGATTTGATCTTCAAGGGTCTCGAGCAGCCTAATGGCTACACAGAGCCTTTGTTGCATGCATGGCGTTTAGAAGTGAAGAAGGCTCAGGCTAAATAATTCACGTCTAACGGTAAAAAATGAAATGGATTTGTCGCAAGGCAAGTCCATTTTTTATTTGCAGCTAATAATCAATCAAATTGTTTAACATCTTTAAACTCTTTTCTCAGGCACATCAGACCTTTCCATTTGAATTTCATGATGGTGGTCGAGCTGCTGCTGGCTTTAAGGGTGGAGCAGGCGATTGCGTGGTGAGATCCATTGCAATTGCTGCCAACTTGCCTTACATGCAGGTCTATGAAGATCTACGCGAGGCTAATGAGCGTTATGCGCAGGAGCGGGATAACAGGCTTTCCCGTCATCTCACCCGCACAGGCTCATCACCTCGTAATGGCAATCACCGGAACGTCTTTCATAATTACATTCTGGCGCAAGGCTTTGAGTGGGTACCAACGATGAAGGTAGGTGCTGGCTGCCAAGTCCATCTCAGACCCAATGAATTACCTAATGGCATATTGATTGTGAAGGTTTCCAAGCACCTGACTGCGGTGATTGATGGTGTCATGTATGACACCCATGATCCCTCGCGGGGAGGAAGTCGTTGTGTTTACGGTTACTACCTCAAGAATCGCCAAGATCCCTGTGTACATATTTGAGATTCCAGGCTGCTTTATAAGCATCCGTCATGCCAATCATGACGGATGTTGTCCAAGCTAAGGAAAATAAACCTGTAAACGCTATAAAGAAGGCAAGACTTTTCCAGCCAGTAGGCAGTACGTCAGACACAAAGCCCACGGTGGTATAACAACTGCCCGCAAACAGCAAGGCTTGCAAACCATCATCCATTAAACCGAGTCCAAGAAGGAAGAAGCACCATAAGATGATTTCACAAATATGGACTAAAGCGATAAAGAAGAATGAGGCATAGAAGTGCATGAAGACGCGGTTGTATTGACCTAAGCCAAGATTTTTCTGGGTCTTAAGTTCAAAGCGCATGATGATGTGATTAATCAGGCTGCCATGAAAAATCAGAATAGCAATCAGACCCAACATCCCAAAGAAAATATCGGTTACCAGTGGGATAAATTGAAGCCCTAGAACAGAGGGTTGGGGTATTGAAGCTGGCAGAGTCGGAAGAATGGGCATGAGGGCTGGTCTGCAAAAATAGGTATCAAGGAGGATAATGTCATATCGACCATTTCCTGTAAAGCAGACCTTGAGCCAGCCCCAAAACCTTTTTCAATCTCCTAAACAAGAGCGCTTCTTTCTGTTTGCGCTGGCCGGTATTCAGTTCACACACATACTGGATTTTATGATCATGATGCCCTTAGGGCCTCAGTTCATTAAAGCGCTTTCGATCAACACACATCAATTTGGCTTACTACTCTCTTCCTATACTTTCGCTGCAGCAATTGCGGGAATATTTGCCACTTATTATGTGGACCGCTTTGAGAGACGACAGCTACTTCTGCGTTTATATATTTGCTTCATTATTGCAACTGTCGCTTGTGGTTTTGCACCAAACTATCACACACTATTTATCGCACGCGCATGTGCTGGTGCTTTTGGTGGAATATTAGGCTCATTAGTCCAAACCATTGTGGCGGATTCCATTCCGTTTGAGCGTCGCGGTAAAGCCTTGGGAACGGTGATGGCTGCATTCTCCGTCTCTACTGTAGCGGGCGTTCCATTGAGTCTGTTTTTGGCCAACCATATTGAGTCTTTGGGATGGCGTGCGCCGTTTATGTTTATCGGATTGATCTCGACATTGATTCTCTGGGTTGCTTATCGCAATATTCCAAAGATTTCAGGACACTTGCACCATATTCAAGAGGGCAGCCGCTTTAAGCAAATTTATGAGGTTTTGATTGCCCATCGGCATTTGCGCGCTTTCTTATTTATTGGTCTGGTTATGATCACGGGCTTCTCCGTGATTCCTTATATTGCCTTGTATCTCACTGCAAACGTGGGCGTCGCCAATTCCTATATCTCTCTCATCTATCTTTGCGGCGGTATCGCTACCTTAATGAGCTCTAGATATATTGGGCATCTAGCAGATAAGTATGGCAAGGTGAAAGTCTTCCGGGTATTGGCTATCGTGAGTTTGTTTCCCATCCTTATTACTACCAATTTAATGCCAGTTCCCTTGTGGATTGTTTTGCTTAACCAGACCGCTTTCTTTATTTTGATCTCTGGCCGCATGATTCCAACAATGGCTATTGTTAGTCAAATGGTTGAGCCAAAAATTAGAGGGACATTCATGAGTTTGGTTGGTTCGGTGCAGATGCTTGCATCTGGCATTGCCTCCGTGGTCGCTGGATTAGTTGTCACCATTGCAGCCGATGGCAAGATGGAGCATTACAACCTCGTCGGCTATGGAGCAGCAGTCTGTGGATTGCTCACATTCTGGCTGGTAGGATTTATTCATTCAGATAAAAAAGATAATGCAATTAAAAGGAGTAAAAATGATTCAGTTCAAGCGGCCTGATGGGCAGTTGGTAGATGGCTATTTAGTTGAGCCAACAGATAAAGTAAATGCTCCCGGGGTAGTGGTCATTCAAGAGTGGTGGGGCCTAGATGATGAAGTGAAGTCTGTGGCGGAGCGTTTAGCAAAAGCTGGTTATCGCGCCTTAGTGCCCGATCTCTATCGCGGCAAATTGGCTTTAGAGGCTAAGGAGGCCGAGCACCTCATGGGCGACCTCAACTTTGCTGATGCTGCTAGTCAAGATATTCGTGGTGCCGTTCAGTATCTCAAGGCTACTGGAAGTAATAAAGTGGCGGTGACTGGCTTTTGCATGGGCGGTGCATTAACGGTTCTGTCGGCCTGTAATGTTCCAGAATTAGATGGCACGGTAGTTTGGTATGGCTACCCTCCATTAGAGTATGTGGATGCCAAAGCAATCACTAAGCCGATGATGGCCCACTGGGCTACGCATGATGATTTCTTCGCTGTGTCTGGAGTTGACCAATTGGATTCCAAGTTAACAGAAGCAGGGGCCCAGCATGAGTTTTATCGCTATGACGCGAAGCATGCTTTTGCTAATCCTAAATCAGACTCTCGCGGTCTGCCGCCATCGCAATATAACGAAGCTGCAGCAAAACTTGCTTGGGATAGAACAATGGAGTTCTTGAAAAACAATCTCAGTAGCTAAATCTCTCATAAATTCAGGCTAACCATGTTTTTTAATTGGGTCTATAAACGAAGCAATATTCAGATTTTGATTCTGTTGATTGCATTCTTTGTATTGTTGTTAGATGTGTTGCCTAGAATTTTGCAGTCCATCCCTATGCTATCTCCTACAGCAGATAGCACTCGATTGGGCTTGAGTTTATTTGGCTCAATCATTACTCTAAGCGGTCTTTTGATCGGCTTCTTATTAAATCAAGCCCAATCCAATTTTCGCGAAGTCCAATCTCTAGTATCGCAAGAAGCCGGTCGAATTAATAACCTTGATCGTTTATTGACGCGCTACGGTGATCCAGCAATTACGGTTATTCGGAAAGAGCTTTTTGAGTATATGAATTCTATTGTGATCGACGAATGGCCTAAATTAGAAATGGGTGAGGGTAGCAGTAAGACCCATATGTTGTGGCGCGGAATTTCACGCAAGATAATGTCTTTAGAGCCGGCGACCAATCGTCAAACAGCAATGTATACCGATATCATTAAAAAATCCGAGGAAGTTGCTGAGAGTAGGGAGGCACGCATTGAAAAAGCAGGTATTCGTCTTCCTGGTTTATTTTGGGTGGTAATTTTGATTTGCATGTTTGCTTTGATGGGAGTGAATACTTTATTCGAGCATTCCAACTCCTTTTTCCTGGGCTTGAAAATTTTGCCAATTACGCTAGGAGCGCTGATTTCTCTTTTGGTGATTACTGATCAGCCATTCAAGGGGCAAAACTCCGTAAAGCCTGATGCTTTTTTTAAGATTATTGAATCCATTAAGACACGTACTGAATAATTTAACGCTAACCACTATTTTGATTTGTTATGCACCTTTTCTCTGAAAACCTTGCTGTAGAAATTTCTACCTACTACCGTAACCTCGTCTTGGGTCATGGCGCCACCCCTAAGGTATTTACTTTGGTGAATGCCGATGGTGATCAATTCCTCTTTTTTGTCGATGATTTACAGATGGAGAGGGCAGATGAGGATCAATTTCTAGCCTATATCGTTCAGCAGCATGATGCAGTCACCTATGCTCGGGGCACTCTAGTGATCGTAGATAAAGCGCAACAGTTCATTGAGTTTGCCGTGGTCGATAAAGATGATAATCAGGCTATTGTTTGCTCTGCAGAGCTTACGCGCGATCTGGAAGATAAGCCGATTGGTTTAACGGAGTTCGAAAAGACTTTAGTTAAAAGAGAGTCGATTGTCTTTGGCCATCTTTACGACCGAATTCAACTGTCAGAAGAAAAAACAGAAGACTTTGCAAGTCTATGGGAAGAGATGAAGCCCAAGATCTTGCATCGAAATATGGGTCTTTAATTCTCCTGCATGAATTCCCGTCAGCAAAAGTACTTTGTAGATGGTTTTAAGGAGATGTCGCGCTCTGGCGTGACAATCTTCACATGGGGTTTTGTCACTGGCATTGCGATGGCCAAGTCGAGCTTAACCCTGCATCAAGCCTTAGCCATGAGCCTCTTAGTTTTTGCGGGCTCATCACAGCTGGCAGCACTTCCTTTGATTGCCGCAGGTCTGCCGATTTGGATGATATTGATTACCTCATTTATGGTGAACTTGCGGTTTGTTATCTTTAGTCTTGGACTCCAAGCCCATTTTTCCTATTTATCTACTTGGCGTAGAGTCTTATTGGGTTATTTCACGGCAGACTTTAGTTATCTTTTTTATATCAGGCGCTACCCTAAGCCAGAGTCTATTGAAGAGCGACATTCTGATAAAGAGCAACTACGCTTGTATTGGTTGATGGGTATGCAGTTTTCGAACTGGGCCCTTTGGCAAGTGGGTTCGATTGCAGGCATCTTACTGGCTAGTCAAATTCCCAATAGTTGGGGTCTAGAGTTTGCCGGTGCAATTGCATTGCTGGTCATTATTGTGCCTATGCTGGACCGTGCTGCCGCACGCTGGGCTGCAGTAACCGCGGCTGTAGTAGCAGTGGCGACCTATGGACTTCCATTTAGACTCAATATTGTCTTTGCCATCGTGGCAGCCTTAGTTGTGGGCATGATGACCGATAAATCTCCCAAAGGAAATGCACCTTAATGCAGATTGACTGGAATATTTCTCTATTGCTAATTGGTATGGCATTCGTAACGGCCTGGTCACGTAGTTTCTTTCTGATCCTTGGGGAGCGTGTAAAGGTTTCAGACTGGGTATTGGAGGCCATTCGCTTTGCTCCGCTAGCAGCGATGGTCGCTATTTTGGCGCCTGAAATCTTTCTACCAGCAAATGCTACTAGCGTGACTCAATTCGATCTCAAATTACCGAATATTTGGGGTGGATTGGCCGCTATTATTTCTTTCTATCTCACCCGAAAAATGATTGTCACTTTACTGGTAGGTATGGCTGTGTTTACCGCTGCCAGATTCTGGTTTCTTTAGGATTAAGGTGCGCAACCTCATCTATAAAACAAAGATTTCTAAAAGCGATTAAGCTAGCAATAATAAAAACAGATTCATTAATTGGAGATAGATATGGCTTTGAAGCTATCTGTGAATGGTCAAGTAATCAGCGTAGATGTGGACCCTGAAACCCCTTTGTTATATGTGTTGCGCAATGATGCCGCCATTAATTCGGCAAAGTATGGTTGTGGTTTGGGGCAATGCGGAGCTTGTGCAGTTCTCTTGGATGGCGAAGTTGTTCTATCCTGCTCCTATCCTGTTGGTAGTGTGAAAGGTAATATCTCCACACTTGAGTCTTACGAAAGCGATGTCACCCTAAATGCTTTGAACAAAGCCTTTATTGCAGAGCAGGCTGTTCAGTGCGGTTACTGTATCTCTGGAATGATGATCCGTGCAAAGCAAATTCTAGAAAAGAATCGGCATCCCAGTGTGACGCAAATAAAAGAGGGGCTACAGGGGCATTTATGTCGGTGCGGCACCCATACCAGAATTATTAAAGCAATTCAGCGTGCGGGCAAGGAGATGTCAGCATGATTAATACTTCTGATATAGCACGTAGACACTTCCTCAAGAGCGGTCTGGGTCTGGCCATTGGCTTTGCGTGGGCGCCAGAACTCTTTTCTCAATCTGCAGTAGATGCCCTACCCGGTAGTTTGAATACTAATCGAATGCTAGATAGTTGGCTCCATATTCAGCCTGACGGGAAGGTGATTGTGTTTGCCGGTAAGGTTGAGTTTGGGCAGGGCATTACCACGGCTTTGATGCAGATAGTGGCTGATGAACTTGAAATAGAGATGTCGAGAATCGTGATGATCCCGACAACAACCGGCATTTCTCCTAACGAAGGGGTTACATCTGGCAGTCAGTCTATCGAGTATGGTGGGCTTGCCTTGCGCTATGCTGCTGCTGATGCCAGAGAAATCCTGCTTGAACGAGCTGCATTACAAATGGGTATCGCTGCTGCTGATCTGCGGATCAATAACGGTGAAATTACTGCACCCACAGGGCGGAATACTAGCTATTGGGCTTTAGCCAATAGAGAGCTTTTTCAAAAGCAAGTCTCTACTAAGACTGCTTTCAAAAAATCACACACCACAATAGGCCAACCAATACGTCGAGTAGATATTCCAGCCAAGGTTTCTGGGGGTACCGCATACGTTCAGGATATAAAAATGCCTGGCATGCTACATGCAAGAGTCATCAGGCCGCCCGCACCCCGCGCAGCCATTTTAAAGTTAGATGCTGGTCAAGTAGAAAAAATGCCTGGGGTAGTTGCTGTGATTCAAAACGGTAGCTTTGTAGCAGTTGTAGCGCAGCGTGAAGAGCAGGCAATACAGGCTAGAGAGGTATTAAAGAAAAATATTTCTTGGAAACTGGCAGAGGATCTACCGCCATCTCTTTCATCTTGGTTTAGGGGGATGAAGCAAAAATCCAGTACCGATACAGTAATCGGGGTGAAGCAGGGCTCCTCAAGGGCAAGATCTAAAGTATTGAGTGCTCAATTTACAAAACCCTTTATTGCTCATGCATCGATTGGCCCTTCTTGCGCAGTTGCCCTAATGAAAGATGATGCGCTTACAGTCTGGACTCATAGTCAGGGGATGTATCCATTGCGTACTGATCTAGTTAAAACACTTGGCCTTCCTCCTGAAAAGATTATTTGTATTCATAAAGAGGGTTCCGGCATGTATGGCCAAAGTGGTGCTGATGATGTTGCCTTGGATGCAATGTTGATTGCAAAAGCGCTTCCTAACCAGCCAATTCGGGTTCAATGGATGAGGGATGACGAGTTTAAGTGGGAACCCTATGGTTCAGCAATGATCGTCAATATAGATGCTGCGCTAGATCGCGATGGCAATATCGTCGACTGGAAGCATGAATTATGGAGTAATACTCATAGTACGCGACCTGGCGAGCCAACCGGCGACAATCTTCTTGCTAGCTGGTATTTGGAGACACCTTTTAGGCCAAGTCCTGTGAAAAATATTCCACAGCCTGCCGGTGGATCTGATCGAAATGCGATTCCACTATATGTGTTCCCAAATCAAAAGGTAGTTAATCACCTTTTAGAGGAAATGCCTGTGCGAGTTTCAGCATTACGCACCTTAGGTGCATATGCGAATGTATTTGCGATTGAATCTATGATGGATGATCTTGCGAAGTCTGCAAATCAGGATCCCGCCCAATTTAGAATCAAGCATCTTCAGGACTCACGTGCTGTTGATGTGATTACCCAAGTTTCAAAGATGGCGGCTTGGGATAAAACTCCAATGAGTTACAAGAAGGGCGGTAAGCTATATGGTCGAGGCTTGGCCTTCGCAAAATATAAAAATCTTTCTGTCTATGTCGCTTGTATTGCAGACGTTATGGTAGATCCCAAAACTGGAAAAATTTCTGTAACAGATTTATACGCTTCGGCAGATGGAGGATTGGCTATTAATCCCGATGGCTTTAAGAATCAAATTGAGGGTGGGTTAGTCCAAACTACTAGCTGGACTTTGTATGAGTCAGTCCCATTTAATCAAGCCGGCATCGAGGTTAGCAGTTGGTCGGAGTATCCAGTTTTGCGCTTTGCGGATGTGCCCAATGTTTATGTGGAAATCATTCATCGAGAGAATGAGAAGTCATTGGGTGTTGGAGAAGGCTCGCAAGGACCTGGTTGTGCTGCTATTGCAAATGCCGTTGCCAATGCGCTTGGCCAAAGAATTTTTGATCTGCCGCTAACGCCTGAGAGGGTGAAGGCGGCATTAGCATCGAAAACTTAGTTAATCACCCTAATGGTTTTCGTGTCTAGTATTGTGTCTTCTGGATAGTGCCTCAAGAGCAAATGATCCAATGAGAGCGGAAGCTAGCGCAATTGCGCTTTTGGGCGCAGTCTCAATAACGTTGATAAACAGCGTGGTAAATAAGCCCAGATTGACAATGATTGCCGTCCACAAAGGCCACAGTTTTGCACCAGTTTGCTTGCGAACTTTAATATGTCCATAGGTAATGGCGGCATATACAAGTAAGAATGCCAGACTTGCCATTTTTCCAACGACATCCAATGGAAATGCTAATACCAAGGCAATCACCATAACTGCAGACACTGACAGCGATCGGGATTGTGTTTTTAAGACGGTGGCACCTAAGGCTTTTGAAATGGAGCTGGTGGTCGCCATATCCGCTGCGATATTAGAGGCGGCAAAAATAGTGGCATTGAGTGCTGCAGCGCAAGCTAGCAATGCAGAGCTAGCTATGGCGACAAAGCCAATCTTTCCGGCTACTAGTTGCGCCGCTTCCGCCAGTACATGGCCGCTAAATTCTTGAATTTTGTCTGGCGTCAGCAAAAGAATAACGGCAGTACTCACGAGAACATACGCAATCGTTACAAGCACCAGAGCAGAGAACATCGCTAGAGGAAGTTCTTTCTGGGGCTCGTGCATTGCATTTGAAGAATTTGTTACAACTCCGAAACCTTGGTAGTTGATATACAGGATGCCTGCAGCTATAGCGATACCATTGAGAGAGCCACCGGACATTTCAAAGTTGTGAACTTGGGCTATGTGGATACCTCCTGCAGAAAATAAGAGAAGGGCAATGGTTACAAAGCCAATTGCTAGAGTTTCTGCACGCCCAACAATTTGCGTGCCGAGCAAATTGACTCCAGCACAAATGGCTACGATCAGGGCGCTAATTATCTTGACCTCTAGCGGGGAAAGATTTCCACCTAGCATCGTATTGGCATATTCAGAAAATCCTGCAGCATAAAGAGCGGCAGCAATTAGATAGGCAATATATTGAAAGACGTTAAGGCCGCCAGAAATCACTCCAGGCCCAAAACTCATGACGGTGAAGGTGGCTGCTCCCCCACTACTCGGATAAGTAGCGCCTAATTTGGCATAGGAGTAGACCGAGAAGGAGGCGGCGATGGCGCCTATTAAGAAAGCTAAGGGGATATGGGTTCCAGCATGAGCGCTAGCAGTTCCCAGTAAAGAAAAGAGACCGGCACCCATCATGCCGCCAATACCAAGGGCTGTAGCGGAAAAAAGGCTAATTTCTTTGCCGTTATCGCCTGTTTTCTTTAGTAGCCCTGATTTCACTTGGTTTTCTAACTATTGAAGGGTTGTATTGGCTTCATTTGACCCCATATAAGGTCTATTGAGAGTGTTTGGTGCCCAGGAAGGGACTCGAACCCCCACAATCTTACGATCGCCAGCACCTGAAGCTGGTGCGTCTACCAATTTCGCCACCTGGGCATACCCCTATTATAGGGGGATGGGCGTTTTTAGGCTTTTTGAACCCCATTTTGGCTTTTCCCCCTCAGACTTGGTGGTTTGATACAGTAGCCTTATTCATAACAAAAATAGATATCACTTGATATATAGATAGGGCATGTATTGCCGAAGGAATTAAATGCGTAAAGCAAAAGACTTGATGCCCCGCGAGGCTGATCGTTTAGGAACGATTCAAGGGCATCGAGATGGATTTGGATTTGTTATTCCCGATGATGGTGGTGAAGATATTTTTCTCTCTGAGAGAGAAATGTCGCGCGTCATGCACGGCGATCGAGTGAATGTCAGAGTATTAGGAACAGATCGACGCGGTCGTCCAGAGGGACAAATTGTTGATGTCGTTCTGCATGCTAATAAAGTTGTGATCGGTCGCCTCTTAAATGAGAATGGCGTTTTAATTGTGGCGCCAGAAGATAAACGCATTGGCCATGACATCTTGATTCCACCTAAGGGACAAGGTCAAGCAAAATTAGGTCAAGTGGTTAGCGTTGAAATTATTGATTACCCAGATAGCTATCGCCAAGCAGTTGGGCGTGTAGTGGAAGTCTTGGGTGAGATTGATGATCCGGGTATGGAGATTGAAATCGCCGTCCGTAAGTACGGCGTTCCTCATGAGTTCTCTGCCGCTGCCATGAAAGAGGCGGCAGCCTTGCCAGATACCGTGCAGCAAGAGGATCTAGAAGGTCGCGTCGACCTCCGTGATGTGCCTTTGGTCACAATAGATGGTGCGGATGCAAGAGACTTCGATGATGCAGTCTATTGCGAGCCTGTGATGTACGGCAAGACCAAGGCTTGGCGCCTGATTGTGGCTATTGCCGACGTATCACATTACGTTAAACCTGGGCATCCATTGGATGATGAGGGTTTATTGCGTGCAACTTCTGTGTATTTCCCAAGACGGGTGATTCCCATGTTGCCGGAGAAGATCTCGAATGGGCTCTGCTCACTTAATCCCAATGTAGATCGCCTCTGTATGGTGTGCGATTCTGTTGTGGACAATAACGGGGTAGTCTTAGCGTATCAGTTCTATCCAGCGGTGATGCATTCTGCACAGCGCTTTACATACGATACCGTCTGGGAAATTCTTTCCAATAGTAAAGGTCCCGAAGCTGCGCGTTTTGCACAGTTCCGTCCGCTTTTAACTAACCTCTATTCTCTATTCAAGATTCTGTTGTCAGCCCGTGAGAAGCGGGGCGCCATCGAGTTTGAAACTACTGAAACTCAAATCATTAGCAATGAACTCGGTAAGATCCTGCGCATTGAGCCACGGCTTCGCAATGATGCTCATCGCCTAATTGAAGAGTGCATGCTAACAGCGAACGTTTGTGCTGCAGACTTCATTGATAAAAATAAGCATCTCAGTTTGTACCGTGTACATGGAGAGCCTTCTGAAGAAAAGCTTGTCACTCTACGTCAGGTACTCAGAACTTCTGGTCTTTCATTGGGTGGTGGGGAGAAACCAAAGCCCCGTGACTTTGCAAAACTGATGCGCGAGATTAAAGAGCGGCCTGATGCCAATATGCTGCAATCCGTGGTTCTGCGTTCAATGCAGCAAGCCATGTATCAACCAGATAATGAAGGTCACTTTGGCTTAGCTTACCCAGCGTATTCTCATTTCACAAGCCCGATTCGTCGCTACCCTGATTTGTTGACTCATCGTGTCATCAAATCCATTCTGCAGAAAAAGCCGTATACGCCTGTTCTGCCTCCCAAGGTGCCTCTTAATCTCACATTGCCTCGTAAAGGCAAGGGGAGAGAGAATGCAGTCAATGCCAAGAAATCCCAAAGCGATGCTAAAGCAGGTCCTGCCAAAGGTGCGAGAGTGCCAAAAGGCGCTAATGCTGCTTTGCCTATTTGGGGTCAATTGGGTGTGCACTGTTCGTCCAATGAGCGTCGTGCCGACGAGGCGTCACGTGATGTAGAGGCATGGCTCAAGTGCTACTACATGCGCGATCATCTTGGTCAAGAGTATGCAGGCACTGTAACTGGGGTTGCTAACTTTGGTTTATTCATTCAACTTGAGAATCTCTTTGTTGAGGGAATGGTTCATGTTACCGAATTGGGTGGGGATTATTTCCAATACGATGAGGCTCGTCAAGAATTGCGTGGCGAGCGTACCGGCATTCGTTACCGCCTAGGTGATCGCCTCCATGTACTTGTGAGTCGTGTTGATTTGGATGCTCGCAAGATTGAATTTAGTCTTGTAAAGAGCTCTGGTGCTGAAGGTGGTGGATCTTCCAATCGTCGTCAATTATTGTTAGCCGCGGATACCGGTAGACCAAACAAGAAAGCGGCCCCAAACAAGAGTAGACCCGCTCATAAAGCCCCTCAAAAGCCCAGTGGCATCAATGTGAATGCAGCTAAATCTGCCGGCACCTTGGGCGCCACCCAATCCAAGAGTAAAGCGAGTCGCAAAAGCGGTAAGACAAGCAAGCCGGGCAGATCTGTTGGTAAGCCAGCTGGGACAAAGCCGCCGGTACGCAACACCAAGGCCAGAAGAAAATAAAAAGTAAGTAAAGAGTAAGAAAAGAATAAGTAAAAAGATGAAACAAATATTGGTGGGATTTCATGCAGTTCAAGCGCGTTTGCGGGTTGATCCCGATAGTCTGAAGTCGGTTTACTTTGATCCTAGCCGTCGTGATCGACGTATGGGTGATTTTCTAAAACAGGCTGAAGAAATTTTAGGTGAGCGTTTGCATGCAGCCGATGCAGAGCGTCTGCAAAAGTTAACCGGCCATGATCGTCACCAAGGTATTGTTGCTTTGGCTGAAAAAATGACCATTGCGCGCACGATTACTGAAGTGATTGAGGACGTAGAGGGCGCTCAAGAGAAGCCAATGTTTTTAGTTTTAGATGGTGTAACGGACCCCCATAACTTTGGCGCCTGCCTGCGTGTGGCTGATGGAGCAGGAGTTGATGCGGTGGTGATTCCTAAGGATCGCTCAGCCTCAATTAACGCTACTGTAAGTAAGGTATCTAGTGGCGCTTCTGAGGTGATGCCGGTGATTACAGTGACAAACCTCGTTCGCAGCATGAAAGAGATGCAAGAAGCAGGCGTTTGGCTGATTGGTACAGACGATGAAGCCACCAAATCTATCTACGATATTGATCTCACTGGCTCGATTGGTATTGTGATGGGGGCAGAGGGCGAGGGGATGCGCCGTCTGACAAAAGAAACCTGTGATGAGTTGGTCCGCATTCCAATGCAGGGCGTGGTGTCCAGCCTGAACGTCTCTGTTGCAAGTGGCGTATGCTTGTACGAAGCATTAAGACAACGTCTTGCAAAAACCCCCAAATAAAGGGACTCAAATGAAATGCAATATCGGACACACTGATCGCGTTCTTCGTATGACGGTTGGCCTCACATTAATGGGTTTAGCGGGTTTTGGAATCACCGGCCCCTGGGCTTGGATTGGAATCCTTCCCTTGTTAACTGGGATGATTGGAAATTGTCCAGCATATAGCTTGCTCGGCATCAATACTGCGCAGAAATAAACAGCTATCCTATTTGCAATGGTGTTTGTAGACTCTCAGTGGCATCTCTTCAATAGTTACCTATGTTGATGACAAAAAAATCAACCATCTATCTATTTACCTTTGGCTGCACTTTGGTGTTGTCGGGATGTTTTATGGTTGGTCCAGATTATTCAAGACCTCCAGTCAAGACTGCAGGGGAATATAAGCCTACAACTCAAACCGAATTTACAGAATCCTTGGGTGAAAATTCCAATAAGATTATTGATCCAGTTGAGTGGTGGGAAAGTTTTAATGACCCTACGCTCAATGCCTTATTAAAAGAGGCGGCCCAACAAAATCTGAGTCTGCAGCAAACTGCTTTGCGTATTTATCAACTGCAAGCGCAACTTGGGATTAGTGATGCTGCTTTGTTGCCGACAGCCGCACTCAATGCTTCTTATTCTAATAATCGGAATAGCGGTCTACAAGAGATCGTGAATGACTCCAATAATCTGGTCGTGAGAAACGCCATGGTGCAGATGAGCTGGGAACTGGATTTTTGGGGCAAATCCCGCCGTGGCATTCAGAGCTCCTTGAATTCCTATCTATCGGGTGTAGCCGCTTTTTATTCAGCTGACGTTTCTTTAACCGCAGACGTTGCTAATACCTATATCAATATTCGTAATAACGAAGCTTTGATTGCAGTTGCTAAAACGAATCTAGAGTTACAAAAGGAAAGTTTACGCATTGCTAATGCCCGTTTTAAGTACGGCGCAACATCAATGCTAGATTTAAGTCAGGCTCAGGCTCAATATGAGCAAACTAAAGCTCGCATTCCAGAGTTGATTGCCTCATTGAAGAAGACCCAACATGCAATGAGCATCCTATTGGGTGAGCCACCTGATTACTACGAAAAGAAATATGGAAATACTAAAGGCTCATTAAGGCCACCTACTGAGTTAGGCGTCGGAATGCCGATCGATTTGCTGCGCCGCCGCCCTGATGTATTACAGGCTGAGCTCAATGCTGCTTCACAATCCGCCTTAATTGGCGTGAATAAAGCGCAGCTATTCCCGACCTTTACCTTGGGCGGCACATTTGGTTATGCTAATTCAAACTACGGCAATCTCACCTCGGCTAATCTATTTAGCTGGGGCAATAATTCCTCCGGTGTGAGTGCTGGTGTCTACCTACCGCTGTTCTATCGTGGCGCCATAGTGGATCAAGTGCGGGTTCAGGATGCCATCTTCCAGCAAAGTCTCTTGGCCTATCAAAATCAAGTCTTGAACGCGCAAAAAGAAGTAGAGGACTCCTTAATCACAATCTCAACCACCAAGAGCTCGGTTGAGGACTATACCCGTGGTGTAACTGCTGCTAAGAGTGCTGCAGATCTGGCGCTAGAGCGTTATAAGGCAGGTCAAAACGATTACACAACTGTCATTACCGCACAGCAGTCATTGCTGAACTTAGAAAATTCTCTAGTTCAGACTAAATCCAATGAATTAATAGGATATGTAGGCGCTTTCAAGGCGCTTGGTGGCGGCTGGACCGCGCAAATGACACCGCCTAAGCTCCCTGAAACGATGGTCGCCGAGATGAATGATCGTACCGATTGGGGTAGTGTCTTAAATAAAACGGGTGATCCGGTCAATGTAAAGGCTGGAAAGCTGGTAGTTCCGAATCCACCTACACCACCTCAAGATATGAAACCCACCCAGGGAAGTACTGCACCATGAAAGAACTATCAACAAAAGCTCAAGCCATGCTTACAAAGCTGTGGAATTTTCTGTTGCCCCTGTGGAGTTCGTTATTAACTCGCTGGAATGCTTTTCTGGAAAAGTTAAGCACTATCAATGTCCCATTTTTAAATAAGAAGCTTTCACCAAGGACTATTGGTATCGCTATCGTTGTTTTCTTTGCCATCATTGTGTTGGTATGCCTCAAGTCTTGCGGTAAAAATATTGTGCAAGCGCCTGTGCCAGTTACAACTGCGTTACCACTCTCTCAAGAAATTCGGAGTTTTGCGACTTTTGATGGGGTAGTTGACCCTTATCTCACGGTGAACTTAGATGCTCGCGTGAAGGGTTATCTGACTAAGATTGGATTTGCAGATGGCTCGATGGTCAAGAAGGGTGATCTCTTATTTGTGATTGAGCAAGATACCTATATTCAAGATGTCAAATTGAAGCAGGCGATTTATACAGAGGCCAAGCTTGAGTACAACCGCCAAAAATCACTACTGAAAGAAAATGCGACTTCTCAGGCGGCAGTCGATAAGGCCTTATCGCAATATCAGCAATCAGAGGCAAATTTAACGCTCGCCAAGATTAACTTAGGCTATACCGAAATTAGAGCGCCGTTTGATGGACTCATGGGTAGACATTTATTAGATGTTGGAACTTATTTAGATACAACATCGAAGGGTGTGCAACTCTCAACGATTCAGCAAATCTCACCTATATATGTCTATTTTTCGCTTAACGAAAGAGATTTTCTGAAGTTTGAGAAGAATCAGGACCCTAATACGGAGCGTAAATCCGAGGTGAATACTTTACCGATTTATGCAGGCCTACAAAGTGAAACGGGCTTTCCCCACGAGGGAGTTTTGGATTACGCGGCTAATTTGATTTCGACTGATACAGGCTCTTTGCAGTTGCGCGCTATCTTCAAGAATGAGAACTATCAGCTCATACCCGGTTTATATGCACGTGTGATGGCCGAGTACGGCCCAACTCGTCAGGCCTTGCTCGTGCCAATGACAGCCGTCATGACTGACCAGGTGGGGAACTATGTCTTTGTCTTAGATGAGGCCAAGCGTGCGCAACGGGCAGACATTACATTAGGTCAGCGCTTTCAACAAAACGTTGAGGTGGCAAAAGGACTGACTCCCAACAGCCAGGTGGTGATCAATGGCTTTATTAATTTGAGCGTAAACCAAGTGGCCAGCCCTACACAAGTCACTCTTGAGGCTATAAAGCTCCGGTAATTATGCTGCCTAAATTCTTTATTGAGCGGCCTGTTCTGGCCAACGTTATCGCTCTGATCATGGTCTTGATTGGAGCGGTATCTATTTTTGGTTTGCCGATTTCCCAGTATCCGAATATCGTTCCGCCAACGATTCAAGTGACGACTAGCTATCCTGGAGCCAATGCTAGTCTCGTCCAGCAATTGGTTGCCAGCAATATTGAGACGCAGGTGAATGGTGTTGATGGCATGCTCTATATGGAGTCCTCATCAACCAATGACGGTTATTACACTCTCACGGTCACTTTCAAGGTGGGAACCGATCCTAATTTGGCCCAGGTTAATGTTCAAAACCGGGTTGCAATTGCAATCCCATCTTTACCTCAAGCGGTTCAAAAAATCGGCGTTACAACCAAGACCCAATCAACCGCGATCTTGCAGTTTGTGACCCTAACGTCCGATAACCCAGAGCATGACGGCTTATTTTTAAGTAACCTCGCCAATCTCAAGTTGCAACAACGTTTAGCGCGGATACAGGGTGTTGCTGCGGCCAACGTTTTTGGGGTTGGTAATTACAGTATGCGGATTTGGCTCGATCCAGCGCAGTTAAAGATGCGTAGCCTAACGCCAAATGATGTGATCAATGCCATCAATAAGCAAAACATCTTGCTCTCTGCCGGCCAGATTGGTTCTCCACCAACTCCTTTGGGTCAGGATTTTCAGTTCACGCTCAATGTGACCAGTGCGATGACGACCCCAGAGCAATTTGGGAGAATCGTGGTGAAGACGGGTAGTAAATCCGATATCACCTACCTCCGCGATATTGCCCGCTTGGAAATGGGTAGTCAGAACTATAGCCAGTTCTTCAAGATCGGTGATAGGCCTGCTGGTGGTATCGCTATTTATCAAACGCCAGGTGCCAATGCGATTGCGACTGCTAACGCCGTGCGCGCAGAAATGGAAAGTATTGCTAAGACTCTGCCAAAGGGAGTGAAGTGGTCTATTCCATTTGATACCACGATGTTTGTGCAAGCCTCGATTCATGAGGTCTATAAAACACTTTATGAAGCCGGCATCTTAGTGCTGCTGGTCATTATGATTTTCTTGCAAAACTGGCGCGCAACTCTTGTGCCAGCTACCACCGTTCCAGTCACCATTATTGGTGCATTTGCTGCGATGGCTGCAATGGGATTCTCGATCAATTTATCCACTTTGTTTGCCATTGTTTTATGTATCGGTATTGTGGTGGATGATGCGATTGTGGTCGTCGAAGCGGTATCGAAAAAAGTAGAAGAGGGTGAGGATCCAAGAACCGGTGCTATCGATGCCATGAATGAGTTAATGGGGCCCATCATCGGTATTACCTTGGTATTGATGGCTGTATTTATCCCTGCTTCATTTATTGCTGGTATTACCGGACAAATGTACCGACAGTTTGCTCTAGTAATTGCAGCTACTGCGCTAATTAGCGGTATTAACGCGATTACCTTAAAGCCAACCCAATCTGCGCAGTATCTGAGGCCAATTGATCACAATAAGGTCAAAGGAAAGCTCTACCAAAAATTTGATTTTTATTTCAATCGCCTAGCTACTTGGTACGAACATCAAATCGAAGCGCTCATGAATAACCGTGCCAAGGCTTCATTGATCGGCATTGTGATCATCGTTGTCTCTTTGTTTGGGTTGATGCTGGTGCCTTCCGGGTTTATTCCCAATGAAGACCAGGGCTATTTAGTGGTCTCAACCACCTTACCTGATGCTGCATCATTGCAGCGTACCGAAACAGCAATACAAAAATCTGTAGCTGCCCTCAAAACGGTTCCGGGTATACAAGATATCGTGGTGATTGGCGGCATCAATCTTCTGAACAACAGTAGTTCCCAGGCAAATTCTGGTGCCATGTACGTCATCATGAAACCCTGGGATGAGCGTGGCAAGGGCGAAAGTCTTGCGGAAATATACGCTCAGATGAATGAGAAGCTCAGGCAAGTACAAGAAGCTCAGTCATTCGTTCTCTTGCCTCCTGCAATTCCAGGTTTAGGTCTGTCAGGCGGCTTTGAGATGCGCTTAATGTTGACTGATGGTAGTAATAATCTAGCCAAACTAGAAGCTGCTACTAAAAACTTCATTGCCCAAGCGCAAAATGCCCCAGAAATCATGGCAGTTTTTTCGCCATTCCGAAATAACGTACCTCAGATGCAGCTGACATTTAATGTGGCTCGCGCAGAAACTTTTGGAGTTGCAATCGGGGACGCCTATGATGCTTTGCAGTCGTACGTTGGATCAACTTACGTAAATCAATTCTTTAAATATGGTCAAACCTATCAAGTCTATGTCCAGGCGGATGGCACTTACCGCAAGGTAGTAGATCAGATCAATAGTTTGTATGTGAGAAATAAAGACGGCAAGATGGTGCCCCTAGGCTCTTTTATTGATGTGAAAGAGATCACTGGCCCAGCCTTTGTTAACCAGTTTCAGCTTTATCCATCTGCTGCAGTGCTTGGTCAGGCTCATGAAGGCTATAGCTCAGGTCAGGCCATGAAGCGACTCGAGCAGATTGCTCAGACATTGCCCGACGGCGTGAGCTTCCAATGGGCGGGTATGTCATACCAAGAAAACTTAGTCGGCAATACGATCGTATTCATTTTTGGCCTATCGATTTTGCTGGTCTACCTAGTATTGGCTGCCCAGTATGAGACTTGGGTTGCTCCTTTGTCAGTGCTGACGGCAGTGCCTCTTTCGCTCTCTGGAATCGTCCTGGCCTTACACCTTACTGGCTTACCAAATAATATTTATGTCCAGATTGGTATGGTCCTAATGATTGCACTATCGTGTAAAAACTCAATCTTGATCGTGGAGGTTGCAATCGAGCGTAGAGCAAAAGGTATGAGCTTTGTGGACGCTGCACTAGAGGCATCTAAAGAACGTTTTAGACCAATTTTAATGACGTCTATTGCATTTATTTTGGGTGTTACCCCCTTGTTAATGTCGATGGGGCCGGGCGCTGCAGCTCGCATCTCACTGGGTATTACCGTCTTTAGTGGCATGATTGCTTCAACCTGTTTAGCAGTTGCTTTAGTGCCGGTTTTCTACGTAGAGATTGAAACCTTCTTTGAGAATCGCGATAAGAAGAAAGCAGAAAAAATAGCACAACAAAAAGCAGGGTAAGCGTAAGCATGAAAAGGTAATAGCTTGAAATGAGATGCAAGAAAAAGCCACCCTTGGGTGGCTTTTTTATTACCAGTCTCGATCTCAATCAAAATCTAAATCATTTGGCTAGTAGCACCTCTAGTTTCTCCGTATCAGTACAGAAGTTGCGAATACCTTCAGCAAGCTTTTCGGTAGCCATCGCATCATTATTAAGTTGTAGTCTAAAACTAGATTCATCCAATTTCAGCGGCACAATATTCTCAGCACTCAAGGCTGCCTGAGCATTATTACTATCTAACTTCTTGCTCACTACTGCAGTTCCCAGAGTTAAATCAGCCAATAGCTCTGGACTAATGGTCAGAAGGTCGCAGCCTGCAAGTTCTAAGATCTGGCTGGTGTTGCGAAAGCTGGCTCCCATAATCTCAGTAGCAACGCCAAAGTGCTTGTAATAGTGAAATATCCGTTTAACGGAAGTGACGCCAGGATCATTGGGGCCGCCATTATTGGTGTCACTCCAATCGGCACCTAATTTGGCTTTATACCAGTCCGTAATACGACCGACAAAGGGTGAAATCAATTTGGCATTTGCAGCGCCACATGCAGCCGCCTGAATCAGCGAGAAGAGCAGCGTCATATTGCAATGTATGCCTTGGGCTTCTAATTCTTTTGCAGCAGCAATACCTTCCCAAGTTCCAGCTAACTTAATGAGGATGCGTTTACGGTCAATACCATGAGATTCGTAAAGCGAGATAATATGTTTTGCTTTTGCAATCGTTGCTTTGGTATCAAAAGAGAGGCGGGCATCAACTTCGGTTGAGACACGTCCTGGAACAATTTTCAAAATCTCTAGCCCAAACGCCACCAAGATATAGTCGACTAAATCCGTAGCACTCATACCGGGATGGGCTGCTTTTACAGAATTTACCAAAGACTGGTAATTACTTTGTTGAGCAGCTTTAAGAATTAATGAGGGGTTGGTAGTGGCATCTTGCGGCTGAAAGGCTTGCATGCGCTCAAAATCACCCGTATCCGCAACTACGGTGGTCAGTTTTTTCAGTTGCTCAAGTTGGCTGGAGGTTGAGAGGGTGCTATTCATGGCTAGATATTTCTAAAAAAGTCCCGCTGTGGTCGGTTGCTTGTGAATATCATATGATAGATGCATTAATTCTAGTAAAGGCATTTGGCAGAAATATGAATCAGGATCAACTCAAGCAAATGGTGGGCGAAGCGGCCCGAGATGAGGTCTTAAAGCTGCCAGCTGGCCAGATATTGGGTATTGGTACTGGCTCTACTGCGAATTGCTTTATTGATGCCTTAGCCCCGCATAAAGATCATTTTTCAGGAACGGTGTCCAGTTCAAATGCTACGACTGAGCGCTTGCTAAAGCATGGCTTTCAGGTGCTCGATCCGAATGATGTACTCAGCTTGCCAGCGTATGTGGATGGTGCCGATGAGATTGATCCAGCCGGCCATATGATTAAGGGCGGTGGTGGTGCACTCACACGTGAAAAAATTATTGCCTCTATGGCTAAGCAATTTATTTGCATTTGTGATTCCTCTAAGCAAGTGCCTGTGCTGGGTAACTTTGCGCTTCCTGTAGAAATTATTCCGCTTGCTAAAGGTGTGGTAACTAGGGGGCTTGAGCGGTTGGGTGGCAAAGTCACATTGCGCTTGGCAAAAACGACCCGCGCTGATTCGAATCAAACCCCTAGCGAGCCCTTTGTAACAGATAACGGTGGCTGGATCTTGGATGTTGCTGGTCTTCAAATTGCTGATCCCGTAAAAATGGAATCTCAGATCAATCAAATCGCGGGTGTAATTACAGTAGGTTTGTTTGCCAAAGAGAAGGCCAATGTTTTACTAGTCAGCAATGCTTCTGGTGTGAGTCGGATTGCACTCTAACTGAAAAAAGGGAATAAAAAACCCGACGGGGTATGCCCATCGGGTTGTTTGCCATGGTTTGCATGGCGCAGGCACTCGGAAGGTATTTAGTTCCTTAGCCTATGAGTACATAGATGTACTCATTCTGAAGTGGCTTTCGCCAATGTGGCGGGGCACTATTACTGCCTCACCACGATTACATCCTATGCCTGTGTTTTGCGGGTGTCAATACCAAAAAATAAATATTTAAATCAATATTTATTCAGCTGGTGGTACATAGCCTTGCGCCATATCTGCGCCGCCTTCAAAGAAGTATTTTTCAACCTGCTTCAATAGGTATTGGCGAGCACGGGGATCAGCCATATTGAGGCGGTTTTCATTAATCAACATGGTTTGTTGTTTTAACCAAGCGGCCCAAGCTTCTTTAGAAACTTGATTCCAAATCTTTTTGCCCAATTCACCAGGAAGTGGAGCGAAATCCATGCCTTCTGCTTCTTTATTGAGTTTAATGCATTGAACCATCCGTGCCATCTGTAATGCCTTTCTTATTAATCTCTTTTTTGCTTATAGATCTTTAGTTAAAACCATGGACTTGCGATCCCAGTTATAAATTTGTTTTCTTTCTTCCGGCAAATCATCTACTGTTGCGCGTTTAAAGCCGCGCTTGAGGAACCAATGCTCCGTTCTGGTAGTAAGCACAAATAATTTTTTGATACCTTCCTGCTTGGCTCTCATTTCGATGCGCTTAAGTAGACGCTCACCATCACCTGATCCCTGAACATCAGGATCAACTGCAAGGCAGGCTAATTCACCAACACCATTTGGAAAAGGGAAGAGGGCAGCACAACCAAAGAGGACTCGGTCATGCTCAATGACGGAGAAGCGTTGAATATCACGCTCAATCACATCTTGTCCGCGGGCGGCCAAGATGCCTTCATCTTCTAAAGGCATAGTGAGTTGCAAAATACCGCCTACATCATCTTGGTTGGCTTCACGCAGGTTCTCAATATCGGAAGAAGCAAGCATCATGCCAATACCATCGTGGGTAAAGAGCTCTTCCAATAGCGCTCCATCCTGATTGCAAGGAAGGAAGTGAACACGGCTTACACCGGCACGAATGGCTCTGCCAGCGATAGTGAGTAAGCCTTTCATGCCTAAGTCGATATCTTTATTCTGACCAATATATTCTTGCAGCTGAGGCATCGACAGTTCAGTAATAAAGTCACCCTCGCTATCCTTTAGACCATCGTAAGGGCTCAAGAAGATTAACTTATCTGCTTTGAGGGCGGCAGCAGTAGATGCAGCAACATCCTCATAGGCCAGATTAAATGCCTGACCTGTTGGTGAGAAGCCTAAGGGCGAAAGCAAAACAATTTTGTTGCTATCTAAAGACAGTCTAATAGAGCCGGAGTCCACTTTGCGCACTAGACCAGTATGAATGTAATCGGTGCCTTCAACAACGCCCACTGGCATTGCCGTAATAAAGTTACCGGAGATCACAGAAATACGAGAGCCTGCCATTGGGGTGTTCGGTAAACCACGGCTAAATGCCGCTTCAATATCAAGGCGTAATTCACCAGCGGCTTCTTTGACACACTCTAAGGCGGCAGCATCGGTAATGCGGTAGCTGTGCAATGCACTCTTACCAAACTTGCTCTTAATCTTGCGCAGCATCAACTGTTCTTCAATTTGCGGACGAATGCCATGAACTAAGACAATCCGCATGCCCATGGCATGCAACATTGCAATATCCTCAATGAGGTTCTCAAGACCGGTCTCTTGAACAAGCTCGCCAGCAAAGGCAATAACAAAGGTCTTTTCGCGAAAGCTGTGAATGTAGGGCGCAACATCGCGCAACCACCCTACGAAGGGGAAGTTGGAGGTAGATTCTTCGGCGCTTGAGGCCTGGTTCGGTGCATTTGTCGGCATAGTGAGAAAATTATAGGGTGCAAGAGCCTATAAACCAACAAAAACCCAAATCAATCACGAAGCCTGTGCCTGCTTCCAACACCGGGCGTAGGCTGGAGATCCGCTTTCCGGAAGAATTGCCGGTCTCCGGTCAACGCCAACTCATCAAGGGTGCCTTGCAGAGCCATCAGGTTGTCATTGTGTGTGGTGAGACAGGCTCAGGTAAGACAACCCAGCTACCAAAGATTTGCTTAGATCTTGGTCGGGGGACCATTAATGGCGGCAAGCTGATTGGACATACTCAGCCAAGGCGGATCGCTGCCACAGCTACGGCCAAGAGGATTGCTCAAGAGTTAGGATCCCCCATTGGTCAGGATGTCGGCTATCAGGTGCGCTTTGCAGATAAGACTAGTCATACCGTATCCATTAAGTTGATGACTGACGGCATTTTGTTGGCGGAAACACAGCGTGATCCTCAGCTGAAGGCTTATGACACGCTCATCATTGACGAAGCCCATGAGCGCAGTTTGAATATTGATTTCTTGTTGGGCTACCTCAGGCAGCTGCTTCCTAAGCGACCCGACCTAAAGTTGATTATCACTTCTGCAACGATCGATGCCCAGCGCTTTGCTGAGCACTTTGCAATGAATGGTAAGGTAGCTCCAGTGATTGAAGTCAGTGGTAGGTTATTTCCGGTTGAGCAGCGTTATTCACCACTTGAGCCCGATGCCAAGCCTGATGGCAAAAAAGAATCCAAAACTGCTAAAGAAATCCCCGATGCAGTTACTGAAGAGATCACCAAAGTCTGGCGAGAGGGTGCCACTGGCGCCGGAGATGTATTGGTTTTTCTGCCGGGTGAGCGCGAGATCCGAGACTGCGCAGAAGCATTGCGTAAAGACCATGTATTGCAACAACGTTATCACCCGGAGGTGCTGAGCTTATTTGCGCGTCAGTCTGTGGCTGAACAAGAGAGGGTCTTTTCCCCTGGAAACGGCCGCCGCATTATTTTGACAACTAACGTTGCTGAGACATCCTTAACGGTTCCCAATATTCGCTATGTGATAGATAGCGGATTGGCTAGAGTCAAACGCTACTCTTATCGTAATAAGGTAGAGCAGTTACAGATAGAGCCAATTTCACAAGCGGCTGCAAATCAAAGAGCAGGCCGTTGCGGCCGTGTATCAGATGGTATTTGCGTACGTTTGTATAGCGAACAAGACTATCTGGGGCGTCCAAAATTTACCGATCCCGAAATTCTTCGTAGCTCACTTGCGGCAGTATTGCTCAGGATGAGCTCGCTACGCTTATCTAAAATTCAGCACTTTCCCTTCATTGATAAACCATTAGGTAGAGCGATTGCCGATGGTGTGCAGCTTCTAGATGAATTAGGAGCTATTGAGTTTGATGATGCCCAGACCGAAGATGCTAAGGACAGCAATCACAGTTTCAAATTAACCCATATTGGCAAGCAACTAGCTGACTTACCACTCGATCCACGCATTGGCAGAATGCTGCTTGCTGCTAAGGAGCATAACGCCTTAAGAGAGGTGACGATCATTGCCTCTGCTTTGGCTACGCAAGATCCGCGTGAGCGACCGATGGACCAAGGTGCTTCTGCAGACCAAGCCCATCTTCAATTTGCCGATGAGCGTTCTGAATTTTTAAGTTTTGTGAAGCTGTGGGATTGGTATCAAGATGCGCTTCAACACAAGCATAGCAATCGTCAATTAGAAAACCTATGCCGTAGTAAATTTTTATCACCGCGGCGTTTGCGTGAGTGGCGTGATGTACATGGACAACTTCACACGATGTTGGGTGAGAAGGGGTGGAAAGAAAATGCGCTTTCAGCAACGTACGAACAAGTACACCTCTCTTTATTGACGGGTTTACTAGGTTACGTTGCCAAAAAAGAAGAGGATGAGAAGTCTCAGGATCGCAATAGCAAAACAGGTGGCTACGTCGGAGCACGTGGTATACGTCCATTCATCTGGCCGGGCTCGACTATCGGCAAGAAGGCGGGCGCCTGGATTCTGGCCGGAGAGCTGCAAGAAACGAGTCGCATGTACGCCCGTACGATTGCCAAGATCGAGCCGCAGTGGGTGGAAAAGGTTGCTGCTCATCGCCTCATTAAATCCCTCAGTGAACCCTTCTGGGATAGCCGTCAGGGAGAGGTGCTGGCCTTTGAGCGTGGCACTTTATATGGATTACCGATTTATCACGGACGCCGAGTGCGTTATGAGCCCCATAATCCCGAGGATGCGCGCGAACTATTTATTGGCCAAGCCTTAGTCCAAGAAGAAATATTTGGGCGCATGGATACGCCAGCACTGCAGCGCGAGACTGAAGCGGATGCCAAGAAAAAATATCCTGGGACATTTGGATTCTTTTGGCATAACCGCCGTCTCATCAAGGAAATCGAAGCGCTTGAGCACCGCTCACGTCGCCCAGATGTGTTGGTGGATGATGATTTACTCTTTGCCTTTTATGAGTCACGCATTCCTAAGGGAATCTGTAATCGGGAGGATCTCAGTGCGTATCTGAAGAAGACTCCTGATTTAGATTCGCAACTGCGTTTAGAAAAAGCAGATCTCATGCGCCATGAGGCCGCAGGTATCACGGTAGATCGCTATCCTAAGGTCATGAAGGTGGGTGGAGCAGAGCTTAATCTGACCTATCACTTCGAGCCTGGCAGCCCAAAGGACGGTGTGACACTGGTGGTGCCGCTAGCACAACTCAATCAAGTTGATGGGCGCCGTTGTGAATGGTTGGTACCAGGCATGTATGAAGAGAAAATCCTTCTGCTGCTAAAAACCTTGCCACAAAAACTCCGGCGCCATTGCGTGCCTTTACCGGATTACGCAAAATCGTATTTAGAGAGAAGACTCGATGCCAAGCAATATGGTGTAGGTGATTTTCTGGATAGCTTGATTGATGACATACGTAAAGAGCGTGGCCTAGAAATTAAAAGAACTGACTTTAGACCAGAAGCTTTGCCACTCCATTCATCAATGAACTTTCGTTTAATTGATGAGCATGGACGTCAGTTGGAAGTAGAGCGTAACCTAGCGCGTTTACGCTCTGAGTATGGGCAGAATGCACGCGATGCATTTCAGGCTGCTGCTCAAGAGGTAGTTCAGGCAGGGTTGGGTATCGAGCCCAGCAGTAAAGCAAGTGCTCATTCCGGCAAGGCAGATCCAGCAAGGCAGGTAGCGCAGGGCGGCTATCGCTCTTGGGAATTTGGCGAGTTGCCAGAGACGCTGGGAATACAAAAGGGTAATAAGACTTTATTTGGCTACCCCGCGCTGATCGATCGCGGAGACTTTTGTGATCTTGAGGTATTTGATGATTTGCTCGAGGCTCGCAAGCAACATGCCCAAGGATTACGTCGTCTATTTGCACTTGGGAATAAAGACACACTCAAGGCTTTGCAAAAACAATTACCAGGCGTGCGCGAGCTTGGACTCTTATTTATTAATATTGGTTCAGTTGAAAACCTCATTGAGCAAATTCTCAATCTCTCGATCGAGCGAGCATTTATGACTGAGCCTTTACCTAATAATGCGGAGCAGTTTTCTGACAGACTGCAGGCAGGCAAACCTAGGCTTACTTTGATTGCACAAGAAATATCTCGTCATGCATTGGCCGCTTTACAGGCTTATGCGGACCTGCAGAAGAAGATGGCGCAAGCGAAGGCCGCTTCAGCAGCCGCTTTTGCTGATATTCAGACCCAAGTCCAAGGTCTTATCTTCCCCAAGTTTATTGCGGAGATTCCTTATGCGCAATTGGTCCACTTGCCGCGCTACCTCAAGGCCATCGCCATGCGAATCGATAAGATGCGATCGAATCCGCCCAGAGACGCACAATGCCAGAAAGACTGGGAGTCTGTAGCGAGACCCTGGCAAAAACTCATGCAAGGCAATAAGGGTTCAGCGTATGTCATGACAGAAGACCAGGCTCTGCAGGATTTCAGGTGGCAATTAGAGGAGTTAAGGGTGGCTCTTTACGCGCAGGAGCTTAAAACGCCAACTCCAATGTCTCTAAAGCGTCTGGAAAAAGTTTTGGCGAGCTTGCGCTAGGTCAAATCCACCAATAATTAGGGGGTTTTTAAGCCCCTGCATTGCTTACAATAGGGGTATGTATAAATTCACCCTCTTTAGAAGCATTCGCATTATTGCGGCATCGGCTTTATTAACCTCTTTTCCAAGTTCTTTCCTGCTTGCCCAAACCGCCCCAAATACTAGCGCTCCTCTGGGGGTGTCTCAGCCGCCTGGCGTAACAAACACACAACCCAAATTGGCCGTGATTTTGAATTCAGGCTCTGCATCAGTAAGTCTGATTGACATGACCACTCGTCAAGTGGTGAAAACTTTTCCAGTAGGAAAAGAGCCGCATCATCTAATGATGACCCCAGATCAGAAAACCTTATTGGTAGCCAATGCTGCTGGTAATGATGTTGTATTGATGAATCCCATCACCGGTGAAATAACAGGGCGCTTGCCGAGCATCATTGACCCTTACCAGATTGGATATTCACCGAATCGCAAATGGTTTGTAGTGAATGGCAATCGCTTAAACCGAGTCGATATTTATGCTGCGAATGGTACGGATCTAAAATTGGCTAAGACTATTAAATTAGCTAAAACACCAAGTCACATTGCATTTACTGCAGATAGCAAAATCGCTTTCATTACTTTGCAAGATTCTAGTCAGCTCGCTGCAATTGATTTAGAAACCCAAACAGTGCTTTGGACCATGCCCACTGGCAAAGTTCCTGCGGGCTTATGGATGACTCCTGGCGATCAATATCTTTTGGTAGGTATTACTGGTGAAGATAATGTGCAGGTCATCGACTGGAAAAATCGCAAAGAAGTAAAACGTATTCCTACGGGTAAGGGCGCTCATAATTTCCGCCCCTTGGGTGATAAGCGTCATGTCTTTGTGAGCAATCGCATCGCCCCCTCTATCAGCTTGATTGATATGCAAACCTTAGAGAAGACAGGCGATATCACGGGTCTGCCCTCTGGTCCGGATGATATGGAGATTACCCCTGATGGCAAAACAATGTGGGTCACTTTCCGCTTTGCTAAGAAGGTGGGCATCATCGACATTCCCTCAATGAAATTGCTAGATGTCATTCCGGTGGGCAAGTCTCCGCATGGCGTCTTCTTCTATCCAAGGGCCTCTTGGGAGTAAGAGGATGAAGCGCTATCAAATCGCTCTATCAGCAGCCGCGCTTATGTTCGGCTGTTTTTCATTTGACAGTATTGCCCAAACAGCCAGTTGTAATAAGACAGTCTATTTGACATTTGATACTGGCAATATGTCTGTTGCTCAGAAGGTTGCGGAAATTTTGAGGCGCCAGGATGTTAAGGCCACATTCTTTTTGGCAAATGAAAAAACCTTCCGCGGTGATTACGCTTTAGATGAGTCTTGGAAACCGTTTTGGCAGGAGCTCGCTAAAGAAGGGCATCATTTTGGTAGCCATACCTATGATCACGACTACTTTGTCAAAGATGGGCCTAAGGGTCAGGTCTTTGAAAAGCCTCAATTTGGTCCAAAGGCTGGAGAGACTGTTCTGTATAACGAGGCGACGATGTGCAAACAGATTCGCCGCGTTGATCAACGCTTCCAAGAAATGACTCAGCAGCCATTGCAAAAAATCTGGCGTGCTCCTGGTGGGAAAACCTCACCGACACTCGTTCGGATGGGGGATATGTGTGGCTATCAACATATTGGTTGGGCAAATGCTGGGTTCCTAGGGGATGAGCTGAATTCTGATAAACACCCCAACAGTGTGTTGCTAGAGAGGGCAAGTCGAGACATCAGGGATGGCGACATCACCATGGCTCATTTGGGTATTTGGTCCAGAAAGGACCCATGGGCGCCAGCAGTGCTGGAGCAGTTAATTGTGAACTTAAAGCAGCGTGGATTTTGTTTTGGCTTGATACCCATAGAACTCAAAGAATCGATGCCGCCCAAAAAATCGGTAGATCAGTCAAAATAAAGCATGAATTTCGCTGCCATCCCCTCTGAAGTTTCAAATGCCTATGGCGTAATCCAGGAATGGGTCTTCTCCAATATCGTGGCACCCATTTTGTATCAGTTGGACTTGATGTCTTGGGCAGAGGATGTGTTTGATGGGGTGGATTGGTTTTTATTTGGCTGTATTCAAATACTGTTGATCGTAGTAGTGCTCAGAACTTGGGAGCGCTTGGCCCCAGCAGAGGTGCAAGAGCGCTTTGCGTCATCAACTAAGGCAGACCTCTTCTATACCTTGTTTCATCGTTTGGGGGTTTTTCACGGTTTGATATTTATTGCTTTATCAGGCTCCTTCTTTGAACTAGATTCTGTCTTGCATGATTTTCGATTTGATCGTCTCAATGTTGAAAATTGGTGGCCAGGAATCACATCAATTCCAGTAGTGAGTTTCTTGCTCTACCTTGTATTGCTTGATTTTGTGGATTACTGTTATCACCGTGCATCACATGCCTTTAATTGGTGGTGGCAGTTGCATGCCTTACATCACAGCCAAACGGTGATGACTGCATGGTCTGATAATCGCAATCATTTTTTAGATGACATCATGCGTGCAGTAGTGATGGCATTCTTTGCGCTTCTATTCGGCGTTTCTCCAGGTCAATTTATTGCGCTAGTTGCCTTGAGTCAATTTATTCAAAGTTGGCAGCACGCCAATATCAAAGTCCATCTGGGTGCAGCACGCTATTTCTTGATATCGCCGATGTATCACCGTATGCATCATGCTGTAGGTTATGGGCACGAGGCTATTGGAAAGTCTGGGGTATTGGGCGGATGTAATTTTGGTATTTTATTTCCATGGTGGGATATGGCATTGAAGACTGCTATCTTCCCAAAGGTGGCTTATCCCACAGGGGTGAGAAACTTAACCGTTTCTCAAAATGTGGTCACGCAGCAGTGGCAAGGCCTGGTTCACGCCTTTAAAGAATTATTGCCAAAGTAAACATGCCAATGTGCATGTCATAGGGGTTATATGGTCGGAGTACAGCAAGTATTTAAATCGTTTGGGCTTGCACTCGTGGGAACGATGCATCCTCGAATACTGTGGTTAAGCTTGCGCCCTTTTTTGATTGTCTCTGTCTTGTGGGGCTGCCTCATTTGGCTAACCTGGACACCAGCTCTAGAGGCGTTAAGTGTTTTCCTGACAACTTCGATGTTTACTAGCTGGATTCAAGAGGGCCTAATTTGGGCTGGCTTTGAAAATGCACGAGCATGGATTGCGCCGCTATTTTTTGTGATGCTCATCATTCCTTTGATCACGATTAGCCTTTTGGTATTCATTGCCTTCTCAACGGTGCCTGCCGTTGTGAATATCGTGATCAAGCAAGCTAGTTATCGCGATTTGGAATGTAAGCGGGGTGGTGGCTTCTTTGGTAGCCTGGGATACACGCTGTGGTCTGCATTGATTTGCTTGGTATTGGTGATGTTGACTCTGCCTGTGTGGTGGGTGCCTCCACTTGTGGCAGTGTTGCCCCCTTTGCTGTGGGGTTGGCTCACGATGCGCTTGATGTCTTATGACGTATTGGCTAAACATGCGAGCACAGAAGAGCGTGATCTCTTATTGGATAAATACCGTTGGGCATTGCTCACTATGGGTATTGTCTCGGGCATGCTCGGCGCGGTTCCGACCTTCTTCTGGGCTACTTCGGCACTTGCTCTAGTGCTATTTCCTATTGTGAGTTTTGTTGCCCTTTGGGTTTACTCCCTCATCTTTGTTTTTGCCGCTCTCTGGTTTAGCCATTTTTTATTGGATGCTTTACAGACACTGAGGCAAGAAGAATTGGAAAAATCATTAACAGTTGAATCACGCATAGTAGATCCGGAGCTTCCCTATCATGGTTGATGTAATCAAAAAAGTAGCAGTAGATGTGCCAGCAAAAGATTCGGTGACAAGGCGATTTGGTTTGATTGTGATTGGTGATGAGATTCTGTCTGGTCGCCGTCAAGATAAACACATGAGCAAGCTCATTGAGCTCTTGAATGAGCGTGGTTTGAGTCTTGCATGGGCTAAATATGTTGCTGATGATCCTGAGCAAATTACTGCCACCTTAAAAGATAGCTTTGCTAGCGGCGATATCGTATTTAGTACTGGCGGGATTGGCGCAACTCCTGACGATCACACGCGTCAATGTGCTGCGCTTGCATTAGGTACTAAAACAGAACTTCATCCGACCGCACAAGAGCTGATTGCCGGACGCATTCAGTCGATGGCCGAGGGTGATCCGATGAAAGCGGATTTGAATACTCCAGAAAATCAGCATCGCTTCAAGATGGGTGAGTTTCCGCTTGGCAGTGAAATTATTCCCAATCCATACAACCAAATCCCAGGTTTTCGAATTAAAGAACACCACTTTCTTCCTGGCTTTCCAGTGATGGCAGCACCCATGATGGCTTGGTGCTTAGATACACACTATCAAGATCTCTTCCATCAAGAAAACTGGGCAGAGCAAAGCTTTATCGTGCCAAAGGGTATTGAGTCCACTTTGACCCCCTTAATGGAGCGTATAGAGGCCAATTTTCCTGGGGTGAAGGTCTTTAGTCTCCCATCTGTCGGCGATGCCGGCAGGGGAGGCGTTTATGCTCAGAGGCATATTGAATTAGGTATCAAAGGGAATGCAAACTTGCTAGAAAGTGCTTGGATTGCCCTAAGAGCGGGCACTCAAGAGCTGGGTTACGAGATCCACGATATCACCTAACTCAAATTTGCACTAAATAAGTGCAAAATACCAATTATTAGGTGATAAAAGGGGTAATTGAGCACTCAATTAGTGCAATAATGACTATTCCCCGTTGTTTGCTTCAGTAAATTACATACATCCATTAGGCAGTTTTGATGCCTGGAATGAACAAGGGTGTATGCCTTGATATTGAATTCCGAGTTTAGTTAATAGAGGAGATTTGCATGACGAAGACCGTCGCTGATGTAATGAAGTTAGTTAAAGAGAAAGAATGTACTTTCGTTGATTTCCGCTTTGTAGATACAAAGGGCAAAGAGCAGCACGTTTCTGTTCCTATCTCTGCGTTCGATGAAAGCAAGTTTGAAGATGGTCATGCATTTGACGGTTCATCTATTGCGGGCTGGAAAGGTATTGAAGCATCTGACATGTTGCTCAAACCAGATCCAACAGCGGCTTACATCGATCCATTCTATGAAGAGCCAACTTTGGTTCTCACATGTGACGTTATCGAGCCAGCAGACGGAAAAGGTTACGACCGTGATCCACGTTCTATTGCAAAACGCGCTGAAGCGTATTTGAAGAGCACTGGTTTAGGTGACGCCGCTTACTTTGGTCCAGAGCCAGAATTCTTCATTTTTGATGGCGTTCGTTGGGGTGCCGACATGCAGGGTTGCTTTGTGAAGATTGATTCCGAAGAGGCTCCATGGTCATCTGGCGCAGAAATCGAAGGTGGTAACACTGGCCATCGTCCAGGCAAGAAGGGCGGTTACTTCCCAGTTGCTCCAGTAGATGCATTCCAAGATATGCGTTCTGAAATGTGTTTGATTCTTGAGTCATTGGGTATTCCAGTGGAAGTTCATCACCATGAAGTTGCTGGTCAAGGTCAAAATGAGTTGGGCACTAAGTTCAGCACATTGGTACAGCGTGCTGACTGGACCATCTGGCAAAAATATGTTGTTCAAAACGTTGCCCATGCTTATGGCAAGACTGCAACCTTTATGCCTAAGCCAGTAGTTGGCGATAACGGCTCTGGTATGCACGTTCACCAATCCGTTTGGAAGAACGGCGAGAACTTGTTTGCTGGTAATGGCTACGCAGGTTTGTCTGAGTTTGCGCTCTACTACATCGGCGGCATCATTAAGCACGCTAAAGCATTGAACGCGATTACTAATCCAGGTACAAACTCATACAAGCGTTTGGTTCCAGGCTTTGAGGCTCCGGTGAAGTTGGCTTACTCTGCACGTAACCGTTCCGCTTCTATTCGTATTCCACACGTAGCGAGCCCTAAGGGTCGTCGTATCGAAACACGTTTCCCAGATCCATTGGCTAACCCATACTTGGCATTCTCTGCCTTGTTGATGGCAGGCTTGGATGGTGTGCAGAACAAGATTCACCCTGGCGATGCTGCTGACAAGAACCTCTATGACTTGCCACCAGAAGAAGATGCAAAGATCCCAACTGTTTGCGCAAGCTTGGAAGAGGCGTTGGACGCATTGCAGAAGGATCACGAGTTCTTGACTCGCGGTGGAGTATTCACTGAGTCCATGCTTGATGCATATATCAATTTGAAGATGGATGATGTCACACGCTTCCGTATGACCACACATCCGATCGAATTTGATATGTACTACTCCCTGTAAGCGAAGGAGAGAACTTGAGCGCAGGTTTGTTGCGCAATTCGTTCAAGGGAGCAGCTTCGGCTGCTCCTTTTTTTCCGACATTGCTCGATCAGATGCCTAATGCCATTGTGGTTTTTGAGGCGGAAAGTCAACAATTGGTTTATGTGAATGCTGCTGCTGAGTCAGCGCTTGATCTCTCACGTAAATCACTTGAGGGCCAATCTGTGTATGATTTATTCGGTGACAATGAGGCCTTAAACAGCATGATTGCTGAAGTAAAGCTCGGTCACATTATGGCGAACCGCCAAGAAATGATCCTTCATTCTTTGCCGGGCAGTATTCACCAAGATAGCATTCCGGCTCATGTGGTGGTAGCTGCATTAGAGGATCCCGCATTAATCATGATGGAATGGTTTCCAATTGATCAGCAGTTGCGTAGTGAACGTGATGAGCGTGTAACGCAACAAGTGGAAGCAAATAAGCAATTGATGCGCAATCTAGCGCATGAGATTAAAAATCCATTGGGTGGTATTCGAGGGGCAGCTCAGTTGCTGGAGTTTGAGTTGCCTGAAAAAGGCTTGCGTGAATATACACAAGTCATTATTAAAGAATCCGATCGCTTACAGACCTTAGTGGATCGCCTATTGGCACCCCATCGCAAGGCTCATGTGATTGAATCCTTCAATGTGCATGAGGCATTGGAGCGTGTTCGTAGTTTGGTATTGGCGGAGTTTCCCAAGGGCCTACGCATCATTCGGAACTATGACACTAGCTTGCCAGATGTCTTGGGTGATCGTGAGCAACTGATTCAAGCAGTACTTAATATTGTGCATAACGCTGCACAGGCTCTTTCCGAGGAGATTAGTCAGGGTGTTGCGCAAATTGAATTAAAGACGAGGGTGGCGCGTTCTGTCACGATTGCAAAACATCGCTATAAGTTGGCAATGGATTTGCATGTCATTGATAACGGCCCTGGAATTCCTAAAGAAATTATTGAGCGCATTTTCTTTCCGCTAGTTTCTGGGCGAGAAGGGGGTAGCGGCTTAGGCCTTACTTTGGCGCAAACCTTTGTTCAACAACATCAGGGCTTTATTGCTTGTGATAGTCGCCCTGGACGTACCGATTTCCACATTCAAATTCCATACCGCAGGCAGGAGAAAGCATCATGAAACCAATTTGGATCGTCGACGATGACCAATCTATTCGTTGGGTTTTAGAAAAAGCCTTGGCCCGAGAGAATATTCCTCATAAGAGTTTCTCCAATCCAAATGATGTGCTAAACGCGCTGGAAAAAGATACTCCACAGGTTTTAATTTCAGATATCCGTATGCCGCGTGGTAATGGATTAGATCTCTTGCAGCATGTCAAAGCAAGTCATCCTAATTTGCCCGTCATCATCATGACAGCATATTCAGATTTGGATTCTGCAGTGTCATCGTTCCAAGGTGGTGCTTTTGAATATCTTACAAAACCATTTGATGTAGAAAAAGCAGTGGAGTTAATTCATCGTGCGGTAGAGCAGGGTATCCGAAGCGAATCAGGCGCTAAAGAATTTTCTGGTTTGAGACAGGACTCCGCTGATATTATTGGTCAAGCTCCTGCTATGCAAGAGATTTTCCGAGCCATTGGTCGTCTGGCTCAATCTCATGCAACCGTGCTCATTACTGGTGAGTCTGGTGCGGGTAAAGAGTTGGTGGCGCATGCACTGCATAAGCATAGTCCTCGAGCTAAGGGGCCATTCATCTCGCTGAGTACCTCCGCAGCACCTAAAGATTTACTGGAATCAGAGCTCTTTGGTCATGAGCGTGGCGCTTTCCCTGGGGCTCAGACATTGCGTCGTGGACGTTTTGAGCAAGCGGATGGGGGCACGCTCTTCCTGGGTGAGATTGGTGATTTACCGTTTGATTTACAAACCAGACTCTTGCGCGTACTAACAGACGGACACTTCTACCGCATTGGTGGGCAGGATCCAATCAAGGCTAATGTTCGCATCATTGCCTCTACTCATCAAAATCTAGAGCAACGTGTTGTCGCAGGCTTGTTCCGCGAAGACTTAATGCATCGCCTTAATGTGATTCGTTTGCGCATGCCTGCTTTGCGCGAGCGTAGTGAAGATATTCCAATCTTGGCAAAGCATTTCATGCTTACTTGTGCCAAGTCTTTAAATGTAGAACCCAAAAAACTCTCCGATGAAGTACTCAAGGAGATGAGTAACATGCCTTTCCCAGGTAATGTTCGTCAGCTTGAGAACCTCTGTCATTGGTTAACCGTTATGACTCCTGCCAATGTAATCGGTGTGAGTGATCTGCCGGCCGATATTGTGTCAGAGGCTACGGACCAGTTAGTGGTTTTACAGGGTGAGTCTTCACCAAGCAATCCAGTGGCTACAAAATCTGTTTCAGGTGATTGGGAAAGTGGTCTTGGTCGTTTAGCAGTCAAAATGCTGCAAGACGGTGACAAAGAAGTCTACGATGCGCTATGCTCACGTTTTGAGAAGGCTGTATTGCAAGCTGCGTTGGAGGTTACACGTGGTCGCCGAGTTGAGGCTGCTCAGCGTCTGGGTATTGGCCGCAATACGATTACAAGAAAACTGCAGGAACTGGGGATAGATGACTGATTCAATTCGAATTGCGGCGTGGAATGTGAATTCCTTAAAAGTTCGCCTTCCACACGTACTTCGTTGGTTGCAAGATCAGGAAAAAAAGAAAGAGCCGATTGATGGGCTTTGCTTGCAAGAGCTTAAGCTTACGGATGATAAGTACCCCCATTCAGAATTAGAGGCAGCTGGCTACCTTAGCCTTGCTGCAGGGCAAAAGACCTATAACGGTGTCGCCATCATTGTGCGTAAGGCTGCATTAGCCTCGATTGCCTCAGATGCTGCTACCACTTTCTTAAAACCCATCAGAAACATACCGAACTACCAAGATGAGCAGCAGCGCATTCTGGCTGCAACGATTCCTTTCGCTGGTATGCAGCCAGTACGACTGGTATCAGCCTACTTCCCTAATGGGCAGTCACCGGATAGCGATAAGTTTGCTTACAAGCTCAATTGGCTCCACTCACTACAAACTTGGCTAGCAAGTGAACTGGAGCAAAACCAACGCCTGGCCCTATTGGGTGATTTCAATATCGCTCCTGAAGATCAAGATGTCCACGATCCTAAGGCATGGGAAGGGCAGAATTTAGTCTCCCCACCAGAGCGCAATGCCTTTCAGGAACTCATTAACCTTGGCTTCTCTGATTCCTTCAGAATGTTTGAGCAAACACCCAAAACCTATAGCTGGTGGGACTATCGCATGATGGGCTTCAGAAGAAATGCAGGCATGCGTATTGATCACATCTTGCTTAGTGAAGCCCTCAAAGAAAAATGTAGCGCTAGCGGAGTGGATAAAGAGCCAAGAGCCTGGGAGCAGCCGTCTGACCATGCTCCAGTAATTGCCACCATCAAAAAAGCTTAGGCTAACTACATCCAATCGTGCATCTATGATGCCCATTTTGTACTCCTACAGAAGATGCCCTTATGCCATGAGGGCTCGCATGGCATTGAAATATGCTGGCATTGAGTATGAGCACCGCGAGATTGTCTTAAGAGATAAGCCAAAATCGATGCTCGAAGTCTCACCTAAGGGCACTGTTCCTGTTCTGTGTACAAACGAAATGATTATTGATCAAAGCCTAGATATCATGCATTGGGCTCTAGAAAAGTTTGATCCAGATGGCTGGAAGACTGTTGATGTGGGGTTGGCAAAAGAATGGATTGATAAGAATGACGGCCCATTTAAAAAACTCTTGGACCAATACAAATATCCCAATCGACATCCCGAGTTCAATCCTGCAGCCATACTAAGTAGTGCAATTGCATTAATGCTCAAACCTCTTGAAGAGGCACTCAATGCAAATCAATACTTGTTGAGCAAGCAAATGACATGGGTAGATGTCGCTATCTTTCCGTTCATCAGGCAGTTCTCGATGGTAAACCCACACGAATTTGATCGCTTGCCATTTCCAAAAATTAAAAAATGGCTAGAGCATCACCTCAAGTCTGAGTTATTCAACTCAGTGATGGAAAAACATCCCACTTGGGTGGATTAAGCGAGATGTATTTTCTGATTAAGCCAATCCACCATGTCTCAGCAATGCATCAATACTGGGCTCTCTACCGCGGAATGCCTTAAAGGATTCAGCAGCAGGGCGGCTTCCACCAACCTCCAGAATTTCTTCTCTGTAACGCGTTCCTGTTTGTGGATCAAGTACTGAGCCGGTCAGTTTGGCAGCCTCTTCAAAGGCTGAGTAAGCATCGGCGGATAAGACCTCAGCCCACTTATAGCTGTAATAGCCTGCTGCGTAGCCACCAGCAAAGATATGACTAAACGTATTGATCCAGCGTGAGATCTCGGGTTGCGGAATAACATTAAAGTCAGCAGCCATCTTTCTGGAGAGATCAAGAACTGCTTGTCCCTTAGCGCTTTTAGCATCAAAACTCGAATGTAATCTCCAATCGGTTAACGACATCACAACTTGACGCAAAGTCATTAAGCCATTCTGGAAATTCTTGGCAGCAAGAATCTTCTCAAACAGTTCACGAGGTAATGGCTTACCCGTTTCTACATGCGCAGTCATTTTCTCAAGCACTTCCCATTCCCAGCAGAAGTTTTCCATAAATTGACTTGGTAATTCCACTGCATCCCACTCGACTCCATTGATGCCAGACACTCCTAAAGCGCTTACTTGCGTCAGGAGGTGATGCAGACCATGGCCACTTTCATGGAAGAGGGTGATGACATCATCATGAGTGATGGTCGGTTGGCGCAAAACACCATCAACCTTAACGGGCGGTGCAAAGTTACATACTAAATAGGCTACCGGTATCTGAATCTCCCCATTAGGCAATACTCTGCGACCACGAGCATCATCCATCCAGGCCCCGCCACGCTTGCCTGGGCGGGCATAGGGGTCTAGGTAGAAATAAGCCCGTATTTTTCCTGACTGATCTTTTACGGCAAAGGATTGCACATCTGTATGCCAGGTTGGTAAGTCAGCAGCTTCAGTCTTGACGCCAAACAAAGTCTGAATAACGCCAAATAAACCATCCAATACTTTTGGAAGCGGGAAGTATTGTTTGAGTTCATTTTCAGAGAATGAATAACGCGCTTGCTTTAAGCGCTCTGCTGCAAAAGCAGTATCCCAAGGCTGCACTCCATCACTTAAACCTAATTCAGTCTTGGCGAATGCGCAAAGCTCATTCCAATCTCTTTGAGCAAATGGTTTTGACTTGCTAGCAAAGTTGGTGAGGAAGAGATCTACCTCATCTACGGTATTAGCCATCTTGGGTGCTAGGCTTAAGGCTGCAAAATTTGCAAATCCAAGCATGCGTGCTTCTTCATCACGCAAACGCAATTGATCAAGCATATTCTGGGTGTTATCCCAATCGAGCTTACCTTTGGCATATTCGGGAGCAAGCTCAGAGGAGCGTGTCACATAGGCCTCATACATCAAGCGACGCAGGGCACGATTCTCTGAGTACTGCATCACTGGGTAGTAAGACGGGAAGTGCAGGGTAAAAGCCCAGCCTTGCAGGTTCTTTTGCTGCGCGGTGTCTGCAGCCGCTGCTTTGACATCCTCTGGAAGACCAATGAGATCTGCCTCGTTTGTAATGAGGTGTACAAAGCCATCTGTCGCATCCAATACATGATCAGAAAACGCTTTACCCAATGTGGCCTGTTCATCCTGAATTTGTGAGAAGCGTGGTTTATCAGCATCACTCAGTTCTGCGCCACCAAGACGAAAATCTCGCAAGGAGTTTTCAACCACCTTTTTCTGCGCGCGATTGAGCTTTGCAAACTCAGAACTCTTACTTAGCTCTTTGAACTTTTGATAAAGGGCTAAGTTTTGTCCAAGACTAGAAAAGAACGCGGTGACCTCAGGAAGCATCGCCCCATAAGCACTTCTCAATTCTGGGGTATCGGCAACGCTATTCAAATGAGAGATAACTCCCCATGATCTACCCAAGGCTTCTGTTGCATCCTCCAAAGGCTCGGCTAATTGATCCCAGGTCGCCGACGTCTTTGAGTCAGTCGCAAGATCAACAGCAGCCTGGGCATGTTTGAGTAAATACTCAATTGCTGGTGTGATGTGTTCGGGCTTGACTTCAGAATAAGCGGCAATCCCACGACCAAATGTCAGTAGGGGATTATTTTGTAAATGGGGGGGTAGGGTATTTTGGAGGGATGTAGTCATCCCTCTAGCTTAATGGATCTACAGCTTGGCTGCTTTTTCTGCAGCCTCTAAAGTATTCATTAAGAGCATGGTAATTGTCATGGGGCCGACACCACCAGGAACAGGGGTAATCCAGCCAGCTACATACTTGGCGGCATCAAAATCCACATCGCCACAAAGCTTGCCGTCGGGCAGGCGGTTAATGCCTACATCAATGACTACAGCACCATTTTTGACCATATCGCCGGAGATCATCTTTGGTTTACCAGTGGCAACTACCAGGATGTCAGCATCTTTAGTGTGGTGAGCTAAATCACGGGTCTTACTGTTGCAAATTGTTACTGTTGCGCCAGCTTGCAGGAGCAACATCGCCATAGGCTTGCCCACAATATTAGAGGCGCCAACAATCACCGCACGAGCACCACGGATTGGGTAATCAATGCTTTCGAGAATCTTCATGCAACCGTAAGGGGTGCAGGGTTTGAATTCTGGTTGGCCGACCATTAAAGCCCCAGCATTGGCAACATGAAAACCATCTACATCTTTTTCTGGCGCAATCGCTTCGAGTACGCGCTCAGCTGCAATGTGTTCAGGTAGCGGTAATTGCACCAAGATGCCATGAATCGAAGGATCGGCATTTAAGGTGGCGATACGAGCAAGTAATTCTTCTTCACCTAATTCAGCAGAGTAGCGCTCGAGAACAGAATGAAAGCCTACCTCTTCGCAAGCTTTGACTTTATTGCGAACGTACACTTGGCTGGCAGGATTTTCGCCAACAACGATTACTGCTAGACCTGGGCGAACCCCTTTAGCTGTAACAATGGCGCCACGTGCAGCGATTTCTGCACGCAGTTTCTTAGAGAGGGCATTTCCGTCGAGTAATTGAGCAGGCATTGCAGTTGATGATTGAGACAAAGATTAATTTGGTTGTGGATCAGACAGGGCAAGGCGCAACAAGTCTGCTACGGTATTGACGTTCAGCTTTTCCATGATGTTGGCGCGGTGCGCTTCAACAGTCTTGATGGAGATACCAAGATCATCCGCAATTTGTTTATTTAGGCGACCGGCAACAATGCGCTCTAATACTTGTCGCTCACGACCTGTAAGCTTGCTAAGTAAGCTTTGGGTAATCTTGCGTTGACTTGCTTGAGAGTAATCGACTCGTGCTTTAGCAAGCATGCGATCGACTAAACCACAGAGGTCATTTTCTTTAAATGGCTTTTCAATGAAATCTACTGCACCACGTTTCATAGTGGAAACTGCCATAGAGACATCGCCATGACCAGTAATGAAAGCTACTGGCATTGGTAAATTTTCACTAATTAAGCGCTCTTGCAGTTCAAGGCCCGACATACCTGGCATGCGCACATCCAGAATGGCACAAGAGATCGTGGACTTATCCGTACTTTGCAGGGACTGCAAGAAGCGTTCAGCACTTGCATGGCAGCGGACTACATAACCATTGCTTTCGAGAAGCCAGGTGAGGGAGTCGCGCACTGCTTCATCATCATCGACGACGTAGACAACTTCGGCCTGATTTGATTTGCTGTTAGTGCTTAAGTTCATTTTGGGTCTCGCAAGATAATTCGATTGGTAAGGCCATTAAACATTACCCGTAGTTTCAGGGGATTCCAAGGGTATCTGTATTGTAAAGGTGCAGCCAGCCAGCTTAGTGTGTTCCGCATCCATGGTGTTGGTGGCCCAAAGTCGACCATGATGGGATTCAATAATAGAGCGGCAAATATTGAGCCCCATACCCATTCCATCCGATTTGGTGCTGAAAAAGGGCTCAAACATGCGCTGTGAGACCGATTCTGCAATCCCAGCCCCGCCATCGCGGACTTGGATGCGGAGCATGGCTGGAAAAATGCTGGTGTCTAGATCAGCACTAATTTTGACGGGAGGGGCCGACCAGCGAGAGGAGAGGGGGTAGGCCTCTCTCGTGCTGTCCAAGCCATTTTTCAGTAGATTAACCAAAACCTGCAGGATTAATACAGGATCAATATCCACTTCAGGCAGATTTTCTGCCAACTCAGACGCAATAGTGAGGCGATGACGGTGCGCTTCAATTTCAACCAAGCCAACGGCATCATTGATGATGTCGCTAATGGCGGTCAATTTGCGTTGAGGCTCGCTGCGTTTTACAAAACCACGAATGCGTTGAATGATGGTTCCTGCGCGATGCGCTTGGGCGGATGCTTTCTCGAGCGCCGGCAAAATATCTTTAGTTAGTGCTGGATCGATGTTTCCTTCTAGTCGCTTGGCAACGCCCATGCAATAGTTTGAAATCGCTGAGAGGGGTTGATTTAGCTCATGCGCTAAGGAGGAGGCCATTTCACCCATGGTGGTTAAACGGCTAGTAAATTGCATGCGCTCTTCTTGTTGCCGAGCAATATCGTCGGCTTCTTTGCGGATGGTGATATCAGTAGCAATTAATAGCTGTGCAAGATGCCCGTCAACCCAAGGAATAAAGCGGCGTCGCACCTCATACCATTTGTTGCTGCCATCACTTAATTGCACCTCTTCAGATTCGGACTCTTGATACAGGAATGATGCCGGTATTCCGGGAGGGGAGTCCTGGAGATCCTCTGCAATATTGTGCAAAGTTTTGATATTGTTTTCTTGGTGGGCAAGTTGAAAGTGCCCTTTAGAGTCATTGCCAAAATTCTCGCGATAGAAACGATTTGCAAATAACAGTTCATCTGTCTCTAGCGACACCACAGAAACGGCTGCATCAAGACCTTCAAGCACAGTCGTGAAGCGCTCTTGCGCAGCAGCTAATTCTTCGCGGATCTTCTTAGGCTCAGAGATGTCGATTAATGAGGTGACCCAGCCAGTTTGTTTGCCCTTTTCATCAATAAGAGGGGCAATGAACGTACGCGTCTGAATTAATGAGCCGTCCCGCCTGAGAATAGCGCCTTCAATTCCCTTATTCGCATTGGCGCTGACACTTAACTGAAGAGCGCGATTCATTTTTTCCAGCAATTCATCCCTTCGTCCATCTGGCCAAAAAGGGAAGGGTGGCTTAAGGCCAATGAGCTCTTGAGCGCTCCAGCCGCTCATTTCACAAAATGCGCGATTCACATAGGTGATGCGCTTATCCATATCGTGCGCACGAATACCCACTGGGGTGGAATCTTCCATAGCATTACGAAAGTTCGTTTCAGTACGTAAATTGGCTTCCGCTTCTTGTCGCACTTGCATTTGTTTTAGAACCGACCACAAGCTCCAAATCACAAATGCGGATAATCCCAATACAACGCCAATCAACATGCGGAAAGTCAGATTGGTTGGAGGCGGGTAGGTGTCAATGCGTAAAGTCATATTTGGACTTAATACGCCAATATCTAAACTGGTTTGATTGCTAAAGGCGCGTTTGGGGACATCTCGGTCAGAGGAGATTCCAAGAACTCGGTCCTTATCGGTTAATAAGGTAAAGCGATAGTGAGCCTTTAGCTCACCAGGGATCACATCGAGTACGCCTTGGGCGGTGTAGAGAACTGCCAAAAAGCCAATGACTTCACCGCCAGCAATATTGGGGACGACTTGCCAAAAGACAGTCCTTCTCTCCTTAGCGAGGGGTTCTTCGCTAGGCAGGTTTAATGTGATAAATGGACTAAATGCAGCTCTACTGGTAACCCTGCTTAATTCAATTGCACTAATAAGGCCCTCGTTGGCAGCCTGATCATTTTGTGTTTTGCTAAACCAGTCTGTTTTGTTATTTGGTGGAATAGTCCAGATACGCTGTTTTTTTTCACTCAGCCAAATCACTTTAACTACTTCATGATTGTTAATTACTAGATCATCTGCTTGATCTCGAACTAGCTGTTTAAGTTTTGCATCATCAGCACTGGCTGCAATTTCACGATTAATGGCGGTGAGTGACTCAAGATTATTCGCAAATCGCAACTGAATTCGTTGCTTGGCAAAGGAAAGTTCTCTAAATAGAGCTGCTTCTTGTTGATTCTTTTCTTGAAGGTGGAGCGTGCCCAAAATGATGCCCATGACTGAAGTAAAGAGCACGATGGCAAGAAGCGGGGTGTATACGAGCTTAAATCCCCGTATTTTGCGGATCCATTGGAGGGGCCTAAAGATTAAGTTGTATAAAGCCGTGGATTTCATAGGAATAGCCCATTTTGCCTTATTAGGGCTAGGAAATGGGTTTCTTGACTATTGCAATGATCTTTATTTGCATCGCAATAAAATTCCATATTATGAGAAATATTATCATTATGTGGAAAATTGCTTGTTTACACCCATATACCTTCCTAGAATGTTGCCTATAAAGTGAATCACTAATGATGACGTAACTGATGTATCTATTGGAGACAAGATATGGCCGCAGTTCCAGACCAATTTTTAGGTAAACAAAATAATCAGGACGCAGATCCTGGAGAGACTCAAGAATGGTTGCAAGCCTTAGATGGCGTTATTCGCAACGAAGGTCCTGAGAGAGCTGCATATCTCATCGATCAACAAATTTCTCATGCACGAGTGAATGGAGTAAATCAACCCTTTCATGCAGAGACACCCTACATCAATACGATCCCTGTAGAAAACCAAGCGCGTTTACCGGGTGATCAAAACGTCGAGCACCGCATTCGTTCTTACACTCGTTGGAATGCAATGGCGATGGTTCTGCGTGCGAATAAAGATACCAACGTTGGTGGACATATTTCTTCATTCCAATCAGCGGCTACTTTGTATGACATTGGCTTTAATCACTTCTGGCATGCACCATCGCCAGAGCATGGTGGTGACCTGATATTTGTTCAAGGCCACTCAGCGCCCGGCGTATATGCACGTGCTTATATGTTGGGTCGCTTAAGTGATGATCAGCTGAATAATTTCCGTCAAGAGGTTGGTGGCAAAGGTATATCTAGCTATCCACATCCTTGGCTAATGCCAGACTTCTGGCAGTTCCCAACAGTATCAATGGGTCTGGGCCCCATCATGGCGATCTACCAAGCTCGCTTCATGAAGTATTTAAGAGACCGTGGATTTATTCAAGAGCAGGGTCGTAAGGTTTGGGCCTTCTTGGGTGATGGTGAAACCGATGAGCCGGAATCCTTGGGCGCGATCGGCATGGCTGGCCGCGAAAAACTCGATAACCTCATCTTTGTCGTCAACTGTAATTTGCAACGCTTAGATGGGCCAGTTCGCGGTAACGGAAAAATTATTCAAGAGCTCGAAAGTGAGTTCCGTGGTGCTGGTTGGAATGTAATTAAGGTGGTGTGGGGCGGTCAATGGGATGCTCTGTTTGCTCGTGATAAGAAGGGCATTTTGATGCAGCGCCTTGGCGAGATCGTTGACGGCCAATACCAAACCATGAAAGCCAAGAACGGTGCCTATGTACGTGAAACGGTTTTCAACACGCCCGAACTCAAAGCTTTGGTTTCTGACTGGAGTGATGATGAGATTTGGCAGTTGAATCGTGGCGGTCATGATCCACATAAAGTTTATGCAGCCTTCCATGCAGCGGTAAATCATAAAGATCAGCCAACAGTGATCTTAGCTCACACCATCAAGGGCTATGGTATGGGCGGTTCTGGTGAAGCAATGAATATTGCTCACCAGGCGAAGAAGATGAATGACGACGACGTTCGTCGTTTCCGCGATCGCTTTGAGATTCCCGTAAAAGATGATCAACTTGATGAAATGCCTTTAGTGAAGTTTGCTGAAGGCACTCCAGAACTCGAATACATGAAGGCGCGTCGCCAAGACTTGGGCGGCTATTTGCCACAACGTCGTATGAAAGCCGAAAGCTTGCCTGTTCCAGCATTGGATGTATTTGCACCATTGCTCGAGGCAACTTCTGAAGGCCGTGAGATTTCTACTACGATGGCATTTGTGCGCATGCTCAACACTATTGTCCGTGACAAAGTTTTGGGTAAACGGGTAGTGCCAATCGTTCCGGATGAGTCCCGCACTTTTGGTATGGAAGGCATGTTCCGCCAACTCGGTATTTGGAATCAATTGGGTCAGCTCTACACACCAGAAGATCACGATCAATTGATGTTCTATAAAGAGGACAAGACTGGCCAGATTCTGCAAGAGGGTATTAATGAAGCGGGCGGTATGTGTGACTGGATCGCCGCTGCAACTTCTTACTCAACGCATGGCGTGCCAATGCTGCCGTTCTACATTTTCTACTCGATGTTTGGTTTCCAACGCATTGGCGACTTAGCTTGGGCAGCGGGTGATATGCGTAGCCGTGGTTTCTTGTTAGGTGGCACGGCAGGTAGAACCACTTTAAACGGTGAAGGCCTACAGCATGAGGATGGTCACAGCCATCTCTGGAGTGGTTCTGTTCCTAACTGCATCAGCTATGACCCAACATTTTCCTTTGAATTAGCAGTAGTCATTCAAGATGGTATGCGTCGCATGCTTGAAGTGCAGGAAGACGTTTACTACTACGTCACTTTGATGAATGAGAACTACGCTCATCCAGCAATGCCTAAGGGTGTTGAGAAAGACATCATCAAAGGTATGTACAAATTGAAGTCAGTTGGTGATAGCAATGCTAAGTTACGCGTTCAACTCTTGGGCTCAGGTACGATTTTCCGTGAAGTGATTGAGGCAGCAGAAATACTCCAAAAAGATTGGGGTATTGCTTCTGATTTGTGGGGTTGCCCAAGCTTTACAGAGCTAGGGCGTGATTGGAACGCAGTGCACCGCGCTAATCTCTTGAATCCTACCGCGACACCAACACTGTCTCATGTTGAGAAGTGCTTAAAAGATACCTCTGGCCCGATTATTGCTGCAACTGATTATGTGCGCTTGTTTGCTGAGCAGATTCGTCCAGCGATTCAGCACATCGGTCGTCGTTACGAAGTATTGGGTACTGACGGCTTCGGTCGTTCCGATACTCGTGAAAAACTGCGCGACTTCTTTGAGGTTGATCGCCGTTGGGTCGTGATTACTGCCTTGAGATCATTGGTTGATGCAGGTCAGCTTGATCGTCAAAAATTGGCCGAAGCTATTAAGAAATATGGCATCGACATCACTAAACCAAACCCAATGACGGTTTAATACGAGATTAATTCATGAGTCAAATAATTGAAATCAAAGTTCCGGACATTGGTGACTATAAAGATGTACCTGTCATTGAGGTTCTTGTTAAGCCAGGTGATTTAGTCGAGAAAGAGCAATCTATTGTTGTTCTGGAATCTGACAAGGCCACGATGGATGTGCCCTCATCTCACTCGGGCATAGTTAAAGAAGTCAAAGTCAAGATTGGCGATAACCTTTCCGAAGGTTCTGTTGTCATTACTCTGGAAGAGGGCGCAGCAGTGTCAGCGCCAGTGATAGCTAGTGCTCCAGCTGCGGCAGTAAGTACTGCAGCACCCGTAAATTCAGGTGGCGGAGCGATTGAAATCAAAGTCCCAGATATCGGCGACTATAAAGATGTGCCTGTCATTGAAGTTTTAGTAAAAGCTGGTGATCAGGTTGAGAAAGAGCAATCTATAGTTGTACTGGAATCTGACAAAGCTACGATGGATGTGCCTTCATCTCACTCGGGCATAGTCAAAGAAGTCAAAGTCAAAGTCGGCGATAGTCTTTCTGAGGGATCTGTTGTCGTGATTCTAGAAAGTGGATCGCCTGCTTCTGCTGCGCCTGCTGCAGCCGTCCCAGCCTCTGTAGCTCCAGTAGCAAAAGCAGTGGAGCCCCCCATTCCAAGAGCGCCAGCTCCTCCACCAATTAGCAATACGCCTCCGCCAGCGGATGCTGGAGTCAGTCACGCTAGTCCATCCGTACGCAAGTTTGCGCGTGAGCTCGGCGTCACCATTACTCAAGTAAGCGGTTCTGGTCCCAAAGGGCGTATCACCCAAGAAGATGTACAAGCTTTTATAAAAGCAGCCATGAGCGGCGGCGCCGGTAGTCCAGCCGCAGCCTCAAGTGGCGGTAGCTTGGGCGGTCTGAATTTAATTCCATGGCCGAAGGTTGATTTCACGAAGTTTGGTGAGATTGAGCGTCAACCATTGAATCGCATTAAGAAACTCACTGCAGCTAACTTAGGCCGCAACTGGGTGATGATTCCTGCCGTTACTTATCACGAAGATGCTGACATTACTGATTTAGAAGCCTTCCGTGTTCTCACTAATAAAGAGAATGAGAAGAAGGGCGTCAAAATTACGATGCTCGCTTTCTTAATGAAAGCGGCTGTTGCTGCTCTAAAGAAATACCCAGAGTTCAATAGCTCACTCGATGGTGATGATCTGATTCTCAAGAAATACTTCAACATTGGCTTCGCTGCAGATACGCCGACAGGATTGGTTGTGCCAGTAATTAAAGATGCTGATAAGAAGGGCATCTTTGAATTAGCTAAAGAGACTTCTGAGTTGGCTGCCCTTGCGCGTGATGGCAAATTGAAGCCAGATCAAATGCAAGGCGCTAGCTTCACTATTTCTTCATTAGGCGGCATTGGCGGCACCTACTTCTCTCCGATTGTGAATGCACCTGAAGTGGCAATCTTAGGTGTTAGCAAAGCTGCTATGAAGCCAGTTTGGGATGGCAAGCAATTTGTGCCTCGCCTTGTTTGCCCATTATCACTCTCTGCAGATCATCGCGTGATTGATGGCGCATTGGCAACACGCTTTAATGTGTATATTGCACAACTCTTAGCCGACTTCCGTCGCGCTTCGCTGTAAGGAGGGTTTATGGCTAAGCAAACAATCCTCGTTCCAGATATTGGCGATTACTCAGATGTCCCAGTAATTGAAGTATTGATTAAAGTTGGTGATGTCATTGAAAAAGAGCAGCCCTTGCTGGTGCTTGAATCAGACAAAGCCACTATGGAAGTTCCAGCAGATGCTGCCGGAACGGTTACTAGTATTGCTGTCAAGTTGGGTGACAAAGTCAGCAAGGGAACTGTCATTGCTGAAATTGAGGCAAGTGCTGCCTCAGCGGCACCTGCTGCTATACCAGTAACATCTACTCCGGCACAAACACCTCCGCCTGCTGCGCTAGCTCCAGCGCCAAAAGCAGGCCAGTACAGCGGCAAGGTAGATCATGAGTGTGAAGTATTGGTTCTGGGTGCAGGCCCTGGTGGTTATAGCGCGGCATTCCGTAGCGCTGACTTGGGTATGAATACCGTTCTCGTAGAGCGTTATGCCACTTTAGGTGGTGTGTGCTTGAACGTCGGCTGTATTCCATCCAAAGCATTGCTGCACACCACTTCTGTCATGGATGAAGTTAAGACTATGGCTAAACATGGCATCACCTTTGGCGCACCTAAGATTGAGATTGATCAATTGCGTGGCTATAAAGAATCCGTCATTGCCAAACTCACTGGCGGATTAGCTGGCATGGCAAAAGCACGTAAAGTAAAAGTTGTGCGTGGCTTAGGCCGTTTCTTAGACGCCAATCACGTTGAAGTGGAATTAACAGGTGGCGATGGCCAAGACTTAACAGGTCAAAAAGAAGTGGTGCGCTTTCAGAAGGCCATTATTGCGGCGGGTAGTCAACCGGTAAAGCTGCCTTTCTTGCCAGAAGATCCTCGAATTGTGGATAGCACTGGAGCACTCTTATTAAAGAGTATTCCGAAAAGAATGTTAGTTATCGGTGGCGGCATTATTGGCCTTGAGATGGCAACGGTCTATAGCACCTTGGGTTCACGTATTGATATTGCTGAGATGATGAATGGCCTCATGGCCGGCGCAGACCGTGATTTGGAAAAAGTCTGGGAGAAGTTCAATGCCGGGCGCTTTGAAAAGATCATGCTCAAGACCCGTGCTGCTAAGGCTGAAGTTAAGCCGGACGGCATACAAGTCAGTTTTGAGGGCGAGAATGCACCTTCTGAGCCACAGACCTATGATTTAGTTCTAGTTGCCGTTGGTCGCACTCCAAACGGCAAGAAGATTGCTGCTGATAAAGCAGGTGTGCAAGTCGATGAACGTGGATTTATTCCAGTTGATAAGCAAATGCGTACCAACGTTCCCAATATCTTTGCGATTGGTGACTTGGTTGGTCAACCAATGTTGGCTCATAAGGCCGTACATGAAGGGCACGTTGCAGCTGAAGCAGCAGCAGGTGAGAAATCTTACTTTGATGCCAAGCAAATTCCATCGGTTGCGTATACCGATCCAGAGGTGGCTTGGGCTGGTTTGACTGAAGAGCAGTGCAAGGTTCAAGGTATTGCCTATGAAAAAGGACTCTTTCCATGGGCTGCTAGTGGTCGTGCGATTGCCAATGGTCGTGATGAAGGTTTCACCAAATTAATCTTTGATGCTAAGACCCATCGCATTATTGGTGGTGGCATTGTCGGTACCCATGCAGGCGATCTAATTGGCGAAGTATGTCTTGCCATTGAGATGGGCGCTGATGCAGTCGATATTGGTAAAACCATTCACCCACATCCCACTTTGGGTGAGTCAGTAGGTCTTGCTGCAGAAGCAGCTCACGGTCACTGCACAGACTTGCCACCAGTCAAGAAGAAGTCCTAAAGACTCTAGCTTCCAAAGGACCACAAAAGAAAAGGCCCTGAGAGATCGGGGCTTTTTCTTTATGAATTTTAAGGATAGAAATTTAAGAAATCAGACTTGAATTTAGCTCCCGGATTCGCTCATCCACATAGTAGCCACCGGCTTCCGTATAGCGTAGGTACTTGCATCCACAATGCTTACATTCATATACCTCAGACTTGTTATAAGGGTGAAAGGCAATTGAGATCGGAGCATCCTTAGACCACATATCCGTTCCTTTAGGATGATCTTCGTCCCAGCATTCAGGAGCGTCTTCTACCCTTAGGGTGCCAATGCACTCTAGAGAGTTTGTTGTGAAGCCACCTGGGATACTTTCCCAGCCATTACAGGTGAGTGACTTACAGTCAGGGCACTTATCTTTAGGGTCAAAAGACTTGGCGATCGATAGTAATTCGTCTCTATTAAGGCTTTTGGTCATTTCAGAAGTTTTTGTCTATAAATGTACTGAGTAAGGTATATTTTTACTAAAGAACAAATCTTAGTCTATCTACGTAACAGGCGTGCATAAACTTCAAAATAAAAGAGGATGACAGTATGAGTTATGGGTACCAAATTAACCCCAGAAAAGAAGCCTTCAAGGAAGGTATTGCCGCTTTAACAGGCCTAGCCACTTCAGTGGTAAGTGATGTTCTTGGGAGAACTATTGGGGCAGTGGATATTTTGCCTGTTAATAAGTCGCCAGTATCTGTTTGCGGTAATGCAGTTACTGTAAGCGTTCGCTCCGGTGATAACTTAATGCTTCATAAGGCGCTGCAAATCCTCAAACCAGGCGACGTGTTAGTGGTAGATGGCGGTGGTGATATTTCCCGCGCCTTGTTTGGTGAAATCATGATGACCGTTGCCAAATCCAGAGGTGCGATTGGTGCGGTATTTGATGCAGCAATTCGTGATGTAGAAGCTTTTGAAAAACATCGCTTCCCTTGCTGGGCTCGCGGCGTCAATATGCGTGGTCCTTATAAGGATGGCCCAGGCAGTATTAATGTCCAAGTATCCATTGGTGGCATGGTGGTAAATCCAGGTGATGTCATTTTAGGAGACTGTGACGGCATCATTGCCTTATCTCCTAATATTGCTTTAGAGGGTGCGCGCTTAGGTAAAGAAAAAGAAGCTGTTGAGCGCAAAACCATTCAATCTATTTTGGATGGTCAATACGATGATGCTTGGATTGATGTCACTCTTAAGCAAAAGGGTGTCTTATGATGTTGCGCTTGCTAATTGCTAGCATTTTGAGCGTAGCCGCATTCTATTCACATGCTGCATATCCAGATAAATCGATTAAATTTTTAGTTCCATGGCCTCCAGGTGGAGCAACAGACCAGGTTGCCCGCATCTTGGTTCAGCCTTTGACTAAAGAGTTGGGTGTCTCAGTATTTGTTGAGAACAGAGGTGGTGCTGGTGGCAATATTGGCACTCAAGCCTTTCTTCAAGATAAGCCTGATGGCTATTCAATCTTGATGGCAACTAGCTCAACTAATGCTGCCGGCCCTCATCTATTTGCAAATCAAGGCTTTGATGCTGCAAAAGATTTCACACCAGTGGTGTTGGTGTGTACGATTCCAAACATCATGGTTGTTCCGGCATCTTCACCTTGGAATAGCTTGAAGGACTTAATGAATGATGCCAAGCAAAATCCAGGAAAATTTACGTATGGCTCTGCTGGTATTGGTGCCTCACAACATCTAGCTGGTGCGCAGTTTAAAACAGTGACAGGTTTGGATATTCGTCATGTGCCTTATAAGGGTAGTGGTCCTGCTGCGGTAGATTTAATGGCTGGCCATATCGATATGATGCTTGATACAGGCTCTATGGCAAATATAAAGGGCGGCAAACTAAAAGCCTTGGGCGTAGCATCTGATAAACGTGTTCCTGAGTTACCTAACGTGCCAACTATGAGAGAAGCAGGTGTGCCGATGGTAGCTAATGCTTGGTATGGCGTTATGCTCCCGGCAGGAGCTCCAAGGGATGTAACAGAAATGCTCAATACTGCATTCAACAAAGCGCTCAAAGATCCTGAAGTGAGAATGCGTCTCCAATCTATTGGGGCGCAAGTAGATGGTGGCTCTGTTGCGGAATTTACTAAATTCTCACAGTCAGAAATTAAGCGTTATGAAGGCATCGTCAAAATGTCAGGCGCTCCAAAGGAGTAAATCAAATGAAAAAAATTATCTTTGGCTTCTGTATTGCCATCAACTTACTATTTGCAGGCAATCTGTTGGCTCAAGACTATCCGAATAAGCCTATCAAGGTTTTAGTTGGCTATGCCCCAGGCGGTGCTGTTGACCTGGTTGCCAGGACTTTAGGACAAAGTCTATCTACTTCAATGGGGCAGCCAGTAGTCATTGAAAATAAACCAGGAGCCGGTACTAATATCGCTGTTAAGCAATTGATCGATAGTCCGCCAGATGGTTACACCTTGATGGTTGCTGCAAACGCACTTGCAGCCAATATGTCTTTGTACAAGCCTCAACCATTTGACATTGATAAAGACATTACCCCAATTGCCATGATTGGACGAGTGCCAGTGGTAATTGCAACATCAGCCGATAGCAAATATCAAAAGTTATCCGATTTAATTAAGGCCGCAAAGGCAAATCCTGATTTTATTACCTATGGGACTCCTGGTAATGGGGCGACTCCCCATATGGCCATGAAATTTTTTGAGCAAGCTGCTGGAATTTCTTTAAAGCATGTTCCTTATAAGGGTGGATCTCCTGCAATTACGGATTTGATTGGCGGTCAATTAGATTTAGTTGCAGTCAATATGTTGGAAGTGGCACCTCATGTGAAAAGTGGCAAGCTTAAGATTGTTGCCGTCATGAGTTCAAAGCGCTCACCATTATTTCCGGATGTACCGACAGTGGCAGAGTCTGGCTTCCCAGGTTTTGAAGCATCCGTTTGGTATAGCTTGATTGCGCCCGCCAAGACTCCAGCTGCAATCGTGAAGATACTCCATACTCAGGTGGAGAAAGCATTGCAATCTAAAGAGATGATAGAGCGATTGGGCTCTGTTGGGGGAGAGGTTAGTCCTGGAACAATGGCACAATTTACTGCCTACTTGAATTCAGAGCGCAAACGATACGAAAAATTGGTACGTGAAGCCAATATTCAGCCAGATTAACAAAGGTTATTGAATGACACTGTGGCGTAGCGGAAAACGAATCCTCTCAACATTATTTTGTTTGGCGTTATTTGCTTGTGCAGGCGCACCAAGTAATATTCTTGCGCCGCAGGGTAGTTTGAGAATGGGTTTGTATAAGGGTACGCCTACGTCTATTCTTCCAGCAGAGGGCTTAAAACCGATTAGAGGCATTGGATACGATCTTGGCGAAAGTCTTGCCGCCCAAATCGGCTCGCAGTATACGCCAGTGGTGTTTGAAAAAAACGCTGATGTTCTATCTGCTGTAAAAAATAACGAGGTTGATCTAGTTTTTACTAATGCTAGTGCAGACCGCGCGAAATATATTACGTTTTCAAAGACGGTCATCCGGATTGAAAAAGGATTTTTAATTGGCCCGAAGAGTTCGCTGCATTCGCAAGCAGAAATTAATCGTACCAAGATTAAAATTGGCTATAGCGTAGGCAGTAATTCGCAGGCGGAGTTGCCAGCTTTGATTCCGAATGCTACTTTGGTTCAGACAAGCTCAACCAAACAAGCTATTGCGATGTTGAAAACAGGGGAGATCGATGGTTTCTCTACCAATAAAGCAATTCTGTATCAGATGGCTGCCTCAGTTCCAGGTTCAAGAGTATTGCCCGATGTCATTGGATATGAAAATCTGGCTTTAGGAGCCCCGATTGCTCGCCAAGGCGCGGCTGAGTACCTCAATGAGTTTGTAGATCAAATGATGGCAAACGGAAAGCTCAAGCAATTCATACAGCGTTCGGGTCTTCAAGGCGTGGCTCCGAATTAACTCATCAAAGAAAGCAATAGATGATTATTGATTGTCATGGTCATTACACAACAGCTCCAAAGGCACTCAGGGCTTGGCGTGATGCCCAAATTGAAAACCTCAATACACCTGAATTGGGGCCTAAAGTATCCGACTTAAAAATCAGTGATGACGAAATTCGTGAATCAATTGAATTAAATCAACTTGCCAGGATGAAGGAGCGGGGCATTGATGTCACCATTTTTTCTCCACAGGCGAGTTTTATGACTCACCATATTGGCGACTTTAATACCTCCGCTACATGGGCGGCTATTTGTAATGAACTTTGCTATCGAGTAACGCAGTTATTTCCTAAAAACTTTGTTGGTGCCGCAATGCTGCCACAGTCACCCGGTGTTGATACCAGTACTTGTTTGCCCGAAATGCGCAAATGTATTAATGAATATGGTTTTGTTGCTATCAACCTCAATCCTGATCCTTCTGGCGGCCATTGGCGCGATCCCCCTCTAGGCCATAGCTATTGGCATCCAATCTATCTGGAGATGATTGCTCTGGATGTGCCTGCAATGATTCATGTGAGTACAAGTTGCAATGATTGCTTTCATACGACAGGCGCGCATTACCTAAACGCAGATACCACTGCATTCATGCAATGTCTCACTTCTGATCTGTTTGCTAAGTTTCCAGCACTGCGTTTCTTGATCCCGCATGGAGGTGGAGCAGTGCCTTATCACTGGGGTCGATTTAGAGGGCTAGCAAGGGAGATGAACATCCCAGATATTCATCAAAAGCTCTTAAACAATATTTATTTCGATACCTGCGTGTATCACCAGCCTGGAATTAATCTTCTGACAGAAGTCATCCCGGCTAAGAATATTTTATTTGCATCGGAAACCTTTGGAGCAGTCAAAGGAATCGAT
>Ga0364894_10061_pt1 | contig 55794 bp, 41 predicted proteins | sample ExccelJu500001D4_FD_206942 | JGI IMG/M metagenome (GOLD analysis project Ga0364894, IMG submission 206942) | Enriched cells from Trout Bog Lake Hypolimnion, Wisconsin, USA - BchlTB.July16.5000.01.D4 | ecosystem: Environmental > Aquatic > Freshwater > Lake > Hypolimnion/Profundal zone | place: USA...
TATGAAAAAGGGTTTGCAGCCGCATGGCAGTTTCAGCAAGGGTTATTTTATGCGCCAGTTTTTCAACTGCTTGCTGCAAGTCGTCTTTTGTAACTGGTTTCAACAAATAATCAATGGCACTGCACTTAAAAGCCTGCACGGCGTATTTGTCGTAGGCAGTGGTAAATATAACGTCAAAGCTGGCCTGCGGTAGTTGCTGCAGCAGGTCAAAGCCGGTTTCATCGTTTATCTGCACGTCAAGAAACAACAGTTGAGGCTTGAAGTGTTTAATGGCAGCAACCGCCTCTATAACAGTGGTACAGCAAGCCTCCACCAATATGTTATGCGAAAAGTATTGCTGTATTAGGCTGTTTAAACTGTTAATACAATGCTCCTCGTCGTCAACAATTATTGTTCTAATCAAGTCTGTCATATATCAGTTTCCAAAGGCAAAAGCAGTTCAACAGTTGTACCGTTATCAACAAATGTTATTTTCACGCCTGCGTTTACTTTCTTCTGCCGGTTTAAAATATCAACCCGTTGTTTGTGAGCAATAAGCTAACAGGCCCTGCCAGATAAGTTGACAAGTCTGTATTCTGTGGTTTATACAATAATGCTTGTGTGTTTGTACTACTGTTATAGCTAAACAAGCAGCCCGGATAACTATCACCCAAATAAGCCACACCATACAGCAAATTGTTCCATTCCTCCAAGTGGTTGCGCAAAATAGGGCTGTGGCCGTAGGTACCGGTTAGGTCAACCAGCTTGGTGTAAGTGTTGGACGAAGGGCTGTATTTAAAAATAACCCCGTAATTATTGGCTCCACCCTCGTGGGTAAGCCCATACAGGTTGCCATCGGCAGCTGCACACAACCTGTTGACGGGCGACATACCCAATGGTTTGGTAAAAGTGTACAGGCGTTTAAAGGTGTTTTTATCAATATCGTAGCTATAAATGATGCCGCTGGTATCGCCTGGGGTAACGCGGGCACCGCCGTTATATGATATTCCATACAGTTTGCCGTCCTTGCCTTGCGTGCAGTTGGATATATTGCCTTCCGTATAAAAATCCGATTTATGCAGAACAGTAAACTTGTCGGTTGAAGGGTTTAGGGAGAAAAAAAACTGGCCGCTTCCTCCATACAGCAGTCCGTTATTTGCCAGTGTTAAATCAACTGGGTCGCTTTCGCCGCTTACTAAAATATTAAAGTCTATAATTTTTTTATAGGCATTTGTGGCTGGGTCAAAACTAAATAACGTGCCCTGCTTGTTGGCACCGCCGCCGGTGGCGGCGCCATACAGTTTTCCATTGGGGGCTTTACAAAGCGTTGCAAAAGGGCTGTTGCCATCCTGCGAATTGAAGGAATACGCCACTTTAAACCCGGTGCCGTCGCCGCGTAGTGTAAAGATGCAGCCGGAATCATTATCTCCTCCCGTGGCAGTTGTTCCGTACATAACAATACTGTGGCCAAGTGTATCCGTATTTGTACCACCACCAGTGCCTGTGGTATCTGTGCCCGTGTTGCCATTGCCTTGCGCAGCCTGTTTGCTGCATGATATTGCATACACCCCCAGCACACACAAAAACAACAGAAATTGAATTTTTTTTCGCATAGGTTATCCAGCCTTTTAGCGAATGTAAACCGTCAATTCCTTGCCCTATGCCCCATTTATTTTTTGCTGGCGGTGGTTTATTATTTGGTTGTTATTGTGTGATAATCGCGAAGTGGATGTTTTCTTCTAATGGTTCTTCTGCTTTAAACTGGCTTTTGTATTTACCCGATGCCCGTTAATGCGTTTCTATAGCACCGGTAAGCTTGTATATCTTCCCGTCTGCCTTGGTTAAAATGTATAATTCGCCTTGCATATCCCGCCCAAAATGCAGGTCGATACGGTCGCTGCCGCAGGCTTCTTTTAGGGTGCGTGGCTGGTTGTTAATCGTTATTTTCCATTCCTTGATTGTGGCAAGCTTGCCCTGCTTCATATCGGCAACGGTGGTATAAAACAATCTCCCTGAAGGAATATCGCCAAATAAAAACTTGCCTTTCAAGGCAGGCACGGCGTTACCCCAGTATTCAAACCCGCCAGCGATGGCCTTGCCTTCATCATGATCAAATTCCGCCACAGGGTAAGTAAAATTGTAAATACTGTCGTTGGCAGGCAGGGGGTAAACACTACCAACATTGCCATTGATGCCTGCTGATACAAAATGCCCTTCGCGCAACGGCCAGCCGTAGTCGTGCCCCGGCACAACAAGGTTGATAGATTCTATATTTGCCTGGCCTATATTGGGTACAAACAAGGTGCCCTGTTTGCTCCATGTAATGCGGTGTGGGTTGCGGAAACCGTAGGCGTAAATTTCTTGTACGGTGTTGGCATTGGCGTTTTGCACAAACGGGTTATCGGCGGGTATGCCATATTTGCCGTTGGCGCTGTTGTTGCCCATAGGGTTTATGCGTAATACGGTACCCCATATTTTCTCGGTGCCATGGGCCAAAAATCCAAACCCTTCCTCCACGCAGCCGCCGTCGCCGATGCCGATGTAAAGCAGGCCATAATCCTTATCGCCGGGTATGGAAAGTGGATTAAAGGCAATTTCCTGCATGCCGTGTATTACGTTAACCATATTTACCCTAAATAGTTCTCTGCTGGTGCCTATAAAAGTATCGGCGTCGGGTTTGCTTGTTTTCCATTCGGTTAGCACCCATTGCAGCGACACCTTGATAGAATCGGCATAGGCAAAGTCTGCCTTGGCGGAGCCTGCCGCTTCACTATGGCTGGTGTAAAAAATGCTATTGCTTGCAAAGCCTGGGTGAAAGGCAAAACTGCCCAACCCCGTGGCTAGACCCGGCTGGTTAATAAACCTGGGTTTTAGTTTGGCAATATCAAGGTATACAACGGGCTTGCCGCCCTTCATTTTGTATAGCTTACCCTGTAGGTCATTCACAAACAGGTTGCCGTTAACAGGCTGAAAACCCAGTTTTGTTATCCTTGCAAAAGGCGGCTTGTTGCTGGTTGGCGGAAACTGTGCAAATGGCTGCATATTTACCGTAAGCCCCGAAAGCGCTATCGGTACAGGGTACGGGTTTGGCAACCCTCCGTCTTTTGTTTTACCTGCCTGCATGCCGTTGCCTTTGTGCGTGTTAAGAAAGGCTACCACCGCATTTAGCTGCCCGTCTGTTAATCCCTCAAAAGGGGGCATCACTGCTTTTTTATAGGTGGTAAACAACTGGTTGGCCTGTTTATCGCCCGATGCAATTACCTGCTGCGAATTTTTGATAAAATGCAACATCCATTCTTTGGGAAGACGGTCTGTTACGCCGCTCAATTGCGGCCCAATCCCATCTTGCTTAAAGTTGTGGCAGCCGCTGCAGTTTTGGTTAAAGGTGGCTGCCCCTGCGGCAATGGTCGCGCTGTCGGCAGCATAACCATTTTTATCATCCGGGGTGCCTGTATTGCAACTGCTTACGGCAAAGGCCGTAGCGAAAGCTACAGCAACGGCGGAAAGGGCATATTTTTTATTCATTATTCAATGGCATTTTTAAATGAATTGTTTTGTTGATGCATGCCGTATATGTCATTATATTTCAACAATCGTTATTTACCGGCAGCACTTATGTAAATGCATTTGTATGGCAATATCGTACTAATATGGGGAATTGAGCGTTTCTTTGTTTTTAGGCTTGAATGTTTGGATGAATAGCGGAAAATCGAATTCAATTATCCAATGCGAGTATTATCAATAAATGCAAAAATACTTTTACCTTATACTCCTGTATTAAAGTTTCATCGTTAAACTATGGCACGCTCATTCGAAAATTTAAAATTGTGATTGCAGGCCAAGTAAATATGAAGGGTATTTTTTATTGGCTGATATACCAAATGACTACCAAACCCACCATGCGCATTTTACGATTACCAATTCACCCAAAACTCCAAATTATAGCTGTAAAATATTTTGCTAAATAATTTATCATTTAATAGTCAAATTATTTAGTAATTTGCCTGCGTGTTACAGCAGCAAAACGATATTATCCGTCAATTAGAGAAATCCATACTTCCCCTACAGGGCTATAAAGCCCAAGCTGGCAATGCCTTGCGCATAGGGCTGGGCGAGGTAGAAGAAGCTTTCCCCAACGGCATTTTTCCGGCTGGGGCCATCCATGAATGCATCAACGAAAGCCCAAGTCATTCAGCTGCTGCCAGCGGCTTCATGGCCGGCATTATTGCCAAATTGGCGAAACAGAACAGTGCCTGCGTTTGGATAAGCACCGCCCGTAAAATATACCCGCCTGCTTTACAACCGTTTGGCATAACGCCACACCGGGTAATTTTTTGCGATGTACAAACAAACAAAGACGCTTTATGGCTGATGGAAGAAGCATTGAAATGTGAAGGGCTGGCTGCCGTTATCGGCGAAATACCGGTGATTGACTTTAAATCGTCCCGCCGCCTGCAACTGGCAGTGGAAAAAAGCCGTGTAACCGGCTTTCTACTGCGCAATAACCCAAAACAACTAAACACCATCTCTTCAGTGGCCCGGTGGAAGATAAGCCCCCTTCCCAGCCTGCACGATGCACCCGGCGTGGGCTTTGCCCGCTGGCGTGTTGAGTTGTTAAAAGTACGCAACGGCAGGCCCGGGGCCTGGGATATTGAATGGAACGGAGGCATGTTTCATATTATCCAACCACAAAAACAAACCATATGGCTCAACGCTTTGTCTCAATATGGTTCCGCTATTTAACCACTGACTGGTTTACTATCAGGCACCCGGAACTGGCAGCCATACCGTTCGTGCTGGCAGCGCCCATTCGCGGGCGTAAAGTAATAACGGCGGCAAATAGTAAAGCAGAAACCCAAGGCATTGGGGCAGGCATGGTGGTGGCCGATGCAAGGGCGCTGATACCCGGCCTTAGGGTTCTTGATGATATGGAGGGATTAAACATAAGGCTGCTAAAAGCCATTGGTGAATGGTGCATCCGGTATACACCGGTAACCTCGGTTGATGCACCTGACGGACTGCTATTAAACGTTACCGGCTGTGCGCATTTATGGGGCGGCGAAGAGGCCTATGTAAAAGAAATCACCACCAAACTAAAAAGCAAAGGCTACCATATACGCGCAGCTATGGCGGATACCATGGGTTGCGCCTGGGCTGTGGCACGTTTTGGAAAAATAGAATATATTGTTGAACCTGCAGGCCAGCTACAAGCATTACTTTCTCTGCCGCCTGCAGCACTCCGTTTGGAAGGCCCCACGCTAGAAAGGCTGTACAAACTCGGCCTTTACACCATTAACAGTTTCATCCACATGCCCCGCCCAGTGTTGCGCAGGCGCTTTGGCGAACATACCCTGCTGCGCATAGCCCAGGCCTTGGGTATTGCCGAGGAACTGGTTGAGCCTTTGGAACCACCTACCCCCTACCAGGAAAGGCTGCCCTGTTTGGAGCCTATAATGACTGCCACCGGTATTGAAATCGCCTTACAACGGTTGTTGGATATGCTTTGCAGCCGTTTGCAAAAAGAAGGCAAGGGCATACGCAGCGCCATATTTAAAGGGTACCGCATGGATGGCAAGTTGGAACAAATAACCATTGGCACCAATAGGGCAACCCACAATGTTAAACACCTTTTTAAACTGTTTGAAATAAACATTGAAACCATTGAGCCTGCATTGGGCATTGAATTATTTATACTGGAAGCGCCTAAAGTAGAACCAGTTGTAGTGCTACAGGAAGCCATGTGGGCCACCACATCCGGCCTGGAAGATAATGGCGTGGTGGAACTGCTGGACCGCATTACGGGCAAACTGGGGGCAGGTATTATAAAAAGGTATGTACCGGATGAACATTACTGGCCGGAACGGAGCATTAAAGAAGCAACATCTTTACAGGAACAGCCCAGTTGCGAATGGAAAACGGATAGGCCGAGGCCCATACACCTGCTGCCTTTGCCCGAGCTGGTTGAAGTAGCGGCGCCTGTGCCCGATTACCCGCCCCTGCATTTCCGCCACAAAGGCACACTGCACAAAATAACCAAGGCAGACGGCCCCGAACGCATCGAGCGCGAATGGTGGATGGATGCGGGGCAGCACCGGGATTATTACTATGTGGAAGACGATCAGGGCAAACGGTACTGGCTGTTCAGGCTGGGACATTACGATAACAACATAAAACCGCAGTGGTTTATCCACGGCTTTTTTGCATGAGCTATATTGAACTACAAACAACCACCAATTTCACTTTTTTGCGCGGTGCCTCCCACCCCGAAGAAATGGTGGAGCAGGCGGCGGCGTATGGCTACCCGGCCATAGCCCTTACCGACCGCAACAGCTTTGCAGGCATTGTGCGGGGGCATGTAGCGGCCAAAGCAAAGGGCATACGCATAATACCGGCCTGCCGGCTTTACCTGCTTGACGGGCCCAGCTTGCTCGCCTACCCCACCAACCAGCAAGCCTATGCAACTTTATCCCAACTGCTAACAGTCGGCAACCTGCGGCAGGAAAAAGGCAAATGCGATATATACAAGGCCGATGTATACGCACATAGCAAAGGGTTGAAGTTTATTATCGTTCCCCCAACATACTTAAACCAGCAATTTGATTATGACGATGGGTTTAAAGCTGCCGTGAATGAATACCGGCAGGCATTTGGCAGCGAAGTATATGTTGCAGCCACCAAACACTATAACGGTGATGATGCGAAACACCTTTACCGATTGTCGCAACTGCCGGTTGCCATGGTGGCAACCAATGATGTGTATTACCACACACCGGCCCGCCGCGAATTGCAGGATATACTCACCTGCGTACGGGAGAAATGTACCATCTACAATGCCGGCTATAAGCTACAACCCAATGCAGAACGTTTTTTAAAAACGAAAGATGAAATGGCGCGCCTGTTCCGCCAATACCCGCATGCTTTAAAAAACTCCCTGGAAATAGCCGATGCATGCACCTTTTCATTAGACGAGCTGCGCTATATTTACCCTGAAGGCCTTACCACGGAAGGCCGCAGCCCATTGGAGGAAATTACGCACTGGACATGGGTCGGAGCAAAACAGCAGTTTGGCGACACTATACCACAGAAAATTATAGACGCAATCCAATACGAACTCGCCTTTATTGAAAAGATGGATTATGCCTATTATTTTTTAGTAGTGTACGACATGGTACGCTTTGCCCGAAGCCAGCACATACTTTGCCAGGGCCGTGGCTCTGCGGCCAATTCAACCGTTTGTTATTGCTTGGGCATCACCTCTGTAAACCCAACCAAGTTTGATTTATTGTTTGAACGTTTTGTTTCAGCAGCCCGCGCGGAGCCGCCTGATATTGATGTGGATTTTGAACATGAACGCCGCGAAGAAGTGATACAATATGTGTACAATAAATACGGCCGCGACCATGCCGCCATAGTGGCAACTGTAACGCAGCAACACCAAAAAGGTGCCATTCGCGATGTGGGCAAAGCAATGGGCTTTTCAGTTGATACCATTCAAAAACTATCCGGTTCAATATGGGAATTTACCGACGAATGGTTTGAGGGCAAGCTAATTGCAGAGCAAGGCTTTAACCCCAACGACAAGCACTTAAGAAAAGTATTGGAACTAACAGCGCAGATGATGGGTTTTCCCCGGCAGTTGGGGCAGCACACGGGCGGCCTGGTTATAACACGCGGCAAGCTCTCGGGCCTCTGCCCTATTATGAACGCCCGCATGGTTGACCGCACCTGCATTGAATGGAACAAGGACGATATAGATGCACTGGGCTTTTTTAAGATAGACATACTGGCACTGGGCATGCTTACCTGCATACGCAAAGCCTTTGATTTTGTACAGCAGCATTATAATAAACAATACACATTGGCCAATATACCGCAGGACGACCCGAAGGTTTATGACATGATTTGCCATGGGGAAACCATCGGTGTTTTCCAGATTGAAAGCCGCGCACAGCAGGCCATGCTGCCGCGCTTAAAACCCCGGGAATTTTACGACCTCGTAATTGAGGTAGCGATTGTACGCCCCGGCCCGATACAGGGCGATATGGTGCACCCTTACCTGCGCCGCCGAAATGGAGAAGAGCCTGTTGAATACCCAAGCAAAGAATTAGAAGAAGTGTTGGGCAAAACGCTGGGCGTGCCTTTGTTTCAAGAGCAGGCGATGAGGATTGCAGTTGTAGCGGCAGGCTTTACCCCCACCGAGGCAGACGCGTTACGCAAAAGCATGGCAACCTTTAAGGCCCAGGGCCTTGTTAAGCAGTTTGAAGAAAAACTTATAAAAGGTATGCAGCAAAAAGGCTACACGCGGGAATATGCCGCGCGTATCTTCCGCCAGTTGGAGGGCTTTGGCAGCTATGGCTTTCCTGAAAGCCATGCGGTTAGCTTTGCGTTGCTGGTATATGTTTCCTCTTACCTAAAATGCTATTACCCCGATGTGTTTGCCGCGGCCTTGCTAAACAGCCAGCCCATGGGTTTTTACCAGCCGGCACAAATAATCAGCGACGCACGAAAAAACGGGGTGGAAGTAAGGCATGTGGATATAAACCATTCTGCCTGGGATAACATACTGGAAGAAAAAACTGGCAGTTATTGTGCATTGCGTTTGGGTTTTAGGCAAATAAAAGGCATGCGGGAAGAGGATATACAAATACTGGTGCAGAACAGGCAGCAACCATACGCTACCATAAACCAATTACGCGATATAAATATACCACCTGCGGCATTGGAAAAACTGGCCGACGCAGATGCTTTCCGCTCTATTGGGTTAGACAGGCGCGAGGCTCTATGGGAGGTATCTGCCAACGATACGCCCGTGGGTATGTTCACCGGCCAGCCCGCAGAAACCGAGCAAATATCATTGCCCGGCATGTCGACATCCGAGCATGTTGTGCATGACTATGCATCTATTGCGTTATCGCTAAAAGCGCACCCGGTAAGTTTTGTGCGGCAAAAGTTGCAACAGTTAAACATCATCACCACCAAACAACTTATAGCCCAAAAAAATGGCGACTATGTACGCGTGGCGGGGCTGGTGTTGGTACGCCAACGGCCGGGTACCGCCAAAGGGGTTTGTTTTATTACCATTGAAGACGAAACAGGGGTGTCCAACTGCGTGGTATTCGCCAACCTGTTTGATGAATACCGCAAGCCGATTTTGCAATCAAGGTTATTAATGCTGGAAGGTAACTTACAGGTGGCTGGCGAGGTAATACATGTAATTGTAACCCGTTGCTTTAACCTTACAAAACTGCTGGGCAGCCTTACCGCAAGAAACGAAGAAAACCTGCCCGTGCTAACACTTAGCCGGGCAGATGAAAAAAGCACTCCCCCACATTTAGCCAAAAACAAGAAGACAGAACCCGTACAAGCCGAAATGTTTCACGCGGGGAGGAATTTTAAATAAAGTGCGCATTGGCGAGTAGCTAAATTCTATAAATAGACTCAAGCCTTCTCCATATACCTATTCAATACCATCAAATTCTTAACAGCATCACCAATGGTATTATTGAAATAAACGTATACCGTATGTCCGGTTGCCATCCAATCCTTGGCCATTGATGCCTGTTTTTGTAGAAAGCTATCCGTATAACTTCCCTTATAATCACCCTTAACCCCATGAAAACGCAGGTAAATTATTTCTGTCCATGGCGTAATCGAGGGCGGTGTTGAACTAGGCATGTCATGTATAACTATTGCAGCTTGCCGGCTAGCCAGTAACTCGTATGTTTCTTTCCGGTACCAAGAGGCATGCCTAAATTCAAAACATACCTTCCAACCATTACCTGTGTTTAATTTTTGTATGCATAACAACAGTTTTTTCAGTTGGGGAATGTTATAAACGTTGCTACGGGGAAATTGTATTAACAGACAGGCCTTTTTATCGCCAGCTTGGCAAATAACTTTCATAAAGTTTCGCAGTACACTTTCATCAAACGCTGAAGCTTTGTTATGTGTTACTCCCTTAAAAAGTTTAAAGGTAAATGTAAACCCTTCCGGCACTTCCGAAGCCCACCGTTTTACAGTGGCCGCCATGGGAACCTTGTAAAAGGAACTGTTTACTTCCAAGCTGTTGAACAATGACGCATAATACGCAAGCCTGCTTTTATCCCTAAATTCCTCCGGAAACGCTTGTTTGTTTGGCACAGGCAACACAATCCCACTGGTGCCAGAGAAGAATTGGCCGCTGCCGTGTGTAAGGTTTGCCATAGGTTGGAATACTTCAAAATTGAAGCCATATTTGGGAGGTAAACCCTTTGATGGTTGTAAGCCCTTCCGCCACAGTCGCAATACTGTCAATTCTATTTAGGAAAACACAAAACTGCGATAAGACAACTCATCGGTTTGGGTTTTGATATTTTACATTACCGTGTAGAGTTGTCAAAAGATATTATACGCAGGCTGGATTTTAATCGCTGTTCATAACAGCATTTAACATTACTAGTTATACAAGAAGGCAATTGATCTGGCATATGGCTGTTATACCTTGAATTACAGACAAAATCCGGCTTTTATGGAACATCCACAGAGCATTATCGCCAGCTCTCGGAGAGCGGCTTCTAACATTTGACTCAAAAAAACGCATCTTTTTACTAACCCACTCAAACAGGTCAGCAAATTGTTAACAAACAATTAAACCGGTTTTTGATTCAAGGATGAAGTCGGAAATTAAGTTTTGTTTTTAGAATTTAAATCAAAAGACGATTAAGTAAGTTTTTTTAATCTTTTAAAACCTTAAAGGTTTGTTTTCTTTTACCACTTACAACGGTAACTAAATGTAAACCAACTGGCAAACAACTAATATCACAAGTAAAATTGGTGCCGCTAGTCTGAATAGTACGTTCAATACTACCGTTAGAGTTAATAATAGTAATAATGGTTTTTTCGCTATTTGAAAGCCCCTCAATTATGAATTTGGCATTTGTAGGATTGGGGTAGACTGACAGCGTCGTCTTTGGAAGGATGTCAACCTCAACTATATTAGAATAACGGAATTGCCCGTCTTTATCAACCATTCTTAGACGGTAAAAATTGCTTCCAGATGCATAACCTGCATCAGCAAAACTATATTGCCCCACTCCGGATGTGGCCTGGCGTCTACCAACCTGACCAATTGAAGTAAAATGATTACCTGTAATACTACGTTCAATACTGTAATAAGCAAAATTATCTTCGTTTACCACTTGCCAAAAAAGTTCAATCCCTTTTGCTGATTGTCGAGCTATAAATGACAGCGTAGTAACCGGTAAGGCAATTGCATTACGATAACGTACGAGTGTGAACTGGGTAAGCAGTCCTGATGGCCTCAAACCCGAGGTACCGCTTATGATGGCTTTGTCATCATTCTGAACTACCAATGTAGCACCTACTGAATAAGTCGAGTCAACATTATCACTTACAACCCCTCCATTTCCAAACGTACTATCAAGAGAGCCATTTGCCTTATACCTAATTACCAAAAAATTACTTTTGCCTTGTTTTGGATGGTTTCTGCCTGCCAAATACACACCACCGCCGGGCCGCAATCCAATGGCATTAATCACATTATCTTCAATAACAGCTCCTTGAGGCACATAGTCAGTAACCACAAGCCCATTTATACCAAATGAACTATCTGCGGTGCCATTACCTTTAAACCGCTCTAATCCTATTTTTGATGTACTGCCGTCGGCAGCTATGAACTCGCCGCCGATAAGTAACCGTTCCGCGGTATCGCTAGTAATGTTGCCCAAAGCAACACCATTAAATGTAGACACATAACCGTTTTTACCAAAGTTGCCGTCAATTGTGCCATTGTCGGTAATTTTTGTCATAATTAAGCCATAGACTCCATCAGGTGTTTCGGAGGTAGCTGCTACAACAAGATTAGAGCCTGCCAATAAGGTTACTTTTACAATATTGCTTGTTGCAAAGGGCATCTCAAGGAAACCGCTAGTACCAAAACTTTTATCTATACTCGCATCAGTATTAAACTGTACAAGGGTTAGGGAGTCACCCGAAGAACTGGTAAGAGCCACCAAAATTTTGCTATTCGACTTTACCACTATGCCCGCTACCCTGTGGCCAGTGGGAAGGGATGCACTAGCTTTATAGAAACTGGTATCAAGCGTTCCATTTTCCAAAAAAAGACGTATATATGGATTAATTTCAGACGCCATGTTAATTGTTATACCGCCTACAATTATCCTGCCACTAACGTCCACGGCGGCAGAGGTAATATCCCATAGAAAGTCAGTAGGAATATTCTGAAGAATGATACCATTTTGCCCATAGGAACTATCAACTCCGCCATCTATATTATACCTAACTACAGCTAACACATTCGTTGTGCCGTCAAATGCTGAACCGACAGCTATAATTTTACCATTTTTTGCTGGCAGTAAATTTGAAACGGTTGAAGAATTCTCTATACTAGTTTTAACAACCCCGTCTTTTCCAAACAGCGGATCGAACATGGTGCTTTGAGCACATACAACATAAGGCAACGATAATAAGATAAGGAAGATATAGATTGAGAATGTGTTTTTATTGGAGTGATGTAATGAAGGACTCATTTTCATTTAGGATTTAGTGTGTCAAATATATATATAAAATAGTCGCACTGTATCATTTGTATGGCTTTTTTTATATCAAAAAATGCACTTCATTGCCATGCACACAAAAGTTGATATGGCAATCTCTGTCAGTTCATTATTCAAGGCGTTATTGTAAAAACCATTATACACTTAACCTCGGCACAACAAATTGAAGTGAGTGATTTATCAAACGGCACATAAATCATAAAAGTCTCTTAGTTAATCGATAGGCCGATGTTTGAAACACTCTTTTTGAAAATGTGACGACAGGTGGAGTAAATATGTGTGGGGTACTTAGTTACATAATAACCCGCCCAATGCACGTTGCACGGCCGTTGCGACTTATTTTCTGCAGGGCTGGCCGCTCTGCGGGAGCCTTCAGCCTTAGCAGTTTTGTGAAATGAGTATCAGAACCTTATTAACATTGCTTGGGGCGTTTAATCAAAGATAGACTTAGTTTGGAATTTGAAAAACAGCAATTTTAAGCTTCCTACAAACGTGTAGCTCCAAGGGTGTCGTTTGGATAACTGGCGACCGCATTAAATGCTTCAGCCCATAGGCAAAAAATTCGCCACCCACAATAAAAATCTGGCATAGAAGCTTAACCAAAACCGTAAAAGCCTGCTTCGCGCGCCAATCACATTTCACGATTCAGGCCCCTTCATTTCACGTCTTAACACTAATGAATGTTACAATTGACCAATGACCTTTGACCGATGACCGCCACTACTCCCCCAGCAAACCATCCACCAAGCCGTTAAATTCCTCTTTGAAAGCGGTGAAATGTTCGCCAGTTGCGGGGCCGCTGTAGCCGGTGAATATTTTGCGCACATTGCCTTTTTTATCAATAAAGATGGAGGTGGGGAAGGCTTCGATGCTTTGTAGTTGCGGCAATGTTTTTTCGGTTTTAAGGCTGTCCATCACGGTTACGCCGGTTACCAGTATGGGGTACTGCACGTTAAACCTTTGCTGGAAGGCCTGCAGCGACTTTTTGCTGGTTTCGTAGTTGGTAGTGTACTCGTACGCCAGGCCTATTACCTCTACGCCACGCTGATGGTTGGCAGCGTAGTAGCTGCTTAAAAACTGCGTTTCGTCCATACAGTTGGGGCACCAACTGCCGAGTATTTGCAGGATGACTACTTTGTTTTTATACCGCGCATCGTTTATGCTTACGGTTTGGCCGGCGGTGCTTTTAAAACTAAAATTCAATTTGCTCACGCCGGTTTTAAGTTTGGCAATGCCGTACCCGTCGGGCAGGGTGGCTTTGGCATCCCGGTGGGCATGCCAGTTTTGTATGCCCACAGGGCCTGCATAAAATTTGCCGCTGCTTAATGTATTATCCGGGTTTATGAGGGCGGTGAATAAAAACGCATGCCCACCGTCGAAGGTGGAGAGCTTTAAGGTGTCGCCGCTCACTATTCCTTCTAAATATCGGTAGTCGCCGCCGGGGTTTAAAAAGGTGCCGGTAACATGGCTGCCCTGCTGTGTAAACTCGCCTACGGAGATTGAATCAACCGTTGGCACGCCTTCAAAGCTTACTGCCCAGCGGCCGGTTATATTGGCTTTAGGCGCAACGGCGGGGGTAAACCTTGGTTGGTTATACAGTGCTGTGAAGGGCATCACTTGGTCCCTTGTGCCGCGGTGGCGTACCCAGTTGCCGGTTAGGCTGTTGGCGGTAACCCTGGCCCTAAAGGAGGACTCAAAAAACGGGAGTTGTATAAACACCGAGTCTCCACTGAACTGCACACTGTCAATCCGAAGGCGTTCTTTGGCATTGAGAATATAAATGCGCTGTTGGCCACCAATTTTGCTCACCTCGAAATTAAAAACAATCAGCTGGCCGTCCTGCCGTTGGATGATGGTTTTCCAGGTACCGGGAGTAAGCGTAGCATCTTTTTTATACGTAAACCCAGTTACCACAATGGTGCTTGTTACGATGAAAAAAGCCAGGATGTAAATTTTAAGAATAAACAGCCGCGCATCGCGCATGCTTAAAAGGTTGCCAAATTTCATACTGTTTTGGTTTATCACGGGCTATTACCCTATTAAATTAGTAGACAAATATATGGACAAAAAGTTCACATAAGAAAAAATATTGTAGGTAAATGTGTGAGATGCGTTTTAGCAGTTGGTGTTGAAGTTATGCGGGAGAAGATAGATTGCCTGTATAATTACTCAATATGGATAATCAGTTAAACGATAAATGCCTTTGAAGATTTGTGGCCTCAAGCCGCCCCGCCTATTTGATTAGCAGTTTTTTAAACTTTTGCAGTTCGGCAATTTCCACGGGGGTTAGTACTTCCTTGTTTAGGAATTTGCCCTGTAAAAACAGTACACGTTTATGGGCTGGGTATTTGGCTAGTATTTCGGTGATTAGGTTGCCCGCTTCCTCGTCATGGTTGCTCTTTTCCGGCACGGCAGCAACAACCGGGCTTTTGTAACGGTTGGGCATTTTTAGTATGGTGGCCTCCATGGTGGCCAGCCAGTTGGTGGGCATGTCGGTTACTTTCAAGGCTTTTTGGTAAGCCCCTTGCAACTGCTTCTTGCTAAGGCTGCCCCGCTCCTCGTACTGGTGCATGAGGCTTTGTATGAATATAGAATCCGGGTAATGCTTGTAGCACGCATCCAGCACTTTATCAATAATATCTATGTCGTTCTTTTTTTTAACCATTGGTGTTGTTCGTGAAACGTGAAAAGCTATTGGTGAAAGTACGGAGAAAAATTTTGATTGTCATTTTGTAAGTGACATCGTCATAATAATTGTATTTCTATTTCCTTCTTTTCAAAATCAAACATTAGCCAATCCCCACTTTCATCATCGGGTATGCAGTCTATAAATTCCTGTTTGTTCATGAACTTTTTGTAAGATTGTTCGCCAAAATGAATTGTGAGCAAGTACAAACGCTGGCCAAGTGACTGCCCCCTACCTCTTTCTTTGCCTTTTATTTCCCCCTCGTCTATCCAGGCCTTGGTTATGACCATCTTTGTGCGCTTAACAGATTCTACCGAGTAGGTATCTTTATCGGGCTTAAGCACACCATCACACCAACAACGCCGCAGATTTATATCGTCTAATTTTTCCAAGGGCGTAGTTAATAACCATTCTAATTGATCACAAAATTTTTGGGTCACCATAGTGTGTTATTTATCGGTTGTAAATGGGTTGCCCCCGCAACACATCCCGCTTAACCTCACCCGGCAGCACACAATACACGGATATGTTGATAGCGTATTTTTCGCAAAGCCGTTTTACAGCCGCTTCAATCTCCGCATTTGCATACCGTGAAGAGAAATGCCCCAGAACCAACTGCTTCACATTGCTGGCGGCCACCATTTCAATCACTTCCTCCAACGTACTGTGCTTGTTGGCATGCGGCGTAAGTGGTGCTTCTTCTTTGCCAGTTAAAAAGGTGGCTTCGTGTATCAGAATGTTGGTATCCTGCCAGCGGTTGATATCTTCCACCGGGGTATCGCCTGAGTAGCTGATAATGTTGGTGCGCACCTCATACGTGGTGCTTTCCTTTCCATGCTCATCGGCCATCTTTTTTATTTCCAGTCCGGTTAGGTGTGCCAGTTCTGGCCGCAGCTTCCGTTTAACCTGCGCCACGGAGTAGCCAAGGCTCTTGGTAATGCCTTTTTCGGCAGGCACATGCCCGTTGCGTACGGGTGTTACTATCAGGTCGTCTTTGATGCGTATTTCTTCGCCCTCCCTTACGGGCTGCCAAATAGTGCCGCCAACATGGGTGTCGAATTTTTTGGCAAACGCTTCCATGGCTTTAAACGAGCCGCTGTCGGCCGGGTAGTAAATAACCGGGCCGCCATGCCTTGCATTCAGTTGGTTAAACTGTAAAAGGCCGGTTAAATGGTCGCGGTCTGCGTGCGAAATAAACACATGGTCAATCTTCCTGCTTTTTTGCAGCAGGCCGGCTGTAACACCGTCGCCCGCATCAAACAGTATCCCCAATTCCTCAACGAAATACCATGTGGCGAACATCGCTGTTGAATATCCTGTTATGGTTAGTTGCATGGTTGGTTGTTTAGGATTGTTACAAGCTATTTAGTAACGTAATCAAAATTAATACATCAACCTCGCATTACAAGCATTTGCCGAGGTCAGGTAATCTCTCTTTCAACATACAATAACTTTAAAGAGGCGTACGAAGATTATAATTTGCGTCATTTGAAGACTAAATCTCACAGCATCAAGTTATTTAAACCGAGTAAGTTCACTTGCAAAAAAATAAAACTGCAGCGAAAAGGGTATCACTCAAGAGGCTTACAAAAAATGTGCGATGTTACAATTGGGGAGGGGTTGGCAAGGCAAAGCGGCGTCCCGACCTTCGGTTGGGATTGATTTTTCTTTGTTTCTTTCTTTGCATCAAGGCAAAGAAAGAAAATGATAAAACCTTAGCGTATAGGCGTACCGGGAATGAATGAGACCTGAAAACAGGTACCCCCCCTGCGCAGCATTTTCCCCTTTCGTCTATACTTTACCGGACTTTGCCTATTACGCGGGCATGGCCGTTAAACCACGGGCACCATGCACCGTCAGTACTTGCAAATAATACAATTATGAAACGACTTTTTATTCTTTCTGCAGCCCTGATGTTTATCGCGGGTGTTGCAGCAGCACAACAGGCGGGCGACAGTACCCACAAACATGGCATGGGCCGCATGGGTATGCACAGGCCCGGCATGGAAGGAAAAGGTGCCTTTATGCAACACGGCCGTGGTTTTGGCGGCGGGCGCAACCTGCACCTTACTGATGCCCAAAAGCAACAAATGAAAACCATTAACGAGGGTTACCACCAGCAGCTTGCCGCCTTGCAGGCAAATGACAAGCTGAGCCTTGGCGATTACAAAACACAACTTGCGGCACTACGTAAAAGCCACAAGGCACAAGTACAAGGCGTTTTTACCGACGACCAGAAAAAGCAAATGGCTGCCTTTAAAACCAAACGCCAGGAAAATATGCGTGTGATGGGTGCTGCCCACATGGAAAAAATGAAAATAGAACTCGGCCTTTCCGACGACCAGGTGGCAAAAATTAAAACCCAGCAAGAACAATTGCGCACCAAGGTTAAAGCCTTGCACGAAAACAGCGACCTATTGCCTGAGCAAAAAAAGGAACAGATGAAATCGCTTTTTGCACAGCAGAAAGACCAGCTTAAATCTGTACTTACCGCCGACCAGGCTACCAAGCTGGATAGCCTACAGAAGCAGCATTTCCACAGGGGTGGGGATGGCGCAAGGGGTGGTTTTCAAGGCAAGATGGCCAGATAATAGCATAGTGGTTGTAAAAGAGGAATAGTGAAAAAAGCCCCTGTGCATAACGGGGGCTTTTTGTATTCGGGGCTTCCCATGAATATGACAGTCTCCGCTAGATTATTACTTTACCAGCTTCATATTCTCGGGGTCCCAGTTGATGATTTTCTTTTCAAAATAGCTGGCGTTGCAGGCCAGTGCCGGTGCCGCTGCCCTAAAGCCAAATGCGGCATCTTCCACCACCGGCGCGCCGCCTCGTATGGCATCAAAAAAATGTGTGTGGTGGTCTAAATGCTCGTTGTAACCTGCGGGGGCTTTAAACACAATGTCGGCTTTGCTGGTGCCTTTCTTTTCCTCGTCGGTATATTTTTGTTTGTAGTTGGCGGTAAGGCTGTCTTGCATGGCCTTGGGGTAGGTAAATACCGCATCGTAGCCGCCGAAGCCGGGGGCTTTTGGCATAATGCTGTGGTGTACGGTAAGGCCGCCGTTTTTAATTTCAATCACGCCTTCCTCCCCAACAAAGCGGGTGGCCTCCTGGCCGCCGGTGCCGCTAACAAAGTTAACCTGTAGCGTAAGTTGAAAGGCTGGGTGCTCCTGGCTGTCGGGGTATTGGATAATGCCCGTCATCACATCCGGAACGTCGCGGCCGTCTTTCCAGTAGCTTAGCTGCCCGCTGCTGAATATGGTGGTGGGCCCTTTTGAGCCCGTTATAAAATGCGTGCCGCTCAGCAGGTGTACAAACAGGTCGCCGGCCACACCCGTGCCAAAATCACGGTAGTTGCGCCACCAGAAAAACTTCTTGGGGTCGAAGGGTATTTTGTCCATGCCCTCAATGTAGCGGTTCCAGTCAACGGTGTCGGGGCTTGCGTCCAGCGGCATGGTGTATTCCCAGGCACCCAGGCTGCTCTGACGGTCGTATACCGCGTTTACCATGTTCAGTTTGCCTATTTCACCCGCTTTTAGTAATTCCTGTGCTTTCGCAAATACCACGCTGCTTACGCGCTGGCTGCCTATCTGTATTATTTTGTTGCTGGCTTTGGCCGCTTCCACCACGCCCATGCCCTCGCTAATAAGGTGGGTCATCGGTTTTTCGCAGTACACATTTTTGCCTTTTTTCAACGCCTCCTTGGTAATGCGGGCATGCCAGTGGTCGGCCGTGGCTATGATGACTGCATCCACGTCTTTACGGTCCAGAATCTCTTGGTAGTTCTGCGTGGTAAATATATCGTTGCCGTACATTTCCTTGGCGTTTTCCAGCCGGCCCTTGTACAGGTCGCAGGCGGCCACCAGTTGCACGCCGGGTACTTTTAAGGCCGTGGCAACATCCATATGGCCCTGTATACCAAAGCCTATCACGGCCAGGTTTACCTTGTCGTTGGCCGAAAACCCCTTGTGGTAGCGTATGGTACGTTCTTCGGCTTTTTCCACCGCCGCAAAACCGGCGAATGGCTTGGCCGCCAATAGCAGGCTGGTGCTGCCTATCTGTTGTAAAAACCGCCTGCGCGAATTTTGGTTGCTCTCCTGCATACAATCGTAATTTTTTAGGTGTGTACAAATTTGTTTGATATATGTACAGGCTAAAGTTAACGGATATAGGCATGTTTGGGCAACTAATTTTTGGGAAAGGAGGTTGCGAATTGTCCATGGCCGATAGTCCATAGCCCATGGCAGGGAACTGCGGGGGTAGAACGACCTTGTTCGCAAAAATGAGACAAAATGCGTGCTTTGCCCGAAAATGAAATGGATAGCGGCGGGGTAGTACATAGTACACAGATTTGACAACTTTAAAAAAGTTGTCAAATCTCTCCGCAAAAAATGAGACAGTTTGGGACACCCAAAACACCTGTCCCATTTTCCCGGAATGGGAAAGTGCCGAAGCCCATATACCCATTGGGTTTGAGGCCAAAAATGAGACAAAATGCGACACCGCTTTTAGGTGTCTCATCCCAAGTTGGGAAACCGCCAAATGGGCGTAGTTAAAGGGTTTCAGCAAAAAGGGTGTTTTAAAAGAGGTTGAAATTTGCAAACCATTGTCGCATTTGTTGAAACCCTTTGCAGCAAAGGGTTTGGGGCTAAAAATGGTACAGGCAAAAAACGCAAAAAGCATGCAAATACTTTGCAGCATTTTTACCAAGCTTTTTGCTAGGGTTGGTGGGCATAGGGACTTTAGCGACATTGGGGACATGTAAGGACATTGGGTACCCTGCATGGAAAATACCCCGCCCCCTTTATGTTGGCTGCCTGTTATTACCCTATGAACGCTTACCTCCATTATTGACAAATTTTTTCCCACTAATATCGGTTATTTTGGGCGGATGGGGGCGGAAGTAAGTTACTTAAATTAAGGTGAAAGGTGGAGGGTGTGGGGTATTTACCCGGTTAATCCGGATGTTCGGCACGGCATCTGGGTTTTTTGATAATTGCCCTTCTGTAAAGGGAATTCAATTTGCCACAGCTAAATATTGTTACTAAGCCAACCCGTGTACAAATATTTTTTTAGCGTATCAACGTTTTATTGCAGGCTGCGCGGAGGCCACCGGGCTGCCCGGCTCTTGGCCGCTATCTCAAGGTTTATCCTCTTTGGCTTTCCACAGCCCTTCACAGAAGGGGTTTAATCAGGAAATCGAGATGACGCTTCGGAACATCTGGATTTCTAACGGGTCACTAAGGAAAGCAGGGGACATAATATTCAAACTACAAAAACCTTGTTGAAAGTATTATGTCGACTTCGCCAGGCTTCATCGATTTGTCACCAAATAATTTTGTTTGTGTACGAGTATTTGCTTTTAATGGTTTGTCAATAATTTGAATACCGTGTTCAGGAAAATGCTTTTTCAATATTTCTAAAGTTGAATTAAGAGTAAATTCTCGTTTATCGGTTCGCACATAAATTGTGCTGTCATCGTCCATTAAATTTGAAGAAAGCCCAAATACACTATCAAGTAAATCGTAATAATCCAGTTTATTAACAAATCTTCCTTTATGCTTTACTAAATTATATTTTTCATCAGAAAATTCTCCTAATAGCCAAAGCCTTAGCCATTGATCTGCATGATAATTGGTTATAGAACAATAAGGTGGAGATGTGAATAAAAGCGAGAACCTAATATTATTTTCAATTGCGCGTTGCGAAATCAATTTGAGTTCATTGGTGCTATCTCCAAATACAACATGGCTTTCTGTCATAGTTGGCTTTCCCTTTTCATAACGCCAATTTATCTTATTCAGAATAAACTCACAGGGATTAATTTCTGGAGGGGTTTCCATATTATTTTTCTTCCACCATTGCACCGAATAATTCATCCCCATCGATTTTGTCATTCTCATTTGGTTTGACAAACCTTCTCCCAGTTTTGCATGTAAATAAATCAGAATGATTGACATAAGCGTAGCGTCTACACTGTTTGTTCTCCAGTTAAGATTTGCTCTTGCTGCTAACAAAAACTTCAATACTTCATCACAATAGCAGATACGGAAGAACTCAGCTTGCTCTTTAATATCATCGTTATAGCAACTTCGTAAATTATAAACTTCTAATAAGCGATCGATTACTTCACCTTTATCTGCTGGTTCTAATTTGACTGTACCGTAAAGCCACCCTACAGGATTTATTTCAATTCCTAAGCTATTCCTGCCTAGCACACCGCCAGCGTAAATACTACTGCATCTACCGGCAAACGGGTCCAGGATATATTCACCGGGCTTTGAATACTTTTCAACAACGTCAAAGGCAAATTCTACGGGAAACATAGCATAGTAGGGTCCGAATCTTGCCCATCGTGCTTCCGCCGTTGAAAAACCCTTTAATATTTTCTCTGTTTCTATCATAAATCTGCCTTTTCCCTGATTTCCCTTGCAATATCTTCAAAAATCCGCTTACCCAAATTAAGTGGGATAGCAGCCTCGGCATGGGCGGATATAAGTGGTGAAAGTGAATTTGGATGCCTGCTTGACGCTAATTGATCAAGTAAATTCATTACATCAGCTAATCTAGTAAATTGATCTGGTTTTGCAGTTGTCATGTCTCTTTGATAGTCATTGAAGCATGCAACAACTGGAACCATTTTTTGTCCAGACGCTGCTTTGTAAAAAAATTTTCTGCCAAAATAAGTATCCTGCCCATATGGCTTTATACTTTCAGAGAATATTATGTTTTTCTTTATATATTCATCGGTAAGCAGCAAAGCTGACTGTTTTGGGAAATTATCAGTAATGCCATCTTGTGATGTATCAACCTCTAACAAATGATTAAAAAATGTCCCGGATTTTTCAATACCAATTATCAATAAATCCTCGCTGTTAATTTTTTTTTGCAACTCATTTATTCGATTTAATTCTACTTCAATAACTTTTGTCAGCCATGACGATGTGCTAAACACGGCTAATGGTCCGTCCATAATAAAAGCAACCCTCCTAAGAGTTGCGAGCCATCCTTTTCTTTCAAATGCCCGCAAAATATGTATTAGCCACAGTTTTTCTAAAGTAGACATGATTTGTCCAAATAGTTCCCCATTACTTCCGCCGGAATTCATTAATTCATGTAAGCGAAGAGCATCAGTCGAAAATAGTGGAAAACCCGAGTGAGGGCAAACATATTCACCATAGCCATAGGTCATTGACTGATTGACATCTTCAATTGGGCTGTCGGGCAAATTACGTTCTGAATATTTATCTCGTTTTATTCTAAATAAATGTTCATATGTATCAAGGAGTGTTTCTCCGTCAGTAAAAACTGTATTGCTCTTTAGTTCCTCAAATAATGCCCTTCTTAGAGACGCTTTCGCGCTAACTTCTGCATCCAATATTACGTTGCAACCAGGAAAAACACTTTCAATTGTGGATGCCTTCTCCGTTTCTCTAAATTTCTGAGGACTGATAAATTCATTCTTCTCAAGTTCTCTCACTCGATTTAAGTCAATTAAAACTGACGCTATTGTTACGTATCCAAACTCTGCACCTGGAAATCCGTTGATAGCCTTTGCGGCGAGACTGCTACCATCAATAGCGAGAACCAAATCCGGCTGCAATTCACTAGGCCTAAGATCATCTTTCTTGACGAACAAATTGGCAACATCCTCGCTACTTTCAATCACTTTTCTAATACGAAAACGTTTCTGCAAAGCTTTAACTTTCGGGCTATCAAGCACTCGTCTTAGGGGCTCGTAACTGGCAAATTCACCTTCAAAACTCATGATTTTCCTATTTGAAATTTATCTACCTGAACTGGGATTACAAATGGATTACTTAGAGTTTTAACCCGCAAAAAACCTTTATCCTGCGCTCTTCTTATCGATGGTTCAAAATCAACAAAGTCATAGTACTTGCAAAGTTCCTTTGTTTCGTCAGTATTATTCAAATGACTAATAAACCAGTTCGCTGTATTTTTCAGAATATTTCTTTGAACGCTACTAACTTCTTGCGTCGCGTAAACCATACCAATTCGATATTTCGAGCCTTCTTTTGCCGTCCGAACCCAAACATCAGCCATATCCATATCGCTCCCAGCCGGCAAAAGATTGTGAGCTTCTTCGACATAAACCAAAAGTTCCGGGGGCGTTCTTCCTTCCCGAAATTCCTTTTGATTTTGCTTAAAAATATGCCACATTATCCTATTAGCTGAAGACTTATTGAGCTCAGGCTCTCCGCTTGACTGATCTATAATAACTAACTTACCCCTTAACAAATCATTATAAATATCTTGTGCATAATCTGTTGAAGTTGATGCAGAATGATTTTCCCTTACTGTGCCAATTTGCTTAGCTCCATTTGCTCTCCAAATCATTTCAAGGATTTTCTTAAAATCCTCGTCTGCCCAATTTTCCCCTGATGAACTTTGCTCAACATACCATCGCTCAAAATCTCTATACTCTTGTGTTTTCATGAAATCGTAAAAAATCGCAAATGCATTACCTAAACTTTGTAATGAAGGATTGGCAGTTTGAAAGATAGTTGCAGCCGAGCGGTACCTTTCGGCGTTGTTCGCATCAGATTGAACGTTCAGCATTCCATTAAATCTATCATTTTGATTTCTAGCATTGGGTCTTCCTTCAAACAGTTCTGCTTTAAATTTATTTAGTGGGGAAACAGAAAAATTTGTAGGCACTTCAAATCCAGCTTTCGCAAGTAGCGAACGGTAAGCCAAAACCCTTCTTTGATATCTTGTTGTTGCGCTTCTATCACTAGGGTCTGGGACTATAAAAATCACCTGCTTAAAGTTTTCAATAAACTTTGCCTCATCTTTACGAAAGGATGCATCAATTATCTCCTTGCCGATTTGAAGATTTTCGTCAAGATAAAAATTTAGAAGCATCATCTTCCTATCTGGGTCATTAATGTGTGGATGTACTCCGTAAGTAATGACCTCGTCTTCCTTATTCGCATTTTTTATTAATTTCCAAATATTTTTCAAAGCACTATTGTTATCTTGAACATTTTCATTAGCGTATTCACCATTGGGGTCAAAAATTATTTGCCCAATTCTCAGAGGCCTATCATCGTGATTCTTAGGTGTACGTAATTCAAAAACTGATTTAGAAATGATTTTAGTCGTGTTGGATTTCCCCGTCCTTGTCATACCGAATAAAGCGGATTTTTGGCTAAGCAAGTCAGCAGGATACATAAATACCGGAACATCGTCAATTTGTTGATATTTCCTGTTTGTTGAAGCATAGCGTACAAATCCCAGTTTTACAATTTCTGTATTGCCATATTTTTCCTTATGTTCTTGTTTGTTTGAGGGATCACAATAATTCACAATTTCTTCAAGTGCCTTAGCATTTGGCTTGAACACTTTTAGCCCACGGTTAGGGTAATAGTTCGAAATGTCACTCCCAAACTTTAGAGCCAAAGGAGCTTCTGAATTAATTGCATTCTCTTCTAAGAAAAAGGTGCCGATAATCCTGCATTCAACTCCCGCATAGCCAAGCAAAACTCTAGTCTTTGCGTCCATCGCACCATCACTATCCCAATGCTTTTCCGTTTCACCGCTTACCCTTTGGGCAGTTTCGACTCTTATTCTTTCAGCTTCTTTGTCCTGAGGCAAGGGAGCGCTATCCATTACCCTTAAAAGTATAAAAGATGCATCCTCAGATTTGAAATCAATATCAGATAAATTTGCAGGGTCAATCCTTGTCGCAATGAGAAAGCTCAAACTTGGAATGCCCCCTACCTTTTTCCTTTCACTGTCATGAATAATTACTCTGGCAGTTTCATAATTAATCGAATAAAGTTCACCAACATATTCATTCTGCTGTATAAGCCTTTGAAACCATTGTTGCGTTTGAACTTTCTTGTCGTTAACTCGTCTGTTTTGTAATCCAACCTCAATGCTCATCGAAGTAATTATTAAAATTCTTTAAATTATTAGAACCCAAAGGCTCCACCATTCTATAAATAAATGTAAAAACCACTTTTTGTTTTAAGACCAACTCTATATATTTTCAAAGGCTCATTTTTTTTCAAAACCAGCTGTATTCGCCAATATCGCCTTTATAAAGGATCTAAATACATTAATAGACAATATACTTGTTTATTTTAATACCTCATAATATTTACAAATAAATTTTCCAAAAATTGCAAATCAAGCAATTCGCTTGATTTCCGGAGAATTTGAGATAACGCTCTCATGGAGGTACAATAAAAGACTTAGCTTGGAATTCAAGCCACTAAAGCCCAATACCAAACATATAGCCCCAATGGACAGGCATCCGCCGGGTTTTTTGGCTACGGGTATTGCCAATGTTTTAAAATTTGCCAATACTTTGCCCGCGAATGTAATATGCCGCCTTTAGGGGTTTAGGGGAAATATATTCATTATTTACACAGGGCGTTGCCCTGTGCTTTTATATGTCATCCGCCGGGGCGGCTAAATACACATACCATATTTTTCAGGCCTTGGGGAGCGGATATACAATAGCGATGGGTGCAGCCCATCGAAACAAGGGCGTGTGTTCCCGACAGTTATGCCCCCTGACGACCATGCATGCCTGCTGATTTCAATCAGAGCATATTGTTCAATATTTTCCCGGCAGTTATCCACAAAGCGTATAAACTAAAAAACTAGGGCAAGCGGTTTGGTTTATTTTACTAAATTTGTGAGCAAACAATCAATAGTGGCTTTTACTTCAATAGAAATTTGTGCGGGTGCGGGCGGGCAGGCCATTGGGCTTGAGCAAGCGGGCTTTGAGCATTTGGCGCTTGTAGAAATTGAACGGATTGCCTGCGATACACTACTACTAAACCGGCCAAACTGGAATGTGATTAATAAAGATGTGAAAGACTTTTCTGCATCCGCCTTTAAAAATATCGATCTTTTTGCCGGCGGTGTTCCATGCCCGCCTTTTTCTATAGCCGGCAAGCAACTCGGTCATCTTGACGAGCGGGATTTGTTTCCAGAGGCGTTAAGGCTTGTTAAGGAATGCGACCCAAAAGCTGTGATGCTGGAAAATGTTCGCGGGCTGCTTGATATAAAATTTAAAGATTACAGGAGGCATATACTTAATGAGCTGTATAAACTTGGCTACCAGTGCGACTGGCGGTTAGTAAATGCCTCGGATTATGGCGTTTCACAGCGTCGGCCAAGGGCAATATTGGTAGCCCTTAAAAAAGAATATTTTGATTTTTTTGAATGGCCTTCAAAAGGCCAGACAGTCCCTTTAAGTGTGGGCGAATTACTGTACGAAGAAATGAGCTCCCTCGGTTGGGAAAATGCCGGCAATTGGAAGCTTGCAGCCAACAATATTGCCCCCACCCTGGTGGGCGGTTCAAAAAAACATGGCGGTGCCGACCTTGGCCCCACACGCGCAAAGCAATCATGGGCGGCCCTTGGGGTTGACGGGAAAGGGCTGGCAGATGCGCCGCCGGTTAATGGCTCGCTGGCCATGCCCCGCTTAACCCTTGCCATGGCGGCTCTTATACAGGGCTTTCCTAAAACCTGGAAATTTGCGGGTAAAAAAACACCTGCTTACAGGCAGGTTGGTAATGCGTTTCCCCCGCCTGTTGCAAAAGCCATCGGCCTTTCCATAAAAAAAGCATTAGAACTTTATGAACAAAAAGGCAGCGCCAATGAAGGACTCCAAAGAAAAGCTGCTTAAATGCGTTTACTTTAAAAATTGGATTTAGCCAATTTCAGTAGCAAACAGAACTTGTGGAGACACAACCTGATACATGGTTTAACGACTTTGCGGGCGACGCATTAAATTGCACCTTGCAAAAATTGTTGTACATAATTACCTGTTGAAAAAATTACTAATGACCAACCAACTAACCATACACACGGCCACCCTTAACGATGTTACACAGCTGGCCGCCTTGGTAAACAGCGCTTACCGGGGCGAAACCTCCAAACAAGGGTGGACAACCGAGGCCGACCTGCTCGGGGGCCAGCGCACCGACGAGGAGGAACTAGCCAAACAACTAAAACAAGAGGGCAACACCATATTAAAATGTATTGACGGCGATAATAATATTGTGGCCTGCGTTTACCTGCACAAAAAAGGGCCTTCCATGTATCTTGGCATGTTAACGGTATCCCCTACTTTGCAGGCTAATGGTATCGGCAAACTGCTACTGTCAGCAGCCGAAAATTTTGCCGTGGAGCAAGGCTGCACATCAGTTGAAATGACGGTTATTTCTGTGCGGCATGAACTGATTGCTTGGTACAATAAAAGGGGTTACCATTCCACCGGCGAAACCAAACCTTTTCCTGTTGATTCAAAATTTGGCGTAGCCAAGCAGCCGCTGGAGTTTATTGTGATGGAGAAAAAGATTTGAAAAAGGTAGAAGGTGGAAGGTTTAAGGTAGAAGGCTGAAGGCTTAAGGTTTAAGGTGGAAGGAATAAGGTGAAAGGCATAAGGCGGAAGCTGTCTGTTGACCTATACCCTATACCTTGCACCCTACACCTCACCCTAGGCGGGAGGCGTTGCCCTATGCCTTACACCCTATACCTTACACCCTACAACTTACACCCTGCATTATTTTTAGCAGCAACTGCATTTGTAAAAGTTATGTAGTAACTTTTCATACTTAATTAAATTATCCCCCACAATGAAATATTGCCTTTTGCTTTTAATGCTTGTTTGTATAACCTGTTTTGAGCAAAGCAAGGCTACAAAAACACCAGCAAAGAATGCTGACCTTGTTTTTTTTGCGGCCGATAACCCCGACATTCAATATACAGGCAGGATTGATTTCACCAACCCAAAGGCTCCGCGTTTTTGGCAGCCCGGGGTATATATTAAAATAGGTTTCTGGGGTACATCATGCAACATTGTGCTAGCGGACGAAGAATTGTATGGCAAAAACCACAATTATATTGAAGTGGCGATTGATGACAGCGTTCCTGTTAGGGTACAAACCACGGGCAAAACCAATAACATAAAAGCCGCGGAAGGCCTGCCGGACGGCAAACATGTTATAACCATTTGCAAAAACACCGAGGCCGGGATAGGCTACCTGTCGTTTATTGGCATTACCTGCCAGGGCCTGTACAAGCTACCGGAAAAACCTGCCCGCAAAATGGAGTTTATCGGCAATTCCATTACCTGCGGCACGGGCAGCGATATTGCCCAAATACCCTGCGGTACCGGCGAGTGGTACGACCAGCACAATGCCTACCTTAGCTACGGCCCGATCACGGCGCGAAACCTTGACGCGCAGTGGCAGTTAAGTGCAGTTTCGGGCATCGGGCTTATACACAGTTGCTGCAATATGAAGGTGGTAATGCCCCAGGTATTTGACAAGCTAAACATGCGGGACGATACCATACCGTGGGATTTTACAAAATACATTCCCGATGTGGTTACGATAACGCTTGGGCAAAACGACGGCATACAAGATTCCACCACATTTTGCGCGGCCTATGTACAGTTTATAACCACCATACGCGGCAAGTACCCAGCGGCACACATTTTTTGCCTAACCAGCCCTATGGCCGACAGTATGCTTGCCACTGCCATGAAAAAATACTTAACAGGCGTGGTAGCTTTTGTAAACGGCGCAGGGGATGCCAAAGTGCACAAATATTTTTACAGCAAGCAATACCATAACGGCTGCGGCGGCCACCCAGATTTGGACGAGCATGCGTTGATAGCAGGCGAGTTAACGGCATACATAAAAAAGGTGATGAAATGGTAGCAGCTAACCATGTAGTTATAATTTACCACATAGCCAGATAGAAAACATAGGGTTCACATAGAAACCTTAGAAAACATAGAAAATTAACAGGGAACACAAGTGTCACAATAGACAATAATGCGCACCGCCATTGTTGGTTTTCACCATACCGCCGCAGAGGGATTATCCTCAAAAGTATTGAAAACTCGATCCAGCCGTTATTGCGAAAGCACCAACTACGACAGAAAAGATTGTTGTCCCAATCTTTCCATTCCGTAAAAAATCCCCCTTGGCGAAACGCCCGAGCTAGTATTCAACCGGCTTAACCGTAAAACCCTTTTTCCGCAACATGTTAATTACCCCTTTTTCGCCCCCCAGGTGGCCTGCACCCACCGCGAAAAAGGTAGGCTCCAGCTTTGCCTGTGTTACTATTTCAGGTATCCATTTGGCATTCCGCTTATCAATCATCAAGCTTTCATATTGGCCAAAATCGGGGTCGTCGTTCATCAATATGTTAAGGCTGTCAAGGTCTTTATTCTTGTAAATGGTAAGCATTTGTTTAAACGAGGCACGCAGGCTGTCAATATCGCTGAGGCTTTTGGCCAGCATATCTGCCTGTACCTTGTAAGGTATACTGTCAATAACATCCAGCTGGTCTTTGGTGGTTTCCAGGCCGGCCACCGTAATTTGCTTTGCCTTGGCCATTTGCATAAACTTTTGTTCCCAGGCTTCGCCGGCACAGCCCAACAAGCCGGGGTATATAGCCGCTTCTGCCAGCATCGGTTTCATCGTATTTACAAATGCCAAAGAAATGCCTGCCAGCTTCTGAAAATTTGGCGCCACTGAATCATATGTTGATTTTGGCAACAGTTGCTGCAAGGTAACGCCACCCTTCATCATCATGCCCGCCATGGCATCGGTCATTGTTTTGGGGTCGCTTAAATCTAATTCCAGATAAAGCTTTTTTGTGGCGTTAAATTTGGCCGAGAGCGCTTCGGTAACCACAATATCGTCGGGGCACATAATGTGTATGGTGCCGTACAGGTAGCTTGGTTTGGTAATACCAGGGCCGCTTATCTGCCACAACAACGTTTTATTAGAGGGGGGCGTTTGCTCATGGCTTTTACACGCAACAAACAATAAGGCCAGCAAGAATAATTTATTCATCAAAACAAGGTTTACAGTATTGTTACCAGCGAAACTAAGGAAAGGAACAACATGTAAAGCTAAAAGTTAACATAATTATGCTTGCGGTTTGGTTTAACCGTACACGACCCTTAAATGTATTGGCGCCGTGCATTTTACAGCCAGGTTACCTCTAAATGAACAATAACACCAACAACCCGACACAAGTTAATTAACAGTTCAATTGGGTACCTTAAAAGTTGTTGGCACAGTATTAGGGGCTGTTGCTTTTTTAACAACGATAAAATTTACATTATGGAAAGCACCGCACTATCACTCGACAACAACCTGGTTGCAGAAGACAGCAGGTTGAGGCATTTTTTTATTGAATGCCTGAAAGACATTTATTATGCAGAAAAGCACCTTGTTGACGCATTGGAGACCTTAGAGGAAAAAGCCACGACAACTGATTTAAAAAATGCGTTTAACGAACACCGCAATGTAACCTTGGGCCATGTTACAAGGCTGGAAAAGGTATTTAACAGTATTGGTGAAGAACCGGAAACAAAAAAATGCGAATCAATCAAGGGCATTATAAGCGAGGCCAACAGTATTATTGACGATACTGAAAATGACACGCTAACCCGTGATGCAGCATTAATATTGGCTGCCCAAAAAGCAGAGCACTACGAAATTGCCACCTATGGCACGCTGGTGCAATTTGCCAAAGTGCTGGGTGAATACGAAGCTGCAGATTTGTTGCATGAAACATTGCAGGAAGAAAAACAGGCCGATGAGGCGCTTACCCGCATTGCTGAAAGTTTTATTAACCAAACTGCCAGCGAAGAAGTAGAAGATTAGCCACAGGCCAGATATGTAATTCACTAAAAAAGCCATCGCGAAAGTGATGGCTTTTTTTATGTGTGGAAGATTGGCCGCATATCATGTATTTATTGCCTCCATTCAAAGTAAAAGCAACTGCCTTTGCCTTCCTCCGACTGCACCCAAAATTTACCGCCCTGTTCTTCCACCAGCATTTTCATTATATTAAGCCCTATGCCCGTGCTGGTTTCGTTTTTTGCCTTGTTTTCAGTTACCTCAAACAAATAAAATATTTTCTTCTCGTCTTTTTTTGCAATACCCGGGCCGTTGTCCTTTACATAAAATTCATAATAGCCATCCTTGGGCGTGCATCCAATTTCAATAAGGCCTTTGTCTTTATCGTTGTATTTAATGGCATTCCCAATCAGGTTTTGAAAAACCTGCATCAGCTTCACTTTTCTGGTAAACAGTACCGGCAGGTCGGTAACAATTTCTATACTTATGTTTGGCGGTGGAAAAAGCAGGTAGTTAACCATCATAACAAGTTCTGCCACGTCTGTTTCTTCCACCACCTGTTCTTCAGAACTCTTTTTGGAGTATTCAAGCAGCGCCGTTATCATGTCGCTTAGGTGGTGGGCAGACTGGCTTAGCATCTCCAGGCTGTTGCACAGGTCGTGCTGGCCGGTTACACGGTTATCACGCTCCAATATAGACAGTATGGTGATGATGGATGCAAGCGGCGATTTAAGGTCGTGCGAAACAATGTATACAAACCTTTCAAGTTGTTTGTTAATATATTCTTTTTCTGATAGGGAGTGTTTCAATCGCTGCTGGTAAAAATACAATTGCTCAAACACTTTAACCTTTGCCCTTGTAATGTTAACTTCCAATGGTTTTTGCAAGTAATCCACCGCTCCTTCGCTAAAGCCCTGCAACACATACTGCTCGCCTTTGTTAATGGCAGTTACAAAAATGATGGAAATATCTTTTGTTTTTGGGTTTGATTTTACCAGCCGAGCCACTTCAAAACCATCCATGCCGGGCATTTGCACATCCAGCATTATAAGGCCGATGTTGTCATTCTTAAGTATGTGCTTAAGGGCTTCGTTACCCGAAAGGGCTTTGATAAATTGCCGGTTTTCGTTTTCTAATATCTCCTGCAATGCAATCAAGTTATCCTCCCTGTCGTCAACTAAAAGAATGGTGAAAGTTTCTATGGCTGAATGCGGCATAACCTGCAACTTTAATGAATCTCTGTAAATATAAGCATTTTAAGATACTGCAAAATTTGGGCTGGCGTATAAATTAGCGCCGCCGGGTTTTTTTTAATGGCAGCTTTTGGCATTGCCGGGTACGCGCTTTCATCGGGATGCTGCGCAATGGCCACGCCCCCTTTTTGTATTACAGCGCGCATGCCCAACGAACCGTCTTCATTAGAGCCGCTTAGCAGTATGGCAGTGGCGCCTGCGCCGTACACAGCGGCAAGGCTTTCAAACGACACATCTATGGAAGGGCGGCTGTATTGCACGGGTTCTGAATAATCCAGGCTGAATGTTTTATCGGCTTCGGCCAACAGGTGGTAATTGGCAGGTGCAAAATATACATATCCAGGCGTAATGGGTTCTTTGTCGTCAGGCTCCCGCAGCCGAAGCCCGTTTGCCGTTGTGTCAATCAACTTATCCAGTTCACTGGGTGCATTTTTTAACCGGTGCAACACCACCACAACGGGTATGGTAAAGCCCAAGGGTAGGTTTTGTACTACATACAGTAACACCGGCAGGCAACCAGCCGAGCCGCCGATGATGATTATTTTATCATTGTTCTGCATATGGTTATTCTTTTCTACGAAAAATTTTTGCCACACTGTCAACTGTTTCAAATCTTTCCTTTACATCACTAAACAACAGCGACTCCTTTGTGCCTAATGCCAGGTAACCCAGCGGGGCAAGACTGTTATAAAACAAACCCAGTACACGGCTTTGCAGTACACGGTTAAAATAAATAAGCACGTTTCTACAGCATATCAGCTGAAATTCGTTAAACACTCCGTCGCTAACAAGGTTGTGCTGCGAAAACACTATTTTTTCCCGTAAGTCTTTTCTAATAATAGCATGGCCATACCGGGCGGTGTAATAGGAGGCGAAATCAGCCTTACCCCCTGCCTTTATATAATTTTGCGTATAATCCTTTAACATCCTTGCATCCATTATACCCTGCCCGGCCTTTGCAATATTTTCAGGGTTTATATCGGTGGCATAAATGCGACAGCGCTTAAGCAGGCCGGCTTCGTGTAATAGGATGGCTAATGAAAAAACCTCCTCCCCTGTTGAGCAACCTGCATGCCATATTTGTATGCTTGGATACGAGGCGAGAACTGGCAATACTTTGTCGCAAAGCAGCTTGTAACAAGATGGGTCCCGGAACATCTCTGTAACATTTACCGTTATATTTTGCAGCAGCAGTGTTTCAAACCCTTTCTCATGCAGTATTGCATTTTTAAGGGCGGCAAAGCCGTCCATCCGGCTAATATCAATCACCCTTTGCAGCCTCCTTTTAAATGAGGCTAGGGAATAGTTTGCAAAATCGTATCCATACTGCTGTTTAAGCAATACAATAATTTCGGCCACCTCGTTATTCGTCAGTTCCTGCATAATCATTTTACACCGCTAGCCAAACCCGCATTACAGAAAGCACCTTGTTAATGTCAACCGGCTTTGCTATGTAGTCGGTGGCGCCGGCTTCTATACTTTTTTCATAGTCCCCTTGCATTGCTTTTGCGGTAAGGGCAATTACCGGCAGCTTGTCAAGCTTCATTTTGCCCCTTATCTGCCTTATGGCCTCGTAGCCGTCCATATCAGGCATCATAATGTCCATCAGCACAACGGCCGTGTCTTTGTTCTTTGCCAACACATCCAAAGCCTCCCTGCCGTCGTTTGCGGTGCATACTTTCATCTTATGCTCTTCCAAGGCTACTGTAAGCGCAAACACATTACGCATATCATCATCTACTATCAGCACTTTTTTGCCCGCAAGTAGGTCGTCTGGGGCAACTGCAATGTTTGTGCCGGGCAGCATTTTTTGCGTTTGTTGGATTTTGTATAAAAACAGTTCCAGCTCATCTGTAAGCCTTTGCCTGGCATGTTCCGAGTGCCTGATAACAACACTGGAAAACTTCTTAAGCTTCCATTCGTCTTCTTGGGAAATATCTTTGTCAAGGTAAATTATCAAAGGGGTTTCGGCCAGCGACCCTGATGCGTTCAAGCTGGATATCTGCTCAATACCAAGATGTATATTTTCGCCAATATCAATAATCACACAGTCAAACCTTTCTTCCTTTAAAGCACCGATTGCCTCCGGCAAACTGTTTACTGATTTACTTTGCGCACCAATTTTGTTTGAATAAAACAATTGCTGCAAATCCTCTTTGTTCAAATGGCCGCCTGAAAAAATTAGTACCTTCTTTATATTCAAAGTAAGAAAGTTGCTGATGTCGTCAAATGCTTTTTCCAGGCTTAGCTGGTCTACTGGTTTTTTAAGGTATGCTAATGCTCCCTCGGCCTGCTCCCCGGGGTTGTCAAAAACCGACATAATGTGCACCGGTATATTCCTTAGCTTATTGTTCTTCTTCAAAGCTTTTAAAACACCCCAGCCATCCAGCACGGGCAGTTGTATATCAAGTATAATGGCTGTTGGCACGTATTTGCTGGCATACATTAAACCCTCGTCGCCGCTTTGCGCAATCACCGTTTTATAATCCCTTTCACGGGCAAGGTCACGCAGTATTACTGCAAACTTTACATCATCCTCTATAATCAACATTATCTTGTCTTCCTTTTGTATGTTGTCCCTGTCATCAATCACGGCTTCTGCAATGCCTGTTTTTAAGGCTGGTGAAAATATTTTTTCTTTCAGTTTATCGCCGAGTGATACTGGTATTTGCCGGGGAACAAATATGGTAAACGTGCTGCCTGTGCCTAATTGGCTGGTCAATTGTATTTCGCCGCCCAACAAGCGCACAAGCTCTTTGCTGATTGACAGCCCAAGGCCTGTGCCGCCATATTTTCTGCTGGTAGAGCCGTCGGCCTGCTGGAATGCCTCAAAAATAAGGCGTTGTTTTTCTGCCGATATGCCAATGCCCGTATCCGTTACCGAAATAGCCATGCCATATTCCGGGTGGCCGGCCAATGTAATTTGCCCCGCACCCACAAGTGAAAAATGCAGCGTAACCGTGCCTGATGCAGGGGTAAATTTAAAGGCATTCGCTAAAAGGTTTTTTATCACCTGCTCCAGCTTCAGTTTATCAGTTACAATAAATTCGGGCAGGCCGGCATCAATCTTGGTTACAAATTGCACCTTTTTTTCATCGGCAAACACTTTAAACTGCGGGGTTAAATCTTCCGCAATGTTTTCTGCGCTAACCCGCTCGGGATGCAAATCTATTTTCCCGGCTTCAATTTTAGACAGGTCGAGTATGTCGTTTATCAGGTTAAGCAGTTCGTTGCCAGATTTATGGATAATGCCCGCATATTCCGCCTGTTTGCTGGAAAGATTCTGCTGCTTGTTGTCCGCAAGCAGTTTGGCAAGTATTAGAATGCTATTCAGGGGAGTCCTCAACTCGTGAGACATATTTGCCAAAAATTCAGATTTGTACCTACTCACCGCATCCAGTTCCTTGGCCTTTTCCTGTAATGCCTGGCGGGCTATTTCAACGGCTATGTTCTTTTCTTCCAACTCCGCGTTTATGTGCCGCAATTCTTCCTCCTGCACTTTAAGCTCCTCTTCAGATGCTTGTAATGTTTCGGCTTGGTGGGTAAGTTCCTCGTTGCTTAGGCGTAATTCTTCCTGTTGGTTTTCTAATATTTCTTTTTGCTCCTGTACCTGCTCCAGCAAATGTATAACGCGCTCCCTTGTTTGTGCCGCGTGCAACGAAACGGCCATGTTGTCGGACACGGAACGCAGCAAATCCACCTGCTCCCTTGAAAAACTGGCAAAAGATGCCAGTTCAACCACGCCCTTTAATTCCCTGCCTATGTAAAGGCCAACCAGGGCCATTTCAACGGGCTTTGCATTGCCCATTGCAGAGCGGATATCCCAAAAACCCTCCGGCACCTGTTTAATAATTTTCACTTCTTTGGCAGCAGGCAGGCCGCCTGGCATTTGGCCTGGTTTAAAAAACACATCCTCTTTAACATATGCCCCCGCACTGGCTTTTACTGCCAATACTTGCTTGTCTTCATCAAACAAATAAAACACTGCGGCGGGCAGCCCCATATATTCCACCAGGTTTTTAATAATGTTATTTACCAAGCCAGACAGGCTGTAGGCGGCATGCATACCGTCGGTTATTTTTGTAATGCCTGTTAGCTGCCAATTTCTTTTATCCGCCTCTTCCACAAGTGCATTAATATCGTTTAAGCTTTTTTGCAGCTTGGCCTCGGCCATGCCCCGGTTTTTAAATTCGTGCAGTATAAAATAAATAAGCACAAATACTATCAGCAATATCAGCAGTATGCCGCCGCCTAATACCAAAGCCGCCTGGTTGTTGGCAGCTTTGTCTTCATCTTCCCGTATGTCCAGTAATCTTTGCTCCTCGGCGGTTACTCTGTTTATTAAGGTTCGTATAATACTAATCCTATGTTCCTCTTCCAAGGTTATTTGGGTATTATATTCCTTGGTTAAGGCCGAATCGGTTTTAGTGAGTTCCCAAAACCCGATTAGCTGCCTGAATTCGTCAAAAAGGCTGTCAACCCTGCCAAGTTGGGCCGGATTGTCTGCAACAAGGTTTTTAATATTGCTGATAGCACCAAAAACTGACGGGGCCAATGTTTTGTATACCAATAAAAAGCTGTCTTTACCTGTTAAGCGGTAGGCCCTTTTTGCACCACGAAGCTCCACCATGGTTAGGTGCAGCGATTTTACCGCGTCGGTAACCTGGTAGGAATGGGTTACCATTTGCTGAAAATGTGTTTGGCGCCTAACCGTTTGGTACGATGTTATACCAACAGTTATAACCAGTATAATAGCTAATGAAAACCCCCAATAAAGTCTTGTAGTCAGCCTTTTTTCCATGAGCAAAACAAATTATAACAATTAACAATGTTAGTTATAATTTGGTTACCAGCCCTGCCATTAGGTTTATTATAAGGGTGTTTTAATACACATCATCTAAACCATTTATATAAATACACCCTATCGCAAATAAAAACTGCCTATATTGCCGCAAACCTTTTTTTAATGTATAAGCAATTATTTACGGCTGCAGTTGTATTACTGGCTGCCTCGTGCGCCAACAATAACAGCACCAGTGCCGGCAAGCAGGATATACTTGCGGCTAACTTAGATACCTCTGTTAGCCCCGGCGATGATTTTTTTAACTATGCCAATGGCGGTTGGATAAAGAAAAACCCCATACCCGCCGACCAAAGCAGTTGGGGCATTGGTGGGCTTGTGGTGGAAGAAAACAGGAAAAGATTAAGGGAAATTGCAGAAAACGCCGTTAAAGCCAATGCGGCGGAAGGCACGACTGAGCAAAAAATAGGCACTTTTTGGACGGTGGCCATGGACTCCGCAAAAATTGAGCAGGACGGCATTAAACCCTTGCAACCATACCTGGATAAAATAAACAGCATAAAAGACCCCAAAGGCCTGCAAAGCGCCTTTGCTGAATTTGACGTGATTGGTGTTAATGGCCCTATTGAGATGTATGTGAGCCAGGATGACAAGAACAGTACCGTGTATGCCTTGCAAATGGGGCAAACAGGCATCGGCCTGCCTGAAAGAGAGTATTATTTTAAAACCGACTCATCAACCCTTAAAATAAGGGCCGCTTATGTAAAACATATTGCCAATGTACTTGCCATGCTGGGGGCTGATACCACCAAAGCCGCCAACGCCGCAAAAAACATTTTGGCTTTGGAAACGCAGATGGCTAAAGCCCACCGCAGCCGCCGCGCCCTGCGCGACCCCTATGCCAATTACAACAAGTTTGCCGTGCAAGAGTTACCGAAGGTGTCGCCCGCTATTGACTGGAAAAACTATATTTCCATTCTCGGAGCGACAAATATTGATTCTGTAATAATAGGGCAACCAGAATACTATAAAGCAGCCGGGCAATTGCTGCAAACCATACCGCTTGACACTTGGAAAGATTACCTGCGCTATAACCTTGCCTCTACATTTTCTGCGGCATTGCCTGATACCTTTGGCATAGAGGCTTTTAATTTCAGCCGCCTGCTTTCCGGTGCCAAAATACGGCAGCCCCGGTGGAAAAGGGCCATCAGCTCCGAAGAAAGGGCAATGGGTGAATTACTGGGGCACTTGTATGTGAATGAATACTTTGACTCAACGGCAAAAAAACGCTATTCTGATTTGGTTGAGAACATTCGCGCAGCCTTGAAGGCGAGGATTGAAAAGCTGGCCTGGATGAGCGACAGCACTAAACAGAAAGCCTATGGCAAACTGGCGGCTGTAACAAAAAAAGTAGGTTACCCCGACAAGTGGAAAGATTTTTCGGCACTCAAGATTGGCAAAGAAAGCTACGTACAGAACCTGATAAACGTGCGTATTTTTTGGCATAACTACAACATAAACAAATTGGGCAAGCCTGTAGACAAAGACGAGTGGGATATGTACCCGCAAACCTACAACGCCTATTACAACCCCAGCAACAACGAAATTGTACTACCCGCCGGTATGTTTACGGTGCCGGGATATAAAGATGCCGAACTGGATGACGCATTGGTATATGGCTATGCCGCTGCCTCCACCATCGGGCATGAACTTACCCACGGCTTTGACGATGAAGGGCGGCAGTACGATGCCAAAGGCAACTTAAAGCCTTGGTGGAGCCCCGAAGACTCGGCAAAGTTTCAGCAAAGGGCCGACAAGCTTGCAGACCAGTTTAGCAGTTACGAGCCTATCGACACCCTGCACCTGGAAGGGCATGTTAGCTTGGGCGAAAACATTGCCGACCTTGGCGGTGTATTGCTTGGCTGGGATGCCTTTAAGCTTACCGATGCCTACAAAAAAAACGAACCCATTGCTGGCCTAACGCCGGCAAAAAGATATTTTCTTGGCTACGCTTTAAGCTGGCTTGACGCATCCCAGCCCGAAGCACTGCGCAGGCAGGTGCTAACCGATGTGCATGCCCCCGCAAAATACAGGGTAATTGGCCCTGTAAGCGATGTGGACGCGTTTTACGAAACCTTTAATGTGCAGCCCGGCAATAAAATGTATAAGGCTGACAGTGCAAGGGTACGTATTTGGTAGAAATTTTTACCGCATATGGCAATCGTTGTAATACGTGCCATGATTAAATAAACAGCCGCCGTTATTTAGAAAAATAACGGCGGCTGTTTTACATCGGCTTCCAAACAGATGTAACACAGAAAAATAATGACCACATGTTATTTGGTTTACTCGCTTTTGTTGGTGTTTTCGCGATCCGCCGCTGCGGATTTTCAACGTATTGCCAGCCTCGTATGGTCGTTGTGGGTGAAAACACCCAACAACGGCGAAGAACCATCGGTAGCCTAACCAAATAGAGGATAGTCATTGGAAAAATCTTGGCTATTGGAGAGCACAAAAGTTTTACATTTTTTAAGAAAAGCTGAGCAAACCATGTAAAAGCCCATCCTTTTACATTGTTAGAGCTTGCATTACCGCCTGTTATTTTCGCCGCCAATTGGATAGTGGCACCCAAAAAAACGAAGCCTGTTAAACCGGCGGGGTACCCACAGCGGGGATGCCTACCTAAGTAGTTTTTTAGTCACAATGCAAGCCGGAAGTGCACACATTGGCAATGTGATAATTGTGCGTAGCATCTGTCATCAAATCCAGCCCCTACACGTGTAGCAGGTAGCTTGTACGGCCACCTAATATTTTTATTGCTACAAAAAAGAAACACACAGCGGTTTCCTACTAAATTAGCAGACTAATTTAAACATGGCTTAATGCCCCAAAAAAGCAGGTACATGAAAAAAATATTGCCGTTTTTGCTGATTGGCGTTTTACCGATTGTATTGTTTGCCCAGCAAAAACGCCCTAATATATTAATCATTTTTTCTGATGACCATGCATACCAGGCAACAAGTGCCTATGGCAACAAAATAGTGCAAACACCCAATATTGACAGGATTGCCAGGGAAGGGGCTTTGCTAACCAATAACTTTGTTACCAACTCCATATGCGGCCCAAGCCGCGCTACACTGTTAACCGGCAAGTACAGCCACCTTAACGGGTATAAATTTAACGAACGGAAATTTGATTTTAACCAGCCGGTATTCCCTGCTCTATTACAAAAGAGCGGCTACCAAACCGCATGGATAGGCAAATTACACTTAGGCAACCTGCCTTACAACGGGTTTGATTATTTTAACGTGCTGCCGGGCCAGGGCGATTACTATAACCCCGACCTGATTAACAATAAGAACGACACTGTGCGCTACCCGGGGTATGTAACGGATATCATCTCAAAGCTTTCATTCGACTGGCTGAACGGCCGCGACACGGCAAAGCCATTCTTTTTAGTGGTGGGCGAAAAAGCCACACACCGCGAATGGCTGCCAAGCCTGGATGACCTTGGCGCTTATGACAATATTGATTTTCCCTTACCGCCCTCTTTTTTTGACGGCTATGACGGCCGCGCCGCCGCAGCAGACCAGGATATGACCATTGCCAAAACAATGCGTTTGCAGCAAGACTTGAAAGTGCATATTGATTATGCAAAGGATGATGCGTATAATCGGCTTACCCCACAACAAAAAAAGGTTTTCGCAGCATATTACGATAAGATAAGCAGAGAATTTGACGGCAAACATTTAACCGGCAAAGAACTGGCACGCTGGAAATACGAACGCTATTTGAAAGATTATTATGCGACTGCTAAATGTTTAGACAGGAATATTGGAAAAATATTAGACTACCTAGACAAGACAGGCCTTGCTAAAAACACCGTGGTTATCTATGCATCCGACCAAGGGTTTTATTTAGGCGAACATGGTTGGTTTGACAAGCGGTTTATGTACGAACAATCCCTGCGGAGCGCTTTTGTAATCCGCTACCCAAAAGTTATTAAGCCGGGTACGGTTGTGCCACAGTTTGTTGCCAATATTGACTGGGCACCCACCGTGCTTGATATTGCGGGTGCCAAAATACCCGCAGACATGCAGGGCATCTCATTTTTACCGTTGCTCAGCCCCAAAAAGAACGTGGCAATACCATGGCGCGATGAGGTGTATTACCATTATTACGAATACCCCGAGCCACACCATGTGCACCCGCATTTTGGCATACGCACACCGCGATACAAACTGATATATTTTTATGAGGGCCTTAGCAGTTGGGAGTTATACGACTTACAAGCCGACCCACAGGAACTGCATAATGTATATGCCAATAAAGAAAACAACGGCGTTATCACCGATTTAAAACAACGGCTAAAAAAGCTAATGGAGCAGTATAAGGATGGTGAAGCATTGGGGATATTAGAGCGAGCGCAATGATGTAGTTTCCCGTTGCAATTTCACCAAACCTTCCACCAAGGTTTGGATGCAGGTTTGGTCGCAGGTTTGGCTATAGGTTTTTGTTGCATCAATATTTCAAGGGGCCTGGTTAACCACCAGTTTTGCCCATCAGGCAATTTTTGCCATTTAATATGTTGAATTTCTATCCTTTGTGTTGCTGTGCCGGGCCAATTTATTTTAAATCCGTATTTCTCCAAAGTTTGTACTATTGTGTTGCCAATAGCTACTGTTGTTATATCATTCTCTTCAAAGCTATCAAAGCCCAACAATAGGTTGCTAACATCATCGCTTACCGCCCGCTGTAAATCTTGAACATGGTAAAAACAATAACCTGTCATTTTAAAGCCTTTTTCACTAAGCATTTCATTGGCTTCCTCACAATCGCTTTGCCCCTCTTGCTTTGTGTTGCCTGCCATGTGTAAACAAATTATGTTGTTTTTTATTAGCTCAGTAAAAGCCATTTCCAATTTATCAAAATCTGTCGGCTTTGTCCACAGCCTGCTCTTTTCTTGCTGAATGGTATATGCCGTGTTTATCTTTTGCATTATCCAGTCCTTATCAATGTCTTGCTCGTTATAAAACAAATCAAGCGTGCGCTCAAAGATGACTTCCTTTGAATCAAACCCAAATTTTACTTCCTCATTAATATGCTCAAAGGCTTCCTCTTTCAATTCATCCGTCATAAAAAGGATTTTTTACTAATCATTGAAAAAATCTTTCCCCTCACCTTCCCGCTGCCCAAAATATGGCATTCCTAAACAGGGTGGTGTATGCCTGGTTATCAAACAAATCTGGCGAATGGCCCATGAAAATGTAGATGTTTCGTGCGGCAATATGTTCGTTTGTCCAAATAACGGGGTGGTCGCCCATTACAATGGTGGATGACGGCTTGTAACTTTTTTCATCCACACTGGCAATAACATGCACATTGGGCCTTGGGGTGGTGTCGTAGGTGTACCATTCATCTTTGCTGATGGTGAATACTGGTGGTACACCCCTCATAACAGGGTGCTGTTTATCTTCCACATGCACGTCCGCCTGCGCAAAGGTGGCTATGTAATTTTTAAAGCGTATGCCGCCCATAAACTGGTGGAACCAAGGCCACATAGGGTATCCGTCAAACTCGCCCAGCAGCGATGCATGATGAAACCCAACCCAGCCGCCCCTACCCTGAGTGATATATTTTTCAAAAGCTTTTACGGCAGTGTCAGTCCAGGCGTAAGGTGCATAGTCTAATTGCAAAAACAATTGGTATTGTGCAAGGGTGCTATCGTTTATTGTTTTTGTGTCTGTAATATAATCAATGGCAAAGCCGCTATCTGCCGCAAGTTTATTTAGCCAAATTTTGGCTGCCTTTGAGTATTCAATATGGTGGCCGCCATTTTCATATAGTGCCAGTACGTGAAAGGCGGGTTTATGTTGCGCTTCGGCAGAAATGGAAAAAAGGCAAGCTGCTGTGATTGTGAGTAAAAAAGATTTGATAACTTTTTTCATAGATTCTTCAATGCTTTTTCATAATTGGCAAAACAGAAGGCCGCAATTTTTTTCACAGTACACCAAAAAGTACACGGATCAATAAAATTGATACAAATATTTTTTACTATTAATGACTTTGCCGTTTGAACTCGTTATTTTTTCAGTTAACAGCCCATTGGTATAAATATATTCCGTGGTGCTATCCTCGTCAGACCCTTCATATTGATTGATGGATTTAATAACATGGCCGGCAATATCATATTGAAAATATCGAACACTACCCTCAATCCCTATTTCCTCTTCTTTTATTAGCTGTTTATTTTTATTATAGTTTCCTTTCCATTCTTCAGTTCTGTTACCACAAACAAGTCTGCCTGGCTTTATGTCAAACTTAATTTGGGTTAAATTCCCAGAGCTATCATATTGGTACCGTTCAATCTGTCTTTCGTCTTCAACACTCTTTAACAAGCCATCAGGGTAATACTTAAAAATATATTCACCTGCTTGCAGCAATTTCCCAGTTATATCATATTTATATTTGGCAATACCGAATATGTTGTCATAAGTTGCTTTTACAGCTATGCTTAACGGGGCATTGTTTTTATTGTATGTGTATACATAATCGGAAAAAAAGTCGTGCGACTCTGTATGCCATTTTTCGTAAATTACATTGCCATTTTTATCATACTTCTTCGTATAATCACCTTCAACGGTAATTGATTGAATGTTAAATTGTAAGATTGTCTCTTTAGGAGTCTCGTCTGATAATACCCTAATGCCAATTCTTGTGTATGCTAATGGATTTGGAAACGCACCTTGTATTGTATAGTTGCTATCCAGCGTATAACTGGAGTCCAAGTTTTCTCCTCTAGCTGACAACAAATTTGGAGATGCATTTTGGGCTTGTAACGTATTCAGAAAAGTCAAAATAATAAATGTGGCCTTGGTTGCTATAACATGGCGAGTCATTTTAAGTGTTTGTGGATGATAGATGATTTAAACGTTTATATATCAATAATACAAAATTGCTTTTATACTATAAAACCTTGTGTATAATATTTGCCGTTTTAAAACCCTTTCTATTTCTGTAATAACCCGATGAAGTGCTTTAGGGTATTCGTCACTCCACCCCACTCGCAATCTTCTCCCCACTATCGGGCTGTATGGCAAGGGCAGGCGCATGTTTTAGGTCTTTCTCATCACCCAAGATAAGCCCCCAAGGCTTTAGGCTGTCAATCCTGTCGAAAATTATCTTGGCAATGGCAATAACCGGTATGGCTAAAAACATGCCGGGTATGCCCCAAAGCATTTCGCCGATAACCGCGCCTAAAATAGTGATGAGTGCATTTATCCGTACTTTGGAACCCACAATAACGGGGAACAAAAAGTTACTGTCAATAATGTGGATGCCAAGTATAATAATGGCTACTATCAATACCGTGGTGGCCGTGGTGGCTGTGGCAAATGTTATCAGCACACTAATGATTAGTGCGGTAAATATGCCAATGTATGGTATTACATTAAACACGCCTGCAATAAGCCCCAGCAGTATGGCGTATTTGGCACCCAATATCAACAACGCCGTTGATGTGGCTGTGGCAACCACCGCCATCTCAATCAACAGGCCCACTATGTAATTGCGGATGATGTTCTGCACATTTTTAATTATGTCGTACACCAGCACGGAGTTTTCTTCCTTAAACACGGCTATTAAAAACTTTACAATAAGCCTGCGGTAAAATAACAGGAAAAAAGTATCAATCATAATAAACACCAGAAAGAATGCGATGGATGATAACGACTGCAGCAGGCCTGTTATTACTTCGGTGCCAGTTGACAACAGGCTGTTTGCGCCATTGGTTATGTACGATTGTTGTTTTTGCTTGTTTACATGAAAGGTAGCAGCAACCCAATGCTGCAGGTTATTGGTGGCAACCGTAAGCTGCTTGTTAAACTGCGGCCAGTCGTCGGCCAGGTAGCTTATTTGTGCCCCTATTTCGTATATGATAAACGAAATGCTGGCGAGCAGCAACACTACCGAGAGCATGGCTGCCGCACTGCGTGGAAACTTTAATTTCCGCTCCAGAAAATTGGCCAACGGCAGCAGCAGCATGGAAAACAGCAGTGAGAATAACAGCGGCGCTAATATTTTTTGCCCCAGTATGGCTATATATACAATGGCTATAATACTAACCAGCGTCATGGCCAGCTTGGTATAAAAAGGAGTATGCAGCGTTTTAATAGTTGGCATTTACAGGTTAATTATAAAGCAAATTAGGCTAAAATGGCTGTATGGCAAGCGGGGGTAACCAAATTGTCGCGGCATTTGTCGCCTCGCCCCTCCTAAGGGGTCCTTTGGACAAACCCCTCTTCCAGATACAATCGAGAGGCTTCGCGAAGAACCTCATCTGAAAAACGCAATTATTGTTGCGACAAGTTGGATTACGCCCACAACATGCATCATAATTAACTTTGCAAAAATTATTTGTCACCTGCTGCCGGCGGCGGTTCTTATTCCTGCCGCTCAACAAAATACCAAGGTATACCCAGCCTGCCCGGCTGTAGGTATATATTTACACTGTCGCCCTGCTGCAGCGTGTTGTATAATGAACTTGCCACACTTATTTCCTCAGGCTCAATATACCTGCCCCATGGCGCAGTGGTTATATAGTAGGTGGTAGTTTTGCCGTGGCTTACCCGCATGTCAGTAACAGGTTCGGTAAATACCTGCGGCAGGGATGCATCAAAATGACAATTGGTAAAAACCGTTGCACCGTAGCCATACGCGGCAAAAACAACTGCCAGTGCATAGATAACAGGCTTTTTGTTGATGTTTTTTTGGTGGCCCGTATAGGCTATGCTGTATGTCGCGCCAGTTAGTGCGGCGGTTATCCCAACCATGTACTCCCACACGTTGTTGTATAAATAAATGTCGTAATCAATAAGGGCACGCACCCCAACAATCAAGCAGGAGAATAACAAAATGGGCAGCATAGATGGGTAAGCGCTTTTTTGTGTGTCGTTTACCGTTACCAACCCCTTAAAGCGCCATAAAATATACAGGCTTGCCGGGGCAACCAACAATGCTATAACCCAGGCAAGATGGTACGGTTTGGGATAGAAAAGCAGCCAAAATGTTATAACAGTTGAAGCCCCATTAAATATGTTTGCCATTTTTTTGGCTTGGGCCAGCAGTTGCTGGCGTTCTTCTGTAGTGCCGCCAAAATTTTCGTCGGCCAGTATTTCCTTGGTTTCTTCTTCAACAACCAGCTGGTCAACGTCTGGGTATTTTTCTTCTACCCAGGTTTTTAGGTCGTCCAAGTTTTCGACATACTTCGAAATTTGCAATGCCCCCTTTCCCGATTTTGGCACCAGGAAAACGTAATCTTTTTCTTTTCGGTAGCCCTTTATGTCGGCCAGCAGAAGTGACTTACGTCTAAAAGCGCCTTCCTGGGTAATGGAGTAATTATCAATAGTCAGTTTGCTTTTTAAAGTGTCGGCCCAGGCCGCCACGCCCATTGCTATAAATGCTGCGCCTCCTAAAATAGCCACCAAAGGTGATTTGTGCATATTTTCATCATACCAAGGGGATAATAAAAATGCCAAGCCGCCGGTTATAAATAAAATACTAAATATAACAGCTGCTATGCGCCATCCTTTGGCTATGCGGTATTCCATGTTCAGGGGTTTTTGTTAGTATGCAAAATAGGGAAAAGGAAAGTTTTGGGGAGGGATTTTTTTAGGGTATACCGCTTAGCATTCTATGCCGCTCAACATGTAAAAAACAAAACCCAACAACAATAACGGCAACACACTTAGGGTGAAAGCCAACCAGGTGAAAAGTTTATAACGCCGGCTGTTTTGTGTAAACCGCAACAAAAAAAGCGGGGCCGAAAAATATATCAATACACCAACGCAGTACAAGGTGTCGGCGATGGCTGGCTTGTTGAATAATGCATACATGAAAAAAACACCTGTTATACATAGACCGAGTATAGAAACAAGATTTGTGATGATTTTTATTGCACGCATGCGGATTTGCTTTTGGGGTACAGATAATGAAAAGATAAGATTTGCTTATAAGGTAAATCAGTTATCAGGATTTTTACTGGTTGATTTACCGACTTAATGAAAGTAAAGTATCAGCCAAACCCGTTAAACTCTAGTTGTGAAAATGTTTTATCTTTAATGCTGAACAGTACACCAAAATAATCATCGCCACCGTCGCAAATCTTTATCGGGCCAGACCTCCAACCTCCAAACCGATGTTCCCATTCGGATTTTTCATAAACGGCAAACGTATTTATATAAATGTATTTTTCATGGTTTATAATTACGCCAATATACTGGCAACCATATTTTTGCAAAAAAAACACATTTTTGTTATTCCGCAAGGCGCGAGGGGGTAGCAAAAAAATCTTCAAAAAATTTCTTTCCAGAATTTTTATCTCTAACGAATCGATATTATAGAAGCCGGTTATATTTTCAGGCACATAACGCGAACATTGCTTAAAAAATTCCTTACCCAATGATTTATCGAACACCGCACTGGAATCAGGTTTAAAATAATAGTCCTGACAACAGGCTACGTTTGCTACTAATAGCACAATCAAAGTAAATATTACTCTTATCATAAATGCTTATTTCCTCTACTCCATCACCGGCAACTCCACATACGTGGCATATTCCCCACTCCTGTAAATGCGCTGGGTGGCTTTTTGGTAATCGCTGGCCTTGGCGTCAAAAATACTGGGTACATATTTTTGCGGGTTCATGTCAATAATAGGGAACCAACTGCTCTGTACCTGTATCATTATTTTATGGCCCTTTAAAAACGTATGGTTAACCTGGTGCAGGTTTATGGTGTATTCCTCCGGTTTGTTGGGCGTAATAGCCTCGGGCGTAGTAAAGTTTTTGCGAAAACGCCCACGGAACACTTCACTGGCTATCATCAGCTCGTAGCCGCTCATTTTCTTTTCCTTATACTGGCCGGGGTATACATCAATCAGCTTCACTACCCAGTCGGCATCGCTGCCGGTGGTGGCAGCAAACACGTGGGCGATTATACTGCCGGTAACAGTAATGCTGTCGGCAAGCACCTCGCTTTGCCAAGTGGCCACATCGGGCCTGCCGTCTACAAAACGCTGGTCTTCCGTAAGCCAGTTGTACCAGCGGCTTCCATCGCCATAGGTTTGCTCAATAGGCCTGCTTCGGTAAGGCACGGGTGTTTTAGGGTCGCTAACATATTCGTCAAAGGCGTTGGTTGCAACAGTTGGTTTCTCGAAAGACACTTTGCCGCCAGCTGCTGTATAAAGCTTTTTTATAGTGGCCTCTTTTGGCGGCCAAGTGGTATATGTTTTCCATTGGTTGCTGCCTGTTTCAAAAACAGTGGCTTCGGCAATAGGGCCTGCATCCTTGCCTTTCAACCAATGGTCAAACCATTTTTTTTGTATTTGTTGTTGAAAATAGCCTGATGTGTTGCTGCCCATTTGGTAATTGCCCAAATGGGTTACATCCCCGCCCGCCCATTGCCCGTGGTTCCAGGGGCCGAGGCAGATATAGTTGCGGTTAAAGCTGTCAAGCTTTTCCATGTTGGCGTACATCAACTGCGGACCCATCATATCCTCCTGGTCCCACACACCGCCCACGTGCAGCATGGGTATGCGGGGGTAATCAACATAACGCAGGGGCGACTTGTACTGCCAAACAGAGTCATAGTTGGGGTGCGCCATAAACATATTCCAACTCGGCAGTGTGTTGTGAAAATATTTTGCATTCGCATTGCTTAGCGGTCCCAACTTTAAAAACCAGTTGTAAAGGTCATACTCGTCAAAAGGGAACAAAGTATCCACTTTGGATGCTTCTTCCATAAACGAATAATCAAACGCATACGACAACCGGAAGGCACCGTTATGGTGAAAATCATCCCCCAAAAAAAGGTCGCTCATGCAGGCCTGCTCGCTGGCGGCTTTCATGGCCGGGTGCGGCCGGGCTGCACCCACCAGGGCAGTCCACCCAAGGTACGATATACCCAATTGGCCAACATTGCCGTTGTTGTTTTTTACGTTATGTACCAGCCAGTCAACCGTGTCCCAGGTGTCGGTACTTTCATCAATTACACCGGGTTTATCCTCAATGGGGCGGTTCATTACAAACTGCCCTTCGCTGTTGTAACGGCCGCGTATGTCCTGTGTAACAAAAATGTAGCCTTCGGCAGCCATATCCCTAACGTAGGCCGACCTGTCCGGCCTTTGCGCCCCCTTGCTGCCATAGGGTGTGCGCTCCATCAAAACAGGCACAGGCTCGGTGGCGTTATCCGGGGTAAAAATTACAGTATACAGCTTAACACCGTCGCGCATGGGTATCATTACCTCCTGGCGGGTATAGGTTATTTTATCCCGGGCGTTGGCGCAAAATGTTACACAGCAAAGACAGATGGCAAAAAATTTTCTCATGGGGGGAGATATAGTGAATGATGAAAACGTGAATAGTGAATGGTGAATAGTGAAAACGTCAATTGTGAATAGTCAATAACGGCGGCAACAATTAACCGTACAACGGGCCAAAAAACATCAATTGTAGCTGTACAGTTTTTTACATCCCTACTTATCGCAACCTACTGACTACTAACCAATGACTTATTGACTATTGACCAATGACCTATTGACCACCAATATATTATTGTTCCGGTGGCAGCACTGCAGTAACCTCAATCTCCACCAAAAACTGTGGCAGGTAAAGCCGTTTAACCTCCACCCAGGTACTTGCCGGGTAATCGCCTTGGTAGTATACCCTGCGCATGCTTTTTGCGGCCATAAACGAGTCTAAATTGGTGGTGTACACGGTTTCCTTCACCACGTTCTTAAGGCTGGCATGGTAGCGTTGCAGGGTACCTTGTATATCTTCCATAATGGATTGTATCTGTTCGGCCATATTACCCGTTGCCGTGGTGCCGCTTATGTACAAGGTATTGCCGGTTTTAATGGCGTGGGTATAGCCCAATTGGTCTTCCAGCGGTTTGTTCTGGTTGTATTTCTGCTTGGGTATCGTGTCCTGTGCTTTAATACCTGTGCTGTACATCAACAAACCCGCTGTAATGGTGCATAACAAGGCCAACTTGTTTTTCATGGCTGGTAATTTTTTATAAATGTAGTGTAAAAATGGGTATTGGCCTCACTCATCTGCCCCTTCACAAACAAGATGCGCGTTTGTGCCAGGCCATACTAAGCTCCTATTTTTTTGCCGTCTCGCATTCTACCCTTATCTTGAAAACCTAAAACTCCCCCATGCTTAAAAAACTGCTTAAATGGCTTGGCGCAGCCTTGTTAATTCTTATTGCCGTAATATTGTTTAACACCTTTACAACAAAACCGTGGCCCGTGGTTGCCGCAAACAGTAGCCCGGCGCCGCTGCCCGATTCTGCCATAAAGCACCTTAGCATGGCCGTGCAAATACCCACGGTTTCCCTTAACGACACGGCGGCTTTGGATACAGTCGACCTTAAAAAATTTGGCGATTTTGTACAAAACGCCTACCCGTTAATAAACACACACCTGCAAAAAACCCTCATCAACAAATACGCTTTTGTGTTTAAATGGGCAGGGCAAGACACTGCCCTACAACCCATTATACTGATGGGCCATTACGATGTGGTACCGGTGGAAGCCGCCGTGCTGGATAAATGGACGGCACCGCCTTTTAGCGGATTGATTACCGACAGTTGTGTTTGGGGCCGCGGATCGGTTGACGACAAGGCCACCGTAATTGCCGTGCTGGAAGCAACCGAAGCATTGTTGCGCAAGGGGTTTATACCCAAGCGTACCATTTACCTGTGCTTTGGGTACGACGAGGAAACCAACGGCAACGGGGCCAAAGCCGTAGTGGCCTACCTGCAACAACAACATGTACGCGCCCAACTGGTGCTGGACGAAGGCGGGGAAGTTACCGAGGAAGAAGGCGCCATTGTTAACCGGCCCATTGCGGTGATAGGCGTTGCGGAAAAAGGCTATGCATCCTACCAATTGTCGGTGGAGAAGGAAGGCGGTCACTCCAGCAAACCGGCCAAGGAAACCGCGATTGATATATTGGTAACAGCGTTGCACAAGTTGCGCAGCAACACGCCGCCCGTAAAGTTAACAGCACCGGTAAGCGAATTTATACACCGTGTGGGTTCATCCAGCAACTCGTTTGGGTTTAAGATGGCCTCGGCCAACATGTGGCTGTTTAGCGGCATGGTGGAAGGCGCCTTGGCCGCAAAACCCGAAGGCAGCGCCATGCTGCACACCACCATTGTGCCGACCATTATACAAACAGGCGTTAAGGATAATGTGATACCCAGCACCGCAACTGCCATTGTTAACAGCCGCATATTGACGGGCGAAACCGTTGCCAGCGTGCAGGAATATATAAAAAATGCCATACAGGACGACCGCGTAAAAATAAAAAGGGTGAGCCGTTTTGGGGGCGACCCCTCTGCCGCTACAGGTGTTGAGTCGCCTGCATTCAAAAGGATTGAAAGCGCCGTGGTGAAGAACATACCCGATGTTATACCCACGCCTTACCTGATGATTGGCGCCACCGACAGCCGTGCCTACCGCAGCATATCCGACGGGGTATTGAACTTTTTGCCCATGACCGACGGCAAGGGCTACCACGGCATAAACGAACGCCTGCCCATACGCGACCTGCAACGCAGCATCAACTTTATGATGACGGTGATGGAGGAGAGTGTGAAGGAGTTTTAGGGGGGAGGTGAATATGACGGGGCCGTCTGATTTACTTGCTTAAAGAGTTATTAACATTTAACCGCAGACAGATCTGATATATGGGGCTAAAAAGCAAAACGTTGCTGATTTATTTATTTTTATTGATTTCCATTACGGCCAAATCTCAGGATGTAAAATATTTGGACAGCTTGGCAAAAACTTGCCAAGCATGTTTGGATAAGGGTGTGGCAATGCTGCACTGTGAAAACATCTATTATGAATCAGTTGACGTGGCTCTAAATAAGGTTTATCAAAGAATATTCGGAAAGTTAGATTCACCAAACAAAATACAATTTAGAAACGAGCAACGCATTTGGCTGCATAAAAGAGATGAATATTTTAGTGAAGTTGATAAAGAGTTTCCTTCCGACGGAAATTATATTGACGAGGACACCAGAATGATGCGTTTAGACAAAAAAGCCACTTTTGTAGATGCACGTATTAGGGAATTATTAAAAAGGGAAGGGCGTTAATTGGCGCCACCGACAGCCGTGCCTACCGCAGCATATCCGACGGGGTGTTGAACTTTTTGCCCATGACCGACGGCAAGGGCTACCACGGCATAAACGAACGCCTGCCGATTCGTGACCTGCAGCGGAGCATAAACTTTATGATGACCGTGATGGAGGAAAGCGTGAAGGAGTTTTAGGGGCGCAGCCAGTCTGACAGTGGCCGTCAGACCGGCTTTGACAACACTTTAGCATGTGAGCCACCGCCTATATTAGCTATCATTTTACAGCAGTCAGACGGAGACCGTCAGACTGCTTTGCGAACGTAATATGCTAAACATCCAACTAAACTAAAAAGTTATTTTAGGACGATACACAACGGGTAATCATATTTCAGATGAAGAGCCCTCAAACCCCATCCACCCAAGTCCAAACAACCTAATCCTTCTTCTTCACATAATCCCTGTAATAACTGCAGGTACTGTACACCTGCTTGGTAAATTCATTGGTACCATAATCATGTTTGAGGATTTTAAAATAAGGGTTGGACAATGAGTAGCCAACGTAAGTCAAATTCTCGTCTGCATCATTGTTTTTTAAGGTGCATCTTTTTTGCCAACACTTCGCGGCACCGTATATACATTTCGCTTTTAAGGTTGCCGTGGTGGCTGCCTTTTCTGCTAGGTTAAAATATTTCTCGGCGGTGTACAAACCATAATATTCCTGAAAAACATCGGGCAGCTTGTCACGTTCCTTTGTTTTAAAATATTTAAACTCATCACTACTGCTGTGGTAGTAAGTAAACAAATGTGGTGACCGCCCATAATAGCTCATTCCGTATAATCCCAGCGCATACTTGTACAACACCGGAGCATTGTTTGGGTTTTTGGCAATGGTATCCTGCAGGCGGGCCATTTCTTTGGCAAAGGTGTATTTAGTATTTAGCAGGGCAGTGTCCTGCCGGTACACGGTATCTTCATAATCATTTATCCGCATCTCATACGGAAACGGCAGCTTATCAAGATTGGGTATACTCGCGAAAACATTTTCGGCGGCTTTAAAATTGTATACCCGCATATATTTTGTACCCTCCAATTCAGTAAGCGCTTTAGTATCATAGCCGTTATTTGCAACAAGCCATGCTACAAAAGGTGTTTTGTTTTTATTGGCCTCAAATGCCTCTATGCTGTGCAGGCTTTCTATGCTCATCCTATCGAGTATTACACCCGGCCTATCCTGGAATGATTGGTCTACAACGGAGGTTACCTTGCCCTCTTCATTTATTTCCCGCTCGCTAAACAACATGCAATACAATGCTTTTGCAGTGTCTTTTTGTTGCAGGTATTTAGGCGCAAGTAGATAGTTCATGATGCTTGTAAAGTTGTTTTCTGCCGTATAATTTTGTCTGGCCAATTTGTCCAATGCCTGTAACTGGGGTAGCAACTCGATTTCTAAATCTGGTGTAATTACAGGGTGGCCTTGTATAGAATACAGTATTCGCATTACATTGTACAGTTGTTGTTCCCTGTTGCCCATGGTTAATTTGTTCGCTAGTTGCATTGCCGCATTCATTTCTCTGGTTTTGCCCAGCATGTAATTTATGTAGGCTGAGGTTAAGTACCAGTAGGCCGTGCTGCTGTTTTCCTTGTCAAGTGTCATTTGCCAGGCGAAATCGTTTAATTGGTTTAGGTATGCAGGGTATGCGTTATGTTCGGCCACTGCTTGTGGATCTTGTTGGTCTTGGGGGTAGTACCGTGCATACCTGTCGTATAAAGGGCTATTTTCTTCGTAAAGGTTTTGTGCTTGGTAGCGTTCTTCTATTTTATTTATTTCTCTGTTCACCAATACGTCTATGCCTTTAATAGTAGGGTCTAGTTGGTAGGCCTTTTGTATCAATGGCAGGGCCTGTTTATATTCCCGCAAGGCTTGCATAACTGTTATTACTGCACGTTCGTGGTTATTTTTGCACAAATCAATGGCAGAAGTAATCGCTTTTTTCACACTGTCCTCACTGGTAACGCTCCATACAAATGATACCATGGCCGTGTATTTTAGGCCGTCGTACGCGTCAAACATTTTTGAATACAAATATGCTGCATGCGCATAGTTGTGTAGCCTAAAATAAGCACCTGCCTTAAACCCCAGACACCGGGCAAATGTTAGGGACACCCCTTGGGTATTGCCAATCAATTTATCAAACAGTGCCAATGTTCTTTCATATTGCTTGTTGTAAAAGGCAAGCCTGAGTACTTGGAACGAATAACGCAGCTTGAGAAAATTATCAGTAGTTTTGGGTACAATGGCCAGTCCTTTGCTAATCAGTATTTCCGAAGCATTTTTATTCACTGTCAAGGTATCCCAATCATTTGCAGTAACATAGGGCTCGCATTGTTTGGCATAAACAAGGTAATCGGTCACGCCGGTTGACTTATTATCTATCAGCCAGCGAACAAATGTGTTATTGGTATTGGCTTTGGGCAGCAAATCCTGCCTGCCCCTTGATATATTTATTACATCCTTAACGGCAAAGCTGTTCAGCACACTGTCTATATCTTCAGGCAAAATGTTCACACCGGCATAACTTTGCCATTCTTTTAAATTGTCGGTATTTAACAGGTCGGTCTCGTTCTGGTTAGAGCCTTCTCCTTCACGGTAATACATGTCATCGCTCACATAAAAAAAAGGGCGATATGCTATTTTTTCCGGCGCAGTGTTGCCAAAAAATGAAGGATAAGCATAGTACACTAGGCTGGCAACACAGCTGTATGCATATTTTGCCAAAAGAGGTATACATAATACACTAATTGAAATAATGATATATTTTCTCCAGTTCATAATTATTATATTTTGATAGTACAGTACTGTCGCAATGGTAAAAGATTAATGAGAAAGATTGGCCGTTTATTTTTTTAGCAACGAGCCCAGCCAATTTGTATAGTTCTGGCGCTGTGCAATTTTCGTAACGCACGGTCTCATTTTTTTGTAAGTTATAGCCTTTCCAAAGGGTATCTTTACTAACCAAATAAGTGTTTTTTACCCGCTTGTAAAAAATGCTCTTATTGGATAGGTCGCTCTCCTGTACATCCCTTAATATCCCCGTAAAACGGTTTTGGCTGTCGTACAACAGGCACCAGCTAAACAGCGGCAACGCAACATCCAAAGGCAACGGGTAATCCTGCAGGTTATCCAAATATCTCTCTGCTGCATTAACATCAAGAATGGAATTATTATTGCCGGGCAATTTAAGGTTGCCCATATTATAACACATCAGCAAGCCTTTGTCCACAGGGGGTATTCCTACAGTTTTAAATGAACGTACTTGGTGTAGCCTTATGGTGCAACTTAGCGTTTTGCCTTTAAAAAAGTTTTGCTTTTTGCAAAACTTCAGCAGCTGGAAATACTTAGCTTGGTTGTTAACCGTCCAATCGAAATCTATCTGTATTTCAGTGGGGTTTATTGTAGCCTGCACGCATTTTTCGTACAACAGGTTGGTAAAATGCTTGGCCAAAGTCTCCAATTGATATTGGGACGTTTTGTTGAGTGCATCCTGCGTAATAAAAATTACCGGAATAAAAGAAAAACCTTTCTGTAAAGGCTGTTTAATATTACTAATCGCAACCGGTGCTGGCTCATATGTGGCTGCGTTCCAGTCAATATCAAAAAAGCGGATATAAATAGTGTTACAATGGAAGCTGTCTAATTTTTGTTG